>Ga0310345_10001405_pt1 | contig 26925 bp, 20 predicted proteins | sample HC15DNA20500_MG_FD_204667 | JGI IMG/M metagenome (GOLD analysis project Ga0310345, IMG submission 204667) | Marine microbial communities from station ALOHA, North Pacific Subtropical Gyre - HC15-DNA-20-500_MG | ecosystem: Environmental > Aquatic > Marine > Oceanic | place: Pacific Ocean: North... | reverse complement strand
GCCCCGGTCAAGGATCGCGAAGCGACCGCGCTCTGCGCGGCTCGTCCTTGACCGGGGCGGGCGAGTCGCTCAGGCATCTGAAGCGATGGACGGCTCCGGAGAACAGGCGCGGCTTGTTCTTGGGTGAGTCCCGAGCGTCTCCCCCCTTCGCCTCGCCGAGCCGCCCTCCGATGCGGCGACAACTGCGCCTCCAGGCCCAAGCCCGCCCGCAGGGCGCCTGTAGACCGCTTCAAGAGAAAACGGCTCCGGCCCCGCAGTCGTCAGGCCGCGTCGCGGCCGCTTTCCAGTTCCGCCGTCTCCCAGGCGAGCATCGCCCGCTTCACGCCCAGCCCCCAGTGGTAGCCGCCCAGCCCCCCGCCCTTGCGCAGGGCGCGGTGGCAGGGGATCAGCCAGCTGAGCGGGTTGCGCCCCACCGCCGTTCCCACCGCCCGCACCGCGCCCGGATTGCCGATGGCCCGGGCGAGGTCGGAGTAGGTGGTCACATGCCCGGTCGGCACCGCCAGCAGCGCCTCCCAGACCTTCAGCTGGAACGGCGCGCCGATCACCTGCAGGGGCGCGGTCCCCTTGCGGCGGAAGGCGGCGTCGAGCCAGGGGGCGAGCGCCGATCCGTCCTCCGCCAGCCTCGCCTTCGGCCAGCGCGCGGTCATGTCGGCGAAGGCCGCCTCCCGCCCCACCTCGGCGGTGAAGGCGAGGCCGGTCAGCCCGCGGTCGCCGCCGAAGGCCAGCGCCTCGCCGAAGGGGCTGTCGAACCAGCCCCAGCGCAAGGTCAGGCCCTCGCCTCCGCGGGCATACTCGCCGGGCGTCATCGCCTCCCACCGCAGGAACAGGTCGTGGAGCCGCCCGGGGCTGGAGAGCCCGGTCGCATAGGTCGCGTCCAGCACCGTATGCCGCTCGCGCAGCAGGGCGCGGGCGTGATCCAGCGTCAGCCATTGCAGGTAGCGCTTGGGACTGACGCCGACCCAGCGGGTGAACAGCTTCTGGAAATGCGCCGGCGAGATCCCCATCCGCGCCGCCAGCGCCTCCAGCGAGGGGTGGTCGGCGGCCTGGTCCTCGATCAGCTCGATGGCGGCGGCCATCAGCTCGTAGGTGAAGCGGTCGGCGGAGTCGGGCCGCTCGAACCGCTCGGCGGCGGCCGGGGCGGAGGCGGAGGGGTCGATCGCGGCGGTCATGGCGTGTCTCCTGATCTGCCGCCCAATCTACGCGCGCCCGCGCCCGCGCCCCACCCGAATCCTGCGCGGCGTCGGACCGGCCCGGTCGTGGCTGCGCGGGGTCTCGCCCGGGGCAAGCGGGGGGCGAGCCGGGCGCTCAGGCCGCGATCCGGGCGACGGCGAGGCGCAGGTCGTCGGCGAAGCGGGCGGTCTCCGCCTCGCGCTGCGCGGGGTCGGGCAGGCGCAGGATCCAGCTGGGGTGCACCGTGACCAGCAGGGGGGCGCCGTCCGCGGTCTCCTCGAAACCGCCGCGGCGCTTGAGCAGCGCGCGGCGGTCGCCGGTGAGGCTTTCCAGCGCCGTCGCGCCCATCGCGACGATCAGGCGGGGGGAGACGATCTCCCGCTCCAGCTCCAGCCACCAGCGGCAGTGCCGGATCTCGCCCGAGTCCGGGTTCTGGTGCAGCCGGCGCTTGCCCCGGGGCTGGAACTTGAAGTGCTTCACGGCGTTGGTCACGTAGGCCTGCGCGCGGTCCAGCCCCGCCGCCTCCGCCGCCCGGTCGAAGAGCTGGCCGGCGGGGCCGACGAAGGGGCGGCCCGTCAGGTCCTCGCGGTCGCCCGGCGCCTCGCCGACCAGCATCAGGGGCGCGCCGGGCGAGCCCTCGCCCGGGACCGGCTGCGTCGCCTCCTCCCACAGGGGACAGCGGCGGCAGCTCTCCAGCGCCCGGGCGAGGGCGGGGAGGGTCGCGGGACGTTCGGCCGGCGGCTCAGGCGCCTCGGGCGCGGCGAGACGCTCGCGGATGCGGGCGGCGCGGGCGGGGGCGAGGGTGGGGGCGGCCTCGGCCATCTGCTGCGCGCGGGCCTGGGCGCCGGCGATCATCTGCGGGATCAGCGCGGCCTCCGGCAGGTTGCGCCAGTATTTCTTCGGCATCTCCGCCTGCATCGCCTTCGGCTTCAGCCGGGCGGGGTTGAAGATCGAGCGGAAATAGGTCCGCCACAGGTCCTCGGTCGCGTCGGGCGCGATCTCGGGGCGGGGCGGCGGATCGGCGAAGCGGAGCTTTCCGCCCTCGAAATGCGCGGCCAGCGCAGGCGTGAAGATCGACCAGTCCATGTCCCCGAAGCGCTGGGCGAAGAACGGGGCGGTGGGCTCCAGGATGAAGTGCGAGGGCTCGAACCAGGCGGCGAAGCGGCGGCGGGGGGCGTCGGGCTCGCCGATCTCGCGGAAGCGCACGAAGGCGGTCATCTTGTGGCGGTCGCGGCCGACCTCCTTGGCCATGCGCTCCAGCCGGGCGAGGCCTGCGTCGCCGCGGTCCGACATCAGGCCCCGCTCGCTCCCCAGGCGCCAGAGCAGGGCGTAGAGGCGGGCGAAGCGCTCCGGGTCCGAATGCCAGACCGCCCGGTCGGCGAGCTCCACGAAGGCCCGCGGCACGGAGATGGCGGGCGAGGCCGCCGGCAGGGGCGCGGCGGGCGCGGCGAAGAGGTCCGGGGCGGCCTCGCCCAGGCTCCAGGAGACGGCCTCGGGCGGCACGCGGGCGGCGAGCAGGGCGCGCGCCTCGCCGCGCCAGGCGTCCGCGGTTCCGATGCGGGGCAGGGCGACGGCGCGCATCACAGCAGCGACAGCTGTTCCGGCGGCGGGGCGAAGCGGGCGCGCAGGTTCTCCGCGTCCGCCAGCGCCCGCGGGCGCCAGTCGAGGAGCGTGATGAACGGGCGCGCGTGCTTGAGGTTCGCGCCCATGCGCTGCAGGTCCTCCCACCGCAGGGTGCGGTGGCGCCGCGTCGCCAGCACCCGGGCGACGGTCTTCGTGCCCAGGCCGGGGATCCGCAGCAGCGTCTCGCGGTCCGCGCGGTTCACGTCCACCGGGAACAGGTGGCGGTTGGCCAGCGCCCAGGCGAGCTTCGGGTCCACCGCCAGGTCCAGGTTGCCCCCGGGCGCGGCCGAGGCGATCTCGTTCACGTCGAAGCCGTAGAAGCGCAGCAGCCAGTCGGCCTGGTAGAGGCGATGCTCCCGCATCAGCGGCGGCTTCACCAGCGGCAGCGCGGCGGAGGAGTCGGGGATCGGGGAGAAGGCCGAGTAATAGACCCGCTTCAGCCCGTAGCCCGCGTAGAGCCGCGTCGAGGTGGTCAGGATCGTCGCGTCGGTCGCCGCGTCCGCCCCCACGATCATCTGCGTGGACTGGCCGGCGGGGGCGAACTTCGGACCGCGCCGGCCGGTGTGGGTGGTTTCCGACTTCGCCTCCTTGGTCGCGCGCACATGGGCCATGGCGCGGCGGATCCGCTGGGGGGATTTCTCGGGCGCGTAGGCCGCGACCGAGGGGTCGGTCGGCAGCTCCACGTTGATCGACAGGCGGTCGGCGTAGAGGCCGGCCTCCTCCACCAGCAGCGGGTCCGCGTCGGGGATGGTCTTGAGGTGCACGTAGCCGCGGAACCCGTGCTCCTGGCGCAGGCTGCGGGCGATGCGGACCATGTCGGCCATGGTCTCGTCCGGGCTGCGGATGATGCCCGAGGACAGGAACAGCCCCTCGATATAGTTGCGCCGGTAGAACTCCAGCGTCAGCGAGACGACCTCCTCCGGCGTGAAGCGCGCGCGCTCGACGTTGGAGCTGACCCGGTTCACGCAATAGGCGCAGTCGTAGATGCAGAAGTTGGTCATCAGGATCTTGAGCAGGCTGATGCACCGCCCGTCCGGCGCATAGGCGTGGCAGATGCCCGAGCCGGTGGTCGAGCCGATCCCCTTGCCGTCGCGCGAATCCCGCCGCTGCCCCCCGCTGGAGGCGCAGGAGGCGTCGTATTTCGCCGCGTCCGAAAGGATCGCCAGCTTCTGGTCCAGGGAGAGTCTCGCCATGGCGTTCATCATATGTTCGCGCTTTCGCGGCGACAACGGCCGGGATGGAACGAAACGTGAAATCTCCCTCCGGCAGGCGGCGGTGCGCCGCGCCGTCGCCGCTTGCTCCCTGCCGCGGCGCCGGGCAAGGTGCCGGCCATGACCGCAGCCCAGCTCCCCTACGCCTCCATGACGGAGATCTTCCGCCGCTTCCACGAGGAATGCGCGGAGCCGAAGGGCGAGCTCGAGCATGTCAACGCCTTCACCCTGCTGGTCGCCGTGGCGCTGTCCGCGCAGGCGACCGACAAGGGGGTCAACAAGGCCACGCGCGCCCTCTTCCGGATCGCCGACACGCCGCAGAAGATGTTGGCGCTCGGCGAAGACGGGCTGATCGAGCACATCAAGACCATCGGCCTCTTCCGCAACAAGGCGAAGAACGTCCTGAAGCTCTCCCAGCGCCTGATCGAGGAGTTCGGGGGCGAGGTGCCCTCGTCCCGCGCCGCGCTGGAAAGCCTGCCGGGCGTGGGGCGCAAGACCGCCAACGTGGTGCTGAACATGTGGTTCGGCCAGCCGGCGCAGGCGGTGGACACGCATATCTTCCGGGTCGGCAACCGCACCGGCATCGCGCCCGGCAAGGACGTGACGGCGGTGGAGCGGGCGATCGAGGACAACGTGCCCGCGCAATACCAGCGCCACGCCCATCACTGGCTGATCCTGCACGGCCGCTACGTCTGCACCGCGCGCAAGCCCAACTGCCCGACCTGCCTGATCCGGGACCTCTGCGCCTGGGACGAGAAGATCCCCGACGCGACGCTGCCGGGCGCCCCCGCCCCGGTCGCGGCGAAAGCCCCGAAGACGCCCCGCGCGAAACGCGCGAAGGCCCCCCCTCCCGAGGAGACCGCATGAGCGAGAAACGCTTCGACGTCGTCGGCATCGGCAACGCCATGGTGGACGTGCTGGGCCGCGTCACCGACGAGTTCCTCGTCGAGAACGGCGTCGGCAAGGGCGTGATGACCCTGATCGACGCCGACCGCGCCATCGAGCTCTATTCCAAGATGGGCCCGGCGAAGGAGATCTCGGGCGGCTCGGCGGCCAACACCATCGCCGGGCTCGGGATGCTGGGCGCGAAGGCGGCCTATGTCGGCAAGATCAAGGACGACCAGCTCGGCGCGATCTTCGCCCACGACATCCGCAGCCTCGGCGTCGCCTTCGACACCCCGATGACGCCCCGCGACCACCTCGACGAGGAGACCGGGCGCTGCATGGTGCTGGTCTCGCCGGACGGCGAGCGGTCGATGAACACCTATCTGGGCGTCTCCGCCGACCTGTCTCCCGCCGACATCGACGACGCCCTGATGGCCGACACGAAGTGGATCTACCTCGAGGGCTACCGCTTCGACGGGATGGAGAGCCAGGAGGCCTTCCGCAAGGCCATCGCGGCCTGCAAGGCGGCGGGGGGCAAGGTCTCGATCACCCTCTCCGACCCGTTCTGCATCGAGCGTCACCGCGACGCGTTCCGGAAGATGGTGATCGAGGAGGTGGACCTCCTCTTCGCCAACGAGCACGAGCTGGTCAGCCTCTACCAGACCTCGACGCTGGAGGACGCCATGGACCTCGCCCGCAAGGAGGTCGAGATCGTCGCCTGCACCGTGGGCCCCTCGGGCGCCTACGTGCTGAAGGGGGAGCGCACGGTGCACGCGCCGGCCGCGCCGATGAAGCGGGTGGACGCGACCGGGGCGGGGGACCTGTTCGCCGCGGGCTTCCTCTACGGCCTGACGCGCGAGCGCAACCTGCTGACCTGCGGGACCATGGGCTGCGTCTGCGCGGGAGAGGTGATCTCCCACATCGGCGCGCGGCCGGAGGAGAACCTCAAGGACCTCTTCGCCCGCTTCGGCCTCGCCTGAGCCGGCGGGCGGCCGCCCCGTCCCCGCAAAGGCGCGCCGGGAACCCGTCGGGCCGGGGCGGTGCCTCGCGCGGCCCTGAGCGGACGACTTTCGGCGCCGACGCCGACGAGCCGGCGCCGAGCGGGCCCCAGCGCTACATCGCTTTCGTGCCTGCCGCGCCGGCGCCGCCGGCGGGCGGGACCGGCCGGCGCCGGGGCGCGGGCCTCCCGGTCGTCGGGCGTCCCCGCCCGCCGGCGGCCGTGCGGGGAGAGGCGGCGGCGCCCCACCTCCGCCGGGAGTCGGGGCCGGCGGGGCATTTCGGCTTTCCCTGCGGCGCGGGCGGGGCGAAGGTGGGCCTGCCTCCCGAGGGGTGGAGGCGCGTCCAGAAGGGACCGGTCCCATGTCGCTGCCCGACGATCCCGCCCGCCAGCGCGTGATCACGCTTTCCGTCGACGTCTTCGTGACCCTCGGCATCCTCGCCCTGTTCATGGCGCTCAGCTTCACGCTGATCGCGCCCTTCGCCTCGATCCTGATCTGGTCGGTGATCCTGGCGGTGGCGCTGGCGCCGGCCTTCGACTGGATGAACGCGAAGATGGGCGGCCGGCGCGGGCGCACCGCCACGGTCTTCGCGCTGCTGGGGCTGGTGATCATCATCGGGCCGACGGTGATGATCGTGCAGTCGCTGATCGATTCGGTGGGCGAGCTGGTGGCGCATCTGACCGACGGCACCCTGCATCTGCCGGCGCCGCCGGAGACGGTGCGCGACTGGCCGCTGATCGGCGCGCAGCTGTTCGAGACCTGGCGACAGGCCTCCGTCGACCTGCTGGCGCTCTCGGCGCAGTATGCGCCCAAGCTGCGCGACTGGGCGGCGACGCTGGCCGGCGCCGGCCTGGGGCTGATCCTGGGCGTGCTGCAGTTCGCGCTGTCGGTGATCTTCGCCGCGGTGTTCCTCGCCTGGGCCACGCCGCTGGCCGAGGCGACGGGGCGCGTGGCGGGGCGGATCTCGGGCCGCGGACGGGCGATGACGGCGATGGCCTCGAAGACCATCCAGAACGTCTCGCGCGGGGTGATCGGGGTGGCGATCGTGCAGGGCGGGCTCGCCGCCGTGGGCATCATCGTGGCCGGGCTGCCGCTGGGCGGGATCCTCGCCGGCGCCGCGGTGCTGGCCTGCGTGATCCAGATGCCGCCGCTGGTGATCATCCCGCTGATCATCCTCGACTGGGCGATCAACCCGACGCTGCATGCGGCGATCTTCACGCTCTACATGGTCCCGGTCCTGTTCCTCGACAACGTGCTGAAGCCGATCCTGATGGCCCGCGGGCTGACCACGCCGATGGTGGTGATCATGATCGGGGTGATCGGCGGCACCCTCTCGCTGGGGCTGCTGGGCCTGTTCATCGGCCCCGTCATCCTGGCCCTGTTCTACGAGATGGTGACCACCTGGATCGCCTTCGAGGCCAAGGGCCTCGACCCGACCACCGGCGACCCGGTCCCCCCGGTTCCCGCGGAGTGAGCGCGTGAAGGTCGGCCTCGCGCCCGCGGCCGAGCGCTGGCGCTACCGCTTCCTGCTGGCGCTGGCGGTCCTGCTGCTGCTGGGCCAGCCGGTGCTGCAGGGCTCGGCGGCGGGCGAGGCGGCGCTGGCCGCGCTCTTCGCCGCCACGGTGGCGGCGACGGGGATCGTCACCCGCTCGGCCAGCGTGGCGCGGCCGCTGAAGCTGGCGACGCCGCTCGCCTGGCTGGCGCTGCACCTGCTGGCCAAGGCCACCGGCTCTCCGCTCGCGGGGGCGCTGGCCTTCGCCGCGGCGCTGTGGCTGGCGGGCCAGACGCTGTGGCTGACGGTCGAGGCGCTGGTGCGCGAGCGCAAGGCCGACGGCGATGCGCTGGCGGGCGCCGTCTTCGGCTATTTCATGCTGGCGCTGACCTGGGCGCAGCTCTACGCCGCCGCCCTCGCGATGGATCCCGGCGCGATCGCGGTCCCGGGGGAGACGCCGCTGGGCTCCGACCTCGTCTATTTCAGCCTGGTGACGGTGACCACGCTGGGCTACGGCGACGTGCTGCCGGTCTCGCCGATGGCGCGGATCCTGGCGGCGACCGAAGCGGTGGTCGGCGCGCTCTACGTCGCGGTGCTGATCGGGCGGATCGTCTCCGACCTCAAGCCGGGCGGCGACGCCGCGCGGTGAGCCGGCGGGCCGGCCCGGCCAGCAGGCTGACCGCGGCGACGGTGTAGAGGGCGCCGGCGAAGACCTGCCAGAGGCGCTCGGAGGCGGCGATCTCGTCGCCCCCCAGCGTCGGCGACAGGGTCATCCCGTAGAGCGCGAGGAAGGTCACGAACCCCGGCATCCAGACCTGCGCCTGCAGGGCCCCCGCCGACATCCGCCAGGCGAAAAACAGCGAGACGGTCAGCACCATCGCCAGCGCCAGCGTCGCCTCGCCATGCATCAGCGAGACGGCATGGACGGCCGAGGCCGCCACGCCCCCCGCCGCCGTCCCCGCCAGCCGGGTCAGCGAATCCTGCAGCGAGGCCGCCACCCCCGGCTGGCGCAGCATCGCCGAGCAGGTGAACAGGACCGGCATCGCCGCCACCCCGCCGTCCGCCGTCAGCCACAGGTGCAGCGGCAGCATGACAAGCGTCGCCAGCAGGGCGCGGAAGGCCACGGGAACCGGCCCGGGCGCGGGGTCGGAGAGGTCGTCGGCCTCCGCGGCCCGCGGCGGGGGCGGCGGCCCGGGCAGGGCCGCGAAGGCGAGGTAGACCACCGCCCCGCCCGCCAGGATCGACAGCACCAGCGACAGCGCGATCCCCGCCGCGGCCCCGGTCGAGGCGGCCGAGAGCGCTCCCACCACGATGGTCATGGTCAGCGCCATCGCCCCCAGCGGCCGGGTCTTCGGATGCATCGCCAGCGCGAAGCACCACAGGTAGAGCACCCCCATCCCCAGCGGATAGGCCCCGGGGATCGAGACGGTGACCGCCGCCACCACCCAGGCCGCCAGCGACGAGGCCGCCGCCGCCCCGAACAGCATCGCCAGCAGCTTCAGCCCCGGCGCCCGCGGCGACATCGCCAGGATCTGCAGCGCGATCATCGGCGCGAGGATCGGCAGGTCCGCCCCCCGCAGCGCCTCGACCGCCAGCGCCGCCGTGACGGCGAGCGCGATGCGCAGCCCCCTCGCCCTCAGCCGCGCGCCGGCGTGGGGGTCCCCCTCAGGAGACATAGGTGAGGAAGGCGATCAGGCGGATCCGCGCCCAGGCGATGGCGTCCATCACCGGGTTGTCGCCCGTGTAGACGATCACCGCCGCCCGGCTGCCGTAGCGCGCGCCCCAGGGCAGGCGCTCGGTCTCGAAGCTCAGGATCACGGGGAAGCGCTGCGGGTCGGTCAGCCAGCCCTGCGCCTGGGTGGACTGGGGCAGGCCGGTGGCGGGGTCCACCGCCTCGCCCGCCACGCCCCAGCCGACGGAGCGCACGGTCGCCCGGAACACCCGGCCGGGCAGCGCATCCAGCACCACCTCCGCCGCCTGGCCCTGTTCGAGCACGCCCAGGCTGTTCTCGCGCATCGCGGCGCGCAGCCAGATGTCCTCGGCGGAGATGAAGGTCATCGAGGCGGCGCCCGCCGTCACCGTCTGCCCCACCGCCAGCTGCAGGTTGGTGACCACGCCGCGCGCCGGCGCGGTCATCGCGGTGCGCTCGAGGTTGTAGCGGGCGGTCTCGAGGGCGGCGAGCGCCTCCTGCACGGCGGGGTTGTTCTCGCCCTCGGGTCCCAGCTGCTCCTGCGCGCGGCGCAGGTCGGCGGCGGCGGCGGTGACGGCTGCCTCGGATTCGTCGATGGCCGCGATCGCGTCGTCCTCGCGGGCCTGGGCGTAGACGCCCTTGCGCACCAGCTCCAGCACGCGCTCGGTCTGGGCGCGGACGTTGGCGGCGTTGGCGCGGGCGCGCTCCAGCTGGGCCTGGGCCGCGTCGACGGCGGCGGTGTTGGCGCCCACGGCCTGGCCGGCCTGCTCCAGCCGCGCCTGGGCCTGGTCGACGGCGATCTCGAAGGGCTCGGGATCGATGACGAAGAGCTCTTCGCCCGCCTCCACCACCTGGTTGTCGACCACGCCGACGCGCGCGACATGGCCGGTGACCTCCGGCGCCACGCGCAGGACGAAGGCCTGCACCCGCGCGTCGCCCGAGAACGGCGTGGTGCGGTCGGCGGCCACGTAATAGGCGAACAGCAGCACGGCGACGCCCAGCGCCCAGAGCGTGACCCGCCTGAGCCCCGCCAGCCCGTCGCGCGGGTCGGCGGCCGTCGCCTCCGGCCCCTCGTCGGCCGCGCTCCGCGGTTCGGCCGGGGCCGGTTCGTTCGTCTTCGCCATGCCGCTCCCTCCGCTGCCGCCGGACCGAGCTTAGTCGAGCCCGTGCGGGGCGCAACCGGAGCGAACGTCTGCGGGCCGCAGACGCGCCGTCGCAAGCCGCGGGCCCGGCTGCCGGGAGCTGGAAAGGGGGAGGTGGTACGCCCTACGGGACTCGAACCCGTGTTTCCGCCGTGAAAGGGCGGCGTCCTAGACCGCTAGACGAAGGGCGCTCCGGGGGCGTCTGTAATGGGGGCGCGGGGGGATGGCAAGGGGGGCGGAGCCGCGAAAGCCATGAGTTTTCGTCGGCGTGCGCCGGGCGGGCCCCCGGGTCCCGCGGTCCGAGCTCGGGCGGCTCGTGCGGGGGAGGTGCGCGCGCGGCGTCCGGGGGCAGGGAGCCCCTTCTCAGCGGGCGAGGGCTGCGTCCTCGATGCGCAGGCGGGCGCGGCGGCGGCCGCCCCAGTCGTCGGTCTCGAGCCGGCCCGCCACGTGCAGGACGGCGCCGGCGCTCTCGCTCAGCGCGGCGCGCAGCGGCGTGTCGGCGACCCGGAAGGCGACCGCGTCGATCGCCCCGCCCGACCCCTGCAGGCGCAGGCGCAGGTGGCCCTCGCCCATCGGCTTCACGTAGCCCGCCCGCACGCCGGCCAGCGCGAAGCGGGGCGCCGGGGAGGCGGCGCCGTAGGGGCCCGCGGCCTCCAGCATCTCCACCAGGTCCGGGGTCGCCCCGCCGGGCGAGAGCGCCCCGTCGAGCCGCAGGTCCTGCGGGCCGGAGCGGCCGGCGCCCTGGCGGGCCAGCCGCTCGGCCAGGCGCGCCATGGCGGGCTCCAGGCTCTCGGCGCGCACGGTCAGGCCCGCGGCCATGCGGTGGCCGCCGCCCTTCACGATCAGCCCCTCGGCCGCCAGCGCCGCCACGTCGGCCCCGATGTCCACCCCGGGCACCGAGCGGCAGGAGCCGGAGCCCTGCTCCCCGGCCAGCGCGATCACCACCGCGGGGCGGTCGAACCGCTCCTTCAGGCGGGAGGCGACGATGCCGGCGACGCCGGGGTGCCAGCCCTCGCCCGCGGCCCAGACCAGGGGGCCCTCGACGCCGCGCGCCTCGGCCTGCATGAGGGCTGCGTCGAGCACGCCGGCCTCGACCTCCCGCCGCTCGCGGTTGAGGTCCTCCAGCCGCTCGGCCAGCGCCTGCGCCTCGTGCAGGTCGTCGGTGGCGAGCAGCCGCGTGCCGAGCGCCGAGGCCCCGATGCGCCCGGCGGCGTTGATCCGGGGGCCGAGCACGTAGCCCAGGTGATAGGCCGCGGGGGCCGAGGTCAGCCGCGCCGCGTCCGCCAGCGCCGCGAGGCCGGGGCGGTCGCGCCTGGCCATCACCTTCAGCCCCTGGCGCACCAGCGCCCGGTTCAGCCCGGTCAGCGGCGCCACGTCCGCCACCGTCGCCAGCGCCACCAGGTCCAGCAGGCCCATCAGGTCCGGCCCCGCCACGCCCTGCGCGCGCAGGGTCCGGTTCGCGGCCACCAGCAGCAGGAAGGCGACGCCTGCGGCGCAGAGCGCGCCATGCTCCCCGCTCTCGTCCTGGCGGTTGGGGTTCACCACCGCCAGCGCGGGCGGCAGGGTCGCGCCGCCCAGGTGGTGGTCGACGACCAGCACCTCGGCCCCCGCCTCGACGGCGGCGGCGATCGGCTCGTGGGCGAGCGTGCCGCAGTCGAGGCACAGGATCAGCGAGCACTCGGCCGCCAGCGCCCGCATCGCGGGGATGTTGGGCCCGTAGCCCTCGGTCATCCGGTCGGGGATGTGGACCCGGGCCGCGATCCCCATCGCCCGCAGCCAGCGCACCAGCAGCGCGGTCGAGGCGGCGCCGTCGACGTCGTAGTCGCCGAAGAGGCCGACCGTCTCCCCCGCCCGGGCCGCCCGGGCCAGTCGGTCGGCGGCGAGGTCCATGTCGCGCAGGACGGAGGGGTCGGGCATCAGCTCGCGCAGGGTCGGGGCCAGGTAGGCCGCCGCCGCCTCCGGCACGACCCCGCGCGAGGCCAGCACGCGGCCGACCATCTCCGGCGCCTCGAGGCGCTGGGCGATGGCGAGGCCGAGCCGCTCTGTCTCCGCGCCCGGCCCGACCCAGCGGCGGCCGAGGGCGGAGCGCTCCACGTTCAGGAAGGCGTCCATGAGGCAGAGGGATATCCGCGCAACGCTTCCGAGGGAATCCCCTCCGTGGCGGGGCGGGGACGCGGGTTTCCTTGATCGAAAATGAACCAAATATTAAAGCGGGCCGTAAGCAAGGCGTGGAGCGTGCTCCAGACAGGCGCGGAGTTGAGAATGTCCTGGTTCGACGAGGCGATGCAGGCGTGGCGCAGGGGACTGTCGAGCCCGCGCCTGTGGGTGGTGTGCTTCCTCACGGCGGCGCTGTTCGCGGCGATCGGGCCGGCGGGCACGGGCGAGGTCTACGGCCCCGCCGGGCGGGCGGCCTTCTGGGGCGCGGGGATGGCCGCGGCCTGGGTGGCGACGACCTTCACCGTCTGCCTGGCCGAGGCGCGGCTGGGCCCGCGGCCGCTGGCGAGCCTGCTGGCGGGCGTGGCGCTGGCCACGCCGCTGCTGCTGATCATGGCGCCGGCCCATGCCTCGCTGATGCATCGCGACTTCGGGCTGGCGGAGGCGGCGGTGGCCGCCCCGCTCTGCGCCCTGCTGGCGGCGGTGATCGTGGTCAAGACCCGCCTGGCGCTGGGCCAGCCGCTGGGCTTCGGCGCGGTGACCGGGGAGGGCGCGCCCCTCGCGGTGGCCGGGATGGCGCCGCGCATGCCCGCGCCCGTCCCGCCCCTCGCGGTCCGTCCCGCGGGCCCGGCGCCGATGCCGCCCGCCGCCGCGCCCGCTCCCGGGCCCTCCGCCCCCGAGCCGGCCGCGCCTGCGGCGACGGTCCCCGCGCCCGTCGCCCCCGAGCCGGAGCCGGCCGCGCGCCCCGAGGCCCTCGCGGAGCCCGGCCCGGCCGAGGCCGGGGTCGTCGCCTTCGCCGCGCCCGCCCGCCGGGGCGCGCCGGCGATCCTGCGCCGGCTGCCCCAGCGCAAGCGCGGCCCGCTGCTGCGCCTGTCCATGGCCGACCACTACGTCGGCGTCGCCACCGAGCATGGCGAGGAGATGCTGCTGATGCGCCTCTCCGACGCCATCGCCGAGACCGCGCCGGAGGAGGGCCTGAAGGTCCACCGCTCGCACTGGGTGGCCCGCCGGGCGGTGCGCGCGGTGGAACCGGAGGGCGACCGCGCCACGCTGGTGCTGACCAGCGGCGAGCGGATCCCGGTCAGCCGCACCCGCATGCAGGTGCTGCGCAGCGCCGGCTGGCTGTCGGCGGATGCGCCGCGCTTCCTGGGCGCGGCCGACCCCGAGACCGCCGACCGGGTCGGCTGACCCCGCCGCACGGCCTCTCTCCCCCGCCTGTCCCCGAGCTGCCGAGGGCGCCGCCCCCGGCCGGACCGCGCCCTGCGCGGGACCCGGCCGGGGGCTGCGCTCGTCCGGAGGGCGCGGCGCGCGCCGCGGCTCGGGCTCCCGCGCCCGCCGCGCGCAAGGCCCCGGCTGGGGTAGCGGAGGGCGGAGAGAGGTCGCCTGGGGGCGGCGCCGAGGCTTTGGAGTGGGGCTGAGAGGCTGGCGCCGGGGCGAGCCTGCGGCTCGTGCGGCCGCAGGCTTGCGGGGCCAGGGCCGGGCGTGACGGCCGGGCCGACGGTCCCCGCCGCCGACCCGGCCGACCGTCCGCACCGCCGGGCGGGCCGGGCGTCCCCACGCCCGGCCCGGCCCTTCCTGAACGGCGGGCGAACCCGGATCCTCCGGCCGCCGGCGCCGCATCGGGGCGCGCGGGCGGGGGGAGGGAATGGAGAGAATCAAGCCGGGCGACGCGGGTCGCCCGGCTCTGGTGGTCTGGGACTTGCGCATCCGATCGCTACGCGATGCGACGTCACGCTTACGCTCCTGCACGCACTCCGGCGCTTCGACACACGCCGCGCCAGCGGAAAGCCACTCGACTCCCCGCCCCGCGTCTCGCCGCTTCGAGCCGCCGGGCGGTTGGATCCGGGCGTGGGAATGGTCGCCGGATCCGGGCACATCCGCCCCGGGGGAAGGGCGGCGCGTCGGGCTCTCGCCCTCTGCAACACCAGTTCAGCCGCTCCGGCGCAGGGGCGAAACCGCAAATTCGCGAGCGGGCGAACGGGCGCGCCAAGCCGCTGACCCGCTTCGCGAAACGCCGTTCGCGAACCGCGAACGGGGGCGGCTGAGACGCGGGCGGAGGGGCGCCGTTCGCGAACGGGCGGGCGGCGGCCTCCCCCGCCCGGCCGGACGCCCGCGGGGCCGGAGCGGGCGGCCCCCGGGGCCCGGCCGGGGCCGAATCCCTCCCCCCCGCCCGGCGGCCGACCCGCCCGCCCTCGCCTTGCCCCGAAGGCCCCCTTCGGCTAGGGAGCGCCTGCGCCCCGCAGGCGGGGCCGCGACCGTGTCCGCAGACGACGGGATTCCCATGGCCAAGGACAAGAAACCGCGCCGGCCGAAGGCCGAGACCCCGCGCGGGTTCCGCGACTGGTTCGGCGCCGAGGTGCGCGAGCGCGGCGAGATGCTCGCCGCCATCACCGACGTCTATCATGCGCACGGGTTCGAGCCGCTGGAGTCCTCGGCCGTCGAGACCGTCGAGGCGCTGGGCAAGTTCCTCCCCGACGTGGACCGCCCCAACGAGGGCGTCTTCGCCTGGAACGACGAGGACGAGGGCTGGCTGGCGCTGCGCTACGACCTGACCGCGCCGCTGGCGCGGGTCTACGCCCAGCACCGCAACGATCTTCCCAACCCCTACCGCCGCTATGCGGTGGGGCCGGTCTGGCGCAACGAGAAGCCGGGGCCGGGCCGCTTCCGCCAGTTCTACCAGTGCGACGCGGACACCGTGGGCTCGTCGAGCCCCGCCGCCGACGCCGAGATCTGCGCGATGCTCGCCCAGGCGCTGGAGGCCGCCGGCATCCCCGCCGGCGACTACGTGATCCGGCTGAACAATCGGAAGGTCCTGAACGGGGTGATGGAGGCCGCCGGCGTCCTCGACCCCTCCGACCCCGACCGGTTCCATGCCGAGCGCGGCATCGTCCTGCGCGCCATCGACAAGCTGGACCGCCTCGGCGACGCCGGCGTGCGGGCGCTGCTGGGCGAGGGCCGCAAGGACCCCTCGGGCGACTTCACCAAGGGCGCGGGCCTCTCGGCCGAGCAGGCCGAGATCGTGATGGGCTTCGTCTCGGCGAAACGCGACACCGGCGCGGCCACCTGCGCGCGGCTGCGCGAGTTGGTCGGCGCCTCGGCCGCCGGGGCCGAGGGCGTGCAGGAGCTGGAGACGATCGCCGAGCTGCTGGAGGCGGCCGGCCTCGGCCCCGACCGCGCGATCATCGACCCCTCGGTGGTCCGGGGGCTCGGCTACTACACCGGCCCGGTCTACGAGGCCGAGCTGACGTTTGAAATTCCCGACGAGAAGGGCCGCCCCCGGCAGTTCGGCTCCGTCGCCGGCGGCGGTCGCTACGACGACCTCGTCAAGCGCTTCACCGGGCAGGCGGTGCCGGCGACCGGCGTCTCGATCGGCGTCGACCGGCTGCTGGCTGCGCTGCGCGCCAAGGGGCGGATGGGCGGCGAGGGCGTGGGCCCGGTCGTCATCACCGCCATGGACAAGGGCCGGATGGCCGCCTACCAGGCCATGGCCCGCGAGCTCCGCGCCGCCGGCATCCGCGCCGAGGTGTTCCTGGGCGGCGGGAACATGGGCAAGCAGCTGAAATACGCCGACGCCCGCAACGCCCCCGTGGCGGTGATCGAGGGCGAGGACGAGCGCGCCCGCGGCGTCGTGCAGCTCAAGGACCTGGTGCTGGGCGCGCGCCTCGCCGCCGACATCGAGACCCACGAGGACTGGAAGGCGCAGCCCGCGCAGATGGAGATCCCGCGCGACCGGCTGGTGCAGGGCGTGCAGGAGATCGTGGCCCGCGGCGGCCTCGGCACCGGGACGGGCCGCGGCTGATGTCGGCCTCCCGCGCCTACCTGCCCGGCGGCCGCATCGGCGACGGGCTCGACCGGCTGGCGGCCGAGGTGGCGCGCATCGAGGCGCTGTTCGCCGAGGCCGGCGCCCAGCCGGTGGAGCCCGCCACGCTGCAGCCCTCGGCCGAGCTGCTGACCCTCTATGGCGAGGACATCCGGGGCCGCGCCTTCGTCACCCAGGACCCGGTCGACGGGGAGCTGATGCTGCGCCCCGACTTCACCGTTCCGGTGCTGCGCCTGCACCTGCAGGGCGGCGTCAGCCCGGCGCGCTACCGCTACGCCGGTTCCGTCTGGCGGCGGCAGGAGCCGGGCTCGACCCGGCCCACGGAGTATCTGCAGGCCGGCGTCGAGATCCTGGGCGACCAGGACGCGGTCGCCGCCGACGCCGAGGTCTTCGCCCTGATCCGCGACGCGCTGGGCGAAGCCGGGGCCGTGGCGCAGCCGCGCACCGGCGACCTCGCCGTGGTCTTCGCGGCCATCGCGGGCCTGGCTGCGCCCGAGCGCTGGAAGGCCGCCCTGCGCCGCCATGTCTGGCGCCCCGCCAAGTTCCGCCGGGTGCTGGAAGCCTATGGCGAGCGGCCGGCCCCCTCCGCCGCCCGCGCCGCCCTGATCGCGGCGGTCGAGCAGGGCGAGGACGCGCTGCGCGCCCATGTCCGCGCGCTTGGGCCCCTGCACGGCGCCCGGGGCTTCGAGGACGTGCTGGACCGGGCCCGCGAGCTCGCCGCCGACGCCCGCCTGGTGCTGCCGCAGGGGCAGATCGAGTGGCTGGAGGCGGTGCTCGCCGTCGCCGGCCCCTCCGCCGCGGCGCTGGAGACGCTGCGCGGGCTGGACGAGGGGGGGGCGCTCTCGCCCGCGCTCGACCGCTTCGCCCGCAGGCTGGAGGCGCTGGAGGCCCGCGGGGCCGACGCCGCGACGCTGCCCTTCGACGCCTCCTTCGGGCGCGGGCTGGAATATTACGACGGCTTCACCTTCGAATTCGCGGCGCCTGCGGGCGCGGGCCTGCCGCCGCTGGGCGGCGGCGGGCGCTACGACGCGCTGACCCAGCGGCTGGGTCATGGCGCGCTGCCCGCCGTCGGCGGCATCGTGCGGCCCGAGGCGATGATCGCCGCCACCGGCCCGGCGGGAGGCTTCGCATGAGCCCCGAGCAGAGATCCTCCGACCGCGTGATCCTCGGCCTGCCCTCCAAGGGGCGGCTGATGGACAGCGCCCGCGCCTGGTTCGCCGACCGCGGGCTGCACGTCGTCCGCTCCGACAGCGACCGCGAATACGCCGGGCGGATCGAGGGGATCGAGGGCGTCGACCTCGCCCTGCTCTCCGCCGGCGAGATCCCGCGGGAGCTGGCGGCGGGGCGCATCCACCTCGGCGTCACCGGCGAGGACATGGTGCGCGAGCGGATCCCCGACGCCGACGCCGCGGTGCGCCTGCTGGCGCCGATGGGCTTCGGCCACGCCGACCTGGTCATCGCCGTGCCCGACGCCTGGGCCGACGTCGAGACGGTGGACGACCTCGACGCCGTGGCCGGGCGGCTGCGGGCGCGGCTGGGCCGGCCGCTGCGCATCGCCACCAAGTATCACCTGCTGGTGCGCCGCTTCCTGCGCGCCCGGGGCGTCGCCGACTGCCTGCTGGTCGACAGCCAGGGCGCGACCGAGGGCGTGGTGCGCCAGGGGACCGCCGAGGCGATCGCCGACATCACCACCTCGGGCGCCACGATGACCGCGAACCGGCTGCGGCCGCTGAACGACGGGGTGATCCTGCGCAGCCAGGCGCAGCTGTGCCTTTCCCTTGCGGCGCCCAGAGCTTCCGCGCAGGTCAAGACCCTTGATGCCCTTGCGGAAATTCTCGGCGCGCCCGCGCTTGCATCCTCCGCGACGTCACAATAGCGTCACATTCCGGCAGCGCGATATCCGCCTGCCGCGATCCGTCTGACGGATGCTCTTCCCCCTTGGCGGCAACGTTCGCTTTCCTCGAGGTGCTTCCCCGCATGCAAGGTCTGCCGATCCTACGATCGACCCCCCAGCTGCGTTCCCGAATCCGATCCTGGCGCGCTTTCGGCGAGACGGTCGCCGTCGTCGCCGTCGGTCCCGCCCTCCATGAAGGCCACCTGGCCCTGATCCGCGCCGCCCGGGGCGAGGCGGACCGGGTGCTCGCCGTGGTCGCGCGCTGGCGCCCCGACGGCGCAGGACCGGAGGCGGAGGACGGGGCGCTCGACGAGATCGAGGCCGCCGAGCAGGTCGAGGAGGCCGGCGCCGACGCGGTCTATCTCCCCTCCCGCGAGAGCCTGTTCCCCCCCGCCCCGGTGGTCGAGATCAGCCTGCGCGGCCTGACCGACGTGCTCTGCGGCGAGGACCGGCCGGAGCGGTTCGAGGGCTTCGCCCTGGCCTTCACCCGCCTGCTCAGCCAGGCCCAGGCCGAGGTGGTGGTGATGGGCGAGCGGGACTGGCAGCGCCTGGCGATCCTGCGCCGCCTGGCCCAGGACCTGGACCTGCCGACCGAGGTCCGCGCCGCCCCGACCGAGCGCGACGTCGACGGCGTCGCCTGGGCCGAGGGCGCGCAGGACCTGGACGGCGAGGACCGCGTCGCCGCCGTGCGCCTGTGGCGGGAGCTGACCCGCGCCGCCGCCGCCATCGACGCGGGCGCGGACGTGGACGCGACCCTCGACGCCGCCGCCGACGCGCTGGCCGACGCGGGCGCGGAGGTCGAATACCTCGACCTGCGCGACGCCGAGACCCTGGCCGAGATCGACGGCCCGCCGGGCGACGCCCCGGCCCGGATCTTCGCCGCGATCGAGCTGGGCGGCCTGCGCCTGATCGACAACATCCCGCTGGGCCAGAAGCGCAACCCGCTCGACGGCTGAGGCCCGGGCGGCCCGACCCGCCCCAGGGGCGACAGGATGGGAGAGCGGGGGCTCAGAGACCTTCGAAGGAGCCCAGGCGCGCGTGGCGGGCGCCGGCCTGGGCGGCGGCCTCGGCGAGCTCGGCCACCGCCGCGATGGGGGCGGAGCCGAAGTCGATGTGAAGCGCGATCCCCGCCGGCAGCGGCTCGGGGTCCGACATGGAGTGGACCACGCCCAGCAGCTCCTCGGTCTCCATCTGCTCGGTGCCGGGCTGGGAGAACTCCAGGAACCAGCGGCGCAGGGGGGCGAGGTCGGGCACGCCGCCCTCGATCTCCATCGCCAGCATCGCGGCCTCCCAGCGGAAGGGCGTGACCAGCAGCGACAGGCCGGGAGCCGCGATCAGCTCCAGCGGGGCCATGGCGACGGCGAGCGCGCGGGGCAGGGGCGTCTCGACCACGGGGTGGGAGATGCGGCCCGACTCCTCCGCCTCGAAGTCGTGGCGGGAGGGCAGCGCCAGCACGCCGTCGCGCAGCACGCGCCCGTCGGGGCCGCGGCGCCAGGGCTCGGACGTCACGTCCGCGCCGGCGTCGATGGCCCGCGCCATGCGCGACAGCAGGTCGGCGAGATGCAGCTCCCGCAGGGGCGTCAGGGCGGCGGTCAGGATCGGGTCGGCGGTGGTCATCGCACGCCCAGGTCCGACAGCGCCCTCGCGAGCTCCGGCGGCAGGTCGGCGGCGGGGGAGCCGGCGGCGCCCTGCAGGTCCGCCGGCGCCGCCTCGGGCGGCAGGTAGCGCCAGCCCTGGAAGGGACGGCGGGCGGCGGGCTGGGTGCGCACGATCTCCGCATCCAGCACCAGCGCGCAACGGCGCACGCCGTCGCCGCGGTCGACCTCGCGCATCTCCTCGATCCGCTGGCGGGCGAGGATCACGCCCTTGATCACCCAGTAGAGGCTGCCGCCCGAGGAGGTGATCTCGTCTTCGCGCTTCGGCCACATGCGGGTGACGTGGACCGGGCGCGGGTCGCGGCCGGTCGCCAGCGCTTCGGCCGCGCGGGCGCGCTGCCAGGTCTCCAGGTCCTCCACCGACTCCGCGCCCACGCACAGCTTGACGATGTGCAGGCGGGGGAGGCTCTCGGGGGGGAGGTCGTCGCGCAAGGTCTCGCTCCGGTCAGCCACGCAAGAGGCGCCGCGCCCCGCCCTGCGGGTGCGGCCGGCTCGGATCCGGGGCCCGTTTCCGGGCCCCTCGTCAGGAAGCGTAGCGCTGCAGGGGGGCGACGTCGAGCGCCCCGGACCGACGGTCGCGGATGGCGCGGGCGGCGGCCCGGGCCCCGGCGGCCGTGGTGTAGTAGGGGATCTTGCCGTAGAGCGAGACCGAGCGGATCTCGCGGCTGTCGGAGACCGACTGGCTGCCCTCGGTGGTGTTGATCACCAGCGCGACCTGCCCGTCCTTCAGCGCGTCGACGATGTTGGGACGGCCCTCGTAGACCTTCTTCACCGTCTCCGCCTCGACCCCGTTCTCCCGCAGGAAGGCGGCGGTGCCGGCGGTGGCGAGCAGGTGGAAGCCGAGCTCGGAGAGGGTCTTCGCCGGCTCCAGGATCGCCTGCTTGTCGGCGTCGCGGACGGAGACGAACACCGTGCCGCCGTCGGGCAGCAGCGTGCCCGCCCCGATCTGGGACTTCAGGAAGGCCCGGTCGAAGGACGCGTCGAGGCCCATCACCTCGCCGGTGGAGCGCATCTCCGGCCCCAGCAGGGTGTCGACGCCGGGGAAGCGGGCGAAGGGCAGCACCGCCTCCTTCACCGCGAAACGGTCGATGTCCGGCGACTTGAGGTCGAAGGCGCCCAGCTTCTCGCCCGCCATCACCCGCGCGGCGATGGCCGCGATGGGCGAGCCGACGGCCTTGGCCACGAAGGGCACCGTGCGCGAGGCGCGCGGGTTGACCTCCAGCACGTAGATCTCGCCGTCCTTGATCGCGAACTGCACGTTCATCAGGCCGACGACGTTCAGCCCCAGCGCCAGGGCCTTCGCCTGGTCCTTCAGCTCGTCGATCATCTCGCGCGAGAGGGTGTAGGGGGGCAGCGAGCAGGCGCTGTCGCCCGAATGGACGCCCGCCTCCTCGATATGCTCCATCACGCCCGCGACATGCACGGTCTCGCCGTCGCAGAGCGCGTCCACGTCCACCTCGACCGCGCCGGAGAGGTAGCTGTCGACCAGCACCGGCGACTTGCCCGAGACCACCACCGCCTCGCGGATGTAGCGGTTGAGGCCCTCGTCGTCGCGCACGATCTCCATCGCCCGGCCGCCCAGCACGTAGGACGGGCGGATCACCACCGGGTAGCCGACCTCCTGCGCGATGCGCAGGGCCTGCTCGCCGGTGGTGGCGATGCCGTTGCGGGGCTGCTTGAGGCCCAGCTTGTTGAGGAGCTGCTGGAACCGCTCGCGGTCCTCGGCGAGGTCGATGGCGTCGGGCGTGGTGCCCAGGATCGGGATGTCGTTGGCCTCCAGCGCCCGGGCGAGCTTCAGCGGCGTCTGGCCGCCGAACTGCACGATGACGCCGTGAAGGGTCCCGGCCTCCTGCTCCTTGAACAGGATCTCGAGCACCGACTCCTCGGTCAGCGGCTCGAAATAGAGCCGGTCGGAGGTGTCGTAGTCGGTCGAGACCGTCTCGGGGTTGCAGTTGACCATGATGGTCTCGTAGCCCGCGTCGGTCAGCGCGAAGCAGGCGTGGCAGCAGCAGTAGTCGAACTCGATCCCCTGGCCGATCCGGTTCGGACCGCCGCCCAGGATCACGACCTTCTTGCGGTCGGTGGGGCGGGATTCGCACTCGACCCAGCCCATCGCGTCGGCTTCGTAGGTCGAATACATGTAGGGGGTCTGCGCCTCGAACTCGGCGGCGCAGGTGTCGATGCGCTTGAACACCGGGCGCACGTCCATGGCGTGGCGGATGCGGCGGACGGCATCCTCGCTCATGTTGGCGAGCTTGCCGAGGCGGGCATCCGAAAAACCCATCATCTTCAGCGTGCGCAGGCCGGCGGCGTCGCGGGGCAGGCCCTCGGCGATCAGCTTCGCCTCGGCGTCGATGATCTCCGAGATCTGCTCGAGGAACCAGGGGTCGTAGGCGGTGGCGGCCTGGATGTCGTCGAGGGACAGCCCCTCGCGCATCGCCTGGGCGACGATGCGGATCCGGTCGGGGGTGGTCTTCGAGAGGGCCGCGATCACGGCGCGCTTGCGGTCGGGCTCGGCGGTCTTGTCGTCGACGCCGGGGATCTCGATCTCGTCGAAGCCGGTGAGGCCCGTCTCCATCGAGGCGAGCGCCTTCTGCATCGACTCGGCGAAGCTGCGGCCGATGGCCATGACCTCGCCCACCGACTTCATGGCGGTGGTGAGTTCAGGCTTGGCGCCGGGGAACTTTTCGAAGGCGAAGCGCGGGATCTTGGTGACCACGTAGTCGATGGTCGGCTCGAAGCTCGCCGGCGTCACCTTGGTGATGTCGTTGTCGAGCTCGTCGAGCGTGTAGCCCACCGCCAGCTTCGCCGCGATTTTCGCAATCGGGAACCCGGTGGCCTTCGACGCCAGCGCCGAGGACCGCGAGACGCGCGGGTTCATCTCGATCACCACCATGCGCCCGGTCTCGGGCTGCAGGGCGAACTGGACGTTGGAGCCGCCGGTTTCCACCCCGATCTCGCGCAGCACCGCGAGGGATGCGTTGCGCATCCGCTGGTATTCCTTGTCGGTCAGGGTCAGCGCGGGGGCCACGGTGATCGAGTCGCCGGTGTGGACGCCCATCGGGTCCACGTTCTCGATCGAGCAGATGATGATGCAGTTGTCCGCCTTGTCGCGGACCACCTCCATCTCGAATTCCTTCCAGCCCAGCAGGCTCTCGTCGATCAGGATCTGGGAGACGGGGGAGGCGTCCAGGCCCGACTTGCAGATCCGCTCGTAATCCTCGCGGTTGTAGGCGACGCCGCCGCCGGTGCCGCCCAGCGTGAAGGCGGGGCGGATGATGGCGGGCAGGCCGACATGCTCGATCGCGTCCATGCACTCCTGCATGGTCGAGGCGATGGTGGCGGCCGGGTTCTCGAGGCCGATGCGCTCCATCGCCTCGCGGAACAGTTTCCGATCCTCGGCCATCTCGATGGCGGCGCGCTTGGCGCCGATCAGCTCGACGCCGTATTCGGCGAGCACCCCGGCGTCGTCGAGCGCCAGGGCGGCGTTCAGCGCGGTCTGGCCGCCCATGGTGGGGAGCAGGGCGTCGGGGCGTTCCTCGGCGATGATCCGGGTCAGGACCTCGGTCGTGATCGGCTCGATGTAGGTCGCGTCCGCCATCTCGGGATCGGTCATGATCGTGGCGGGGTTCGAGTTCACCAGGATCACCCGGTAGCCCTCTTCGCGCAGCGCCTTGCAGGCCTGGGCGCCGGAGTAGTCGAACTCGCAGGCCTGCCCGATGACGATGGGCCCCGCGCCGATGATCAGGATCGAGGAGATGTCGTCGCGGCGGGGCATATGGGCGTTCCTCGGGCTCGTTCGCCTGACCCCCGCGCGGGTCGCGCAGGGTTGCGGCGTCAAACGGTCAGGTCGGCTGGGACCGCGCGGGTTATAGCGGAGCGCGCGAAGGACGCAAGGCGGCGCGCCCTTCGCATCCGCAACATCGGGCGAGAACCCTTCCGTGGGGGCGTGAAACGGCCCGCGCGGCGGGACTCTGCGTCGCCGCGCGGGGAACGCCCCTTGTCCCGTGGGGCGAATCGGGGGCCCGGGCGAAGGCGGCGGCGCGTCTGGAGGTTTGTGCCCCGCCCTCTCCTGCGGCTAAGGTGGGCCCACCCGCGACCCCTTCCCCGGATCGAAAGAGAGCCATGGCGACCGAGGCGGATCCAGCCTTTCTTGAAACCGCGACCGTGTTTCTCGGCGCCGCCGTGATGGCGGTGCCGATCTTCAAGCGCGCCGGGCTCGGCTCGGTGATCGGCTACCTGGCCGCGGGGGCGCTGATCGGCCCCTACGGGCTGGCGCTGGTCGCCGACGTGCAGACCGTGGTGGGCTTCGCGGAATTCGGCGTGGTGCTGCTGCTGTTCGTCATCGGGCTGGAGCTGCGGCTCGGCCGCCTGTGGCGGATGCGCTACGAGATCTTCGGCCTGGGCTTCGCGCAGGTGCTGCTGACCGGGGCGCTGCTGTTCCCGGTGCTGCGCATGGCGGGCTTCGGCTGGAAGCCGGCGCTGGTGATCGGCAGCGCGCTGGCGCTCAGCTCCACCGCCTTCGCCATCCAGCTGCTGCGCGAACGGGGCGACCTGTCGCGACCCTATGGCGACCGCTCGTTCTCGATCCTGCTGTTCCAGGACCTCGCCATCGTGCCGCTGCTGGCGCTGATCGCGATCCTCGCGCCCTTCGCCCGCGGCGACGCGCTGGACCCCGAGAACGCCCTGCTGGCGCTGGGGGCGGTCGCCGCCCTGGTGCTGGTGGTGCGCTACGGGATGGGGCCGCTCTTGACGGTCATCGCCCGCTCCAAGGCCGACGAGGTGTTCACCGCCGCGGCCCTGCTGGTGGTGATCGGCTCGGCGCTGGCGATGCACGCGGTGGGGCTCTCGATGGCCATGGGCGCCTTCATCGCCGGCGTGCTGATGGCCGACACCGAGTTCCGCCACCAGCTCGAGACCGACATCGAGCCGTTCCGCGGCCTGCTGCTGGGCCTGTTCTTCATGGGCTTCGGCATGTCGGTCGACTGGGGGCTGGTGGCGCAGGCCTGGTGGGTGGTGCTGGGGGGCGCCTTCGGCCTGTTCGCGGTGAAGGGGCTGGCGCTCTACGGCCTCTCGCGGATCGCGCGCTCGGACCATTTCGACGCGATCCGCATCGCCGCCACCCTGGGCCAGGGCGGCGAGTTCGCCTTCGTGATGTTCGCCGCCGCCGCCGCCAACCTGCTGATCGGGCGGGAGGAGGCCTCGATCCTCTCGGCCATCGTGACCCTGTCGATGGTGCTGACGCCCTTCGCCCTGAAGCTCGCCGACCGCCAGCGCCCGAAGGAGGAGGACGGCGAGGCCGACCCCCACGCGCTGGAGGAGGCGCCCAACACCCGCATCATCGTGGCCGGCTTCGGCCGGGTGGGCCAGGTGGTGGCGCGGGTGATGCGGATGCGCGGCTACGACGTGACGGTGATCGACAACTCCACCCGGCTGATCCGCATGGGCGCCTCGATGGGGGCGACGGTCTACTACGGCGACGCCCGGCGGCTGGACGTGCTGAAGATGGCGGGGGCGGCGGAGGCGGACATGATCTTCCTGTGCATCGACGACCGCGACGGCGCCAAGTCGGCGGTCGAGAAGATCCGCCACGCCTTCCCGCAGGCGGTGATCCTGGCCGACACCTACGACCGCTTCTCCGAGGTGGAGCTGCGCGAGGCCGGCGCCCACGAGGTGGTGCGCGAGACCTTCGAGAGCGCGGTGGAGCTCGCCCGCCGCGGCCTGCACCGGATGGGCGACGGCGACGTCGCCTCGGACCTGATCGAGGAGTTCCGCCGCCGCGACGCCGAGCTCGCCCGCCTGCAGACCCAGTACGGCGTGCAGGAGGGCCTGCAGAAGCTGCGCGAGAAATACACGCTCGACCAGCCCGGCTGAGGGCCGGGCGCCCGGGCCCGCAGGCGCCCTGCGGGCGGGCTTGGCTGCGGGGCGCCTGCCGCGCGCGCAGGGCGCATTTCAATGCGCCGTGCCCGGCCGGGGCTCACTCCCTCAGCAGCAGGAGCATGGCGACGACGGTGACGGCGATGCCGGCCAGCACCGGGGGGTGGGGCCAGTGGCCGCCGAAGATCCCCTCCCACAGCACGATGAAGGACGGCACCAGGTAGCCGTAGGCCATCACCTTGCCGGCGGGCAGGCGCAGGGCGGCGAACTGGAGCAGGAAGAAGCTCAGCGCCGTCGCCCCCAGCGCCAGGTAGAGGATCGCGGCCCAGACGATCGGGGGCAGGGCGGCCCAGTCGGTCCGGGCGATGGCGCCGGTGGCGAGCCCCGCGATCCACACGATCCCGCAGCCCGACAGCAGGGTCCAGAAGGAGAAGGCGAGCGCCGGCTCGCCTCGGTTCAGCTTGCGGATCAGGGGGGGGTAGAGGGCGTGGGCGGCGACGCCGACGAAGAAGATCGCCTCCCCCCGCCCGATCTCGAAGGCGAGCAGGCGGTCGAGCTCCCCGTCGAAGATCACCCACACGGCGCCGAGCCCCCCCAGCGCCAGCGCCCCGGCCATCCGCGGCGGCGCGGCCTGGCGCAGCAGGACCCAGGCGAAGAGGGCCGAAAGGATCGGGGTGAGGGTGAAGACGGCGCCGGTGGAGACGGGATCGGTGATCCTCAGCGCCACGAACATGAGGATGAAGTAGAGCGCCAGCAGCCCCCCCAGCAGCGGATAGCGCCAGGGCGCCGCGAGCTGCGCCCTGCGCAGCCCCGGCCCCAGGCTCGCGGCCCCGGCGAGCACCCCCGCCCCGATCGCGAAGCGCGCGGCGTTCAGCGCCTCGGGCGCGATCAGCGCCGCGGCCCGGCCGCCCAGCGAGAAGCTGCCGGAGATGACGAGGGCGAAGAGCAGCATGGCCAGGTGGCCGAGGCTGCGGTCAGGGGTGGGGGGCATGGCGGCTCCGGATGGTGGGCCGGAGGGGTATGCGGGGCGGGGAGGGGCGGTGACAAGGGGAAGAGCGTGATCAGTTCTGTAGCTGTTGCTGTATGTCAGCATCCAACGTGGTTGGTTGTCATGCCGACGCAACTCTCTTAAAATTTGACACTCTTGCCCTGCCTGTTTCGGAGTTTGATTTGAGGATGGCTGAGTTCTTCGGGGATAACTACGATTTCGAAGCTGAGATGCGTGAAATCGACAGAGATCTTGCCGAGAATGGCGTTCCGATCCACGCGCGACCTATCAACGCAATGCTTGAGTTCTCAAAGAAGCATTCAGTC
>Ga0310345_10001403_pt1 | contig 26945 bp, 19 predicted proteins | sample HC15DNA20500_MG_FD_204667 | JGI IMG/M metagenome (GOLD analysis project Ga0310345, IMG submission 204667) | Marine microbial communities from station ALOHA, North Pacific Subtropical Gyre - HC15-DNA-20-500_MG | ecosystem: Environmental > Aquatic > Marine > Oceanic | place: Pacific Ocean: North... | reverse complement strand
CGGATGCAGAACCAGCGCGCTTTCAACTTCGGCCGTACCCATGCGATGGCCCGATACGTTGATGACATCGTCGACGCGGCCTGTGATCCAGTAATATCCGTCCTCGTCGCGGCGGCAGCCGTCACCCGTGAAATATTTGCCCTTGTAGGTGCTGAAATAGGTCTGGATGAAGCGTTCGTGATCGCCGTAGACCGTCCGCGCCTGACCGGGCCAGCTTCTGGTGATGCACAGATTGCCCTCTGTCGCACCGTCCAGAACATGGCCTTCATTGTCGACCAGCTGCGGGCACACACCGAAGAAAGGCCTTCCCGCACTGCCCGGTTTCGTGTCATGCGCGCCGGGCAGGGTGGTAATCATGCAGCCCCCGGTTTCGGTCTGCCACCAGGTGTCTACGATCGGCAGTTTCCCCCCGCCGACAGTCTCGTAATACCAGCGCCATGCTTCTGGATTGATCGGCTCGCCCACGCTGCCAAGCAAACGGAGCGATGACAGGTCGTGCTTCGTTACATGAGCGTCGCCCTCGCGCATCAGCGCGCGGATCGCGGTTGGGGCAGTGTAGAAGATGTTGACCTTGTGCTTTTCGCATACGGCCCAGAAGCGATCGTGATCTGGATAGTTCGGAACGCCTTCGAACATCAGGGCGGTCGCCCCATTCAGCAGCGGACCGTATACGATATAGCTGTGCCCGGTGACCCACCCGATATCGGCAGTGCACCAGAAGACCTCGCCTTCACGATAATCGAAGATGTAGCGGAAGGTGGTTTCGGTCCAGACGGCATATCCGCCGGTGGTATGCAGAACGCCCTTGGGCTTGCCTGTCGAGCCTGACGTATAAAGAATGAACAGCGGATCTTCCGCATTCATCGGCTCGCATGGACATTCATCCGCCACATCGGCCGAAAGCTCGTGGTACCAGTGATCGCGGCCTTCCTTCATGCTCACCGAACCGCCCGTGTGTCTGATGACCAGAACACCCCTGTTCGGCACCTTTTCAAACGCTCGATCGACATTGCTTTTCAGCGGAATTCGCTTGCCGCCGCGCTGTCCTTCGTCTGCGGTGATCATCCAGTCGCTCGCACAATCCTCGACCCGGCCCGCGATCGCGTCGGGGCTGAAGCCGCCGAAAATCACCGAATGGATCGCCCCGATCCGCGCACATGCCAGCATGGCAAAGGCGCCTTCGGGCACCATGGGCATATAGATGGTTACCCGGTCGCCTTTGGAAACGCCCATCTTTTTCAAGGTGTTGGCCATTCGAACAACCTCTGCCTGGAGTTCGGCGAAGGTAATCCGGCGCACCTCTCCATCGGGAGCATCGGGCTCGAAAATCAATGCGATGCGCTCGCCATTGCCCGCCTCGACATGCCGGTCGACGGCATTGTGACAGATGTTGAGAACACCGTCCTCGAACCACTTGATGGAAACCGGATCGAAGGACCAGTTGCCAATGACCTCGGGCTTGCTGAACCAATCGATCCGCTCCGCCTGCCCGCGCCAGAAAGCATCCGTATCCTCGATGCTTCGCGCATAGAGTGACTGGTATTCTTCCAGCGTACAATTCGCGCCTTCGGTGGCAGTAGCGGGGCGCTTGACCCATTCAGATTTCTTGCCAGCTTCCGTCATGCATCAGGTCTCCTCTTCGACATATCTCTAGGCATTCGTTTGCTCAGTGCAAACGCCTTGCAGGCACTCGCAATTCCCGAGTCCTGGCGTTAGGGCGAGCGCGATGGTCATTTTTCGATATTCGCTGGCTGCCAGCCTGATCGCGGTCGCCGCCGCGACCCCCACAGTCGCGCAGACCGATGAGCCTGTAATCATTGTGACCGGCACGGGGCTGGAAGCGACACCTGCTGCTCCAGCTTACGACACGCAGGAAATCGATCGCGACCAGTTGCTTTCCGTGCCGTCCGGGCGGATCGAGGATGCCCTTTCGTCTGTTGCGGGGTTCCAGCAGTTCCGCCGTTCGGACAGTCGTTCCGCGAATGCGTCCGCCCAAGGCGCGACACTGCGTGCTCTGGGCGGCAATGCGACCAGTCGGGCGCTCGTCCTGCTCGACGGTGTGCCGATGAGCGATCCCTTTTTCGGCTATGTTCCTTTCAGCGCGCTTGCGCCGGAGCGTCTTGCGCAGATCCGGGTCACACGGGGCGGGGGATCGGGGCCCTTCGGTGCAGGGGCGCTTGCGGGAACGATCGAACTGGAAAGCGCCGGGATCGTGGCACTGGACGGCGTCGCCGGTCAAATACTGGTCAATGATCGCGGGGAGACGGAAAGCTCTGCGAGCATCGGTTCGCGCTTGGGCGGTGGGTTTGCCGTGGTGTCGGGCCGCTGGGATCGTGGGCAGGGCTTCTTCACAACGCCCGCAGATGATCGTGTGCCGCAATCGGCGCGCGCTGCCTTCGATAGCTGGTCGACCCAATTGCGCGGCGTTGCGCCCCTCACAAACGATGTCGAGCTTCAATTTCGCGGCCTTGCTTACCGTGATGCTCGGACGTTGCGATTCGAAGGGGCCGACAGCACGATCGAAGGCCAGGATGCCAGCCTCCGGCTGATCGGTCGCGGCCGATGGCAATTCGATGCGCTGGCTTATGTCCAGGCACGCAATTTCACGAATGTCGTGATCAGCTCGAGCAGCTTCACTCCGGTACTGGATCAGCGAAATACTCCGTCGACCGGCCTTGGCGGAAAATTCGAACTGCGCCCGCCGACCGGTGAAGACAATGTGCTGCGGTTGGGTGTCGACTATCGCCGATCGGATGGCGAATTGTTCGAAACGGCGATCAGCGCATTTTCCGGCGCGGTCACGGCGCGGCGTAATGCTGGCGGCACAAACAGCGATCTTGGCATCTTCCTCGAGAATGACTGGACGCTTGGTGCCCTGACCCTGACTGGCGGCGCGAGGCTTGATCGCTGGTCGATCCGCGATGGTTTCTTCAGCGAGCGTGACGCCAATGGACTGCCCGTCGCCGCCGAAACCTTCGCCGACAGGGCCGGATGGGATGCCTCTTTTCGTGGGGGATTACTCCTCCGGCCATCCAACATACTAGCCCTCCGAGCCGCAGCATACTCCGGCCTTCGTCTGCCTACGCTTAATGAGCTTTACCGCCCGTTCGTCGTCTTCCCCGTCGTCACACAGGCCAACGCCGGATTGCGGAATGAGAGACTGGAAGGGTTCGAGGCCGGATTGGACGTCACGCCGACCGAAAACCTGTCACTATCCCTCACCGCGTTCGACAACCGCGTAAAGAACGCGATAGCCAATGTGACGATTGATACTAACCTGCGCGAACGTCAGAATATTGATGCGATTCGTGCTCGTGGTATCGAGGCCGGAGCGAAGGCAGATCTGGGTAAGCTCAGCCTGAATACCTCTATCTCATGGACGGATGCCGAAACTCGCGGGTCAGGCTTTGCCGCAGCACTCGACGGGAACCGACCTGCCCAGACACCCCGCTTTGCGGGTCGCGCGACGCTCGCATACCGCCCCGCGATCGACTGGATCCTGTCGGCAACCGTCGGTCACGTTACCGCCCAGTTCGAAGACGATCTGGAAATGGATACATTACCTGCTGCAACGACGCTCGACGCCTTTGCGCAGGTGCCGATCATGGGCGAACTAAGCCTAGTACTCCGCGGAGAAAACCTTACGGGCGAAACAATCGTGACTCGCAACCAGGGTGGTTCGATCGACCAGGGTGCCCCGCGCACGATATGGGCCGGTCTCCGCTACGGCTTTTGAGCGATCAGGTGGCGTCGTCGACCGTGTTGGCGACTGATTTCAAATCATCGCCCACCCCGCGAACAGTGTTGCAGCCACCCAGAACGATGGTGGCCATGAAAAGAGCAGCAATGGTTGCGCGGCGCATTTGAGGAAATCCCGATATAGTTTTCAGACCGGTCGCAAAAGGCGACAACCTCCTATCGCGCAAGCAGGCTTGCTGCGCAATGAAGGGTTGGGATGAAGTGCTAGACTGGCCGCGGCCGAAGTCGAACAGCGGCCAATTGAATTGAAAGCGCTCCAACGGCCCGTCGTATTTCATCGAAAGCGTGAATGCTGCGAATGCCAGAGTGGCAAGCACCTTAGGAATCATCAATTTAATTGGGACCTGGCGTTGCGCCTGTTGGTTGATGCTTCCGGGCGGCCGATCGGAGCTCGTCCTGGGAGTAAATGAAAATGCCTTTCGACTGTCTCGTGAGCTTCCGGTGACCGGCAGCCTTGCGCAGTTTTGCCTCCGTGTTCTGATAGCTATAGCACTGGTAGTTTGCGCTCTGCTGATCTGGCAGTTGCAAAGCGTTCTTCTCCTAATCTTCGCAGCGGTAGTGGTTGCCGTTGTACTCGACGCCTTTGGAAACGCGTTGCGGAAGCTGGCACCCGTGCCGGAAGGCGTTTCGCGTCTGCTGGCCGGCATTCTGATTGCGTCGGTGCTTATTGGCGCGGCGTTGTTGTTCGGTCGCCAGATATCCGCCCAATTGTCCCAACTCGGCGACACGCTTCCCCCAGCTTGGGAGAATTTTGTCGACTGGGCAGGCCCCGACCGGGTTGAAAGCGTGATCGACGATTTCGCGCCTGACGGCACAAGCCTGGCCTCAATGGTGCAAACAATGTTCGGGGCACTGACAGACGCGCTATCCGGTCTGGTGGTCGCGGTGTTGGGCGGGGTCTATATCGCCATCAATCCAAAAACCTACCACAAAGGTGCCATCACGCTCCTTCCGCAACGTGCGCGCGATCGTGTAGATGCAGCCAGCCGTAAAACGGGAAAGGCCTTACGCGACTGGTTGCTGGCCCAGCTCATTTCCATGCTTGCAACCTTCCTGGTCGTCTATATCGGACTGACCCTGCTTGGCGTGCCGTCCGCACTGGCGCTGGCTATCTTGGCCGGGTTATTCGAGTTCGTGCCGCTGCTGGGGCCGGTCTTGGGCGCAATACCCGCAGTGCTGATAGCCGGCACCGTTGGTATCGATACAGCGTTGTGGACCATCGGCTTTTTTATCGTTTGGCAGCAGATCGAGGGCAACGCTGTCGCTCCTCTGGCCATGAAATTTGCGGTCGAGATCCCGCCAGCGGTCACATTATTTTGCTTGCTGATTTTCGGGGTTTTGTTCGGTTTGCCCGGCCTCTTGCTGGGTGGCCCATTGACCGTGGTATTATGGATGACGATCAAGACGCTATGGGTCGAACCCCGAGCGTCCGGATAAGCGGCGTCTTTTTAAGGTGAATGGTCTCGACGATTCGACTGGTCAAAAGGAAGAAGGCTCCGCATCAAATTAGAGCAACAAGTACGTCAGCAATGTAGTCAAAAGACCGGTTAGAAAATTTCCATCCTAATAGCACTCATTGCCATGCAAGTTTGCCTGACCTGAAACCTGCTCCTGGTAAGTCCCCATAATCACATGTGGAAGCGATCAATCCCGGACACCTTCAGGGTTGTGATCTCTTGGTGTCTGGCAGAGCTGATATCAGCGTTGATTACGCGGTTTCGGCCCGCGTGCTTGGCAGCATAGAGCGCGTCGTCGGCTTGTCTGTAAAGCGTGTCGAACGGCCCATCTGCTATGCCTTCCGCGATCCCAATGCTGGTGGTGATCCGGAGAGCTGGTGCAATTGCATCAAAACTGCATTGCGCCAATTCGGATTTTACCGCTTCGCCAAGTCGACATAGGTCTTGGCCAGAAAGCCCGCTCACACCCACGACGAACTCTTCTCCGCCTAGCCTGCCAACATGGCAGGCATATCGCGCTTCAAACGTCTGCAACTTGCGACTTATAGCTATTAGGACCTCATCTCCGGTCTGATGCCCAAACTCATCATTGACCAACTTGAACCTATCCAGATCGATTACGAGCAAGCCGAACGGGACTTTCACGAGCCCGCCAAAATCTTCTGAGCATCGGGCAAGGAACCCCCTGCGGTTCAACAATCCCGTCATCGGATCCCGTTCGGCGAGTTCCACCATTCTCAAACCAGTTTCGATCGCGACGTCGCGCTCCACTCGCAGGGATCCCAAGCGTGCCGCTGCAAAGCCGGTCAAACAGATAACCTGCAAAGCGGAAGCAAACAGCATCACGATCCTGTCGCCGCCGCCCCATAACACCCCGCCGAGATCGACTATCTGAGTAGTGGCCAACGTTGCCATGGGAATGGCCCAGCTAATGGCAAGATAGCGGCCTTCCACATGACCATCCTTCCAGGCTTTTGCGATGCAGGCCGTTGCTAGCGCCACGCAAGATAGGGTCCCGATCCCCAGTACTATGGCAAACCGTCCAATGTTGGCGGCGGGCAGGCCGCTTACCGTACCCAAGGCGAAAACTCCGGCTCCGAGCGCCACGAGCAGGCGGCGCGCGCGTTTCGGCGTGGCTTGGCGTAGCGCCGCTGCCGTTGCGAGAGACGCCAACAGAATTGCAAGACAGGCCAGAATAGTCGCTAGGCGGTTCGATGTTGTGCCCGCCATCTCTGGAATTATCGTCAGCCCGATCTGAGACCAAACAAGGCCCCAGATCATGACGGTCGCGGCCCAGCCACCATGCCAAAGAAAAAAGCTTTGCCGTAAGCCCAAAGCGAGACCGAAGTTGAAAAGCGCAGCTATACCTAGAAGAGCCAATGCGGCTCCGATAGTGAATGCGGTCAGCTGGAACTGGCGTTGTGCGGCCGGCTGAGAAACCATTCGCAGCTCAAGCAGATCATAACTCTGCAGGCCCTCTATTCGTAGCCATGCCGCGCTAGCTTGATCGTCAACATCGGTGTCGAAAGCGATCTGACCACCGACTTGCCAATTACTGCCGTAGCCGCCTCGGCCGACCGACCCCGCTTTTCGTATGCCGTTTCTATATTCGAGGTAGACATCGAGGCGTTCGAACCGAGTGGATTGAATGGCGAGCGATGCATCTTGCGAAAGCGCTGGCGCGATCGGCACACGCAGCCAAAGGACACGGCTGCTGTAACTGCGTGGTTTCCCCGAGCATTGCAGATCGGATCTATCGGGAACGATAACAGAGCGCGAAACGGCAAAGCATGTGTCGGTAGGTGGGGCCGCGAACAGGCCAGGGCCGATAAGTCCGGCGCAGATTATCACAACCGTTTGAAGGAGCGACCGCCACGTGAACCACAGCAAACTCATGTTTGACTTCGAGACCCCTTAGCGAACTGCGCTTCGCTCGCGCTTATCCAATTAGCTATTTCGTTCTTTAACTTAGGTACATTTCATTAAATTCTCTTCAATGCCAGCACCTAGCAGCAGGACAGACCTCCATACGAATGGCATTTCAACGCTGACTTGCGTCCGTGACAGTCGAACGTCCGCCGTAAGGTAGGTGTCACAAGTAATCAGCCTAACGGACTTGCGCTTTCGGCACGTGCCAATACGAAAAAGCATTGGGGGCTGTTCGGGGAAGGTCGTTCAAGCGTTCTTTGCAGGCAGCATTGTCGAACTCGAAGCTGCCTATGGGAGGAACACTCTCTGGATGACTGGACCTGGCCGGAAGCGAACCTTTCGGTTTGTTGTGCCGAGATGAAAGGTGGACCTTCGGCAAGTGGTCAACACGCGCAGTTCGATGTTCAAGCGTTCGAAGGCAGCCTTTGCCGAAGCCTGCCCTGCGCACGGCGCCCACCAGAGTTCAATTGTTCGAGACGAACTCAGTCGTGCGCGACCTCCGTATTATGAAAAAGATCCCCGATCGAACGGGCGAAATGGGAATCCATGGCGGCGCGAGCCAGTTCGGGATCCTGGTCCGCGATGGCCTGCGCGACTTCCTGGTGCAGAACCAGGGTTTCCTGACGTTCTTCGGTCGTGGCGCGTCCGGCCCAGGCCTTCGGGATTGCGACGATCATCATCTGTTCGAATGAACGCACGATCTGGAAAAACAGCGGGTTGCCGCTCGCCATGGCGATGGTCTGATGAAACGCAGTGTCGGCACGCGTACGCGCTTGCTCGTCGCGGCTGTGAGCAAGCGCGTGCGCAGCCGCCAGGATCGCATCTGCCTGTTCCTCGCTCCGGCTGATTGCCGCGAGTTCGGCGGTTCGCAATTCCAGCGTCCGTCGCACATCCCAGACATCGGCGAGCGACACCTGCGCGGTGGAGACGGCATGGCCGATCGAGGCTGCCATTACCGAACCGTCGATCGCCCCGACACGCGCGCGGCGTCCGTTCGCGACATCGATGACTTTCAGTGCAGCCAGCGCGTGGAATGCTTCGCGCATGACCGGCCGGCTCACGCCGAGATCGGTCGCAAAGCTGCCTTCGCTCGGCAGCATGTCGCCGACCTTGAGGCTGTTCGTGCGGATGTGTTCGCGGACCGCGTGCGTGGCGGTTTCGACCAGGGAACCCTTGGGCGGACGGATGGCGATCTGGGTCAAGCGGCAATTCCTGTTCGGCGCAATTCTGAGGGAGCCACACCGAAGCGGCGGGTGAAGGCACGGGTAAAGCTCGCGTTGTTGAGATAGGAGCAACGATAGCCGACCGTCGCAACCGGCAGGTCGCTCGCAAGCAGGAGACGCCGCGCCTCCTCCAGCCGTCGCTCGGCCAGTATCTCGGCAATCGAATTACCATAGAGCATGCGAAAGCCGCGGACGAGCTTGTCGCGATTGACGCCGACACCGCGCGCGATCTCGGCAATAGTGATCTTCTCGTGCCAGCGCAGGTCGATCATGCGCCGAGCTTCGGCGATCTTGGCGATATCCTTTTCACCGAACGAACCGCCCCCGACCATCGGCAGCAGGGTGCTGTTCTCCAGCGCGACGTGGATCTGGCAAAGCAGTTCGATGCTGCGGGCGAGCCGCAACGTGTCGCGCGCTTCGTCCGCTGCCTCGCAGTCGACGATCGACAGGGCCAAAGCCTTGAGGGCATTGGACAGGTGCCAACTCTGATACCCCGAGGCCTGAAGCGGAAAGAGACGGCGGCAGGCCGAGCGCGCCACAACAAAGACGAGCGGGTAATCCTCGATGCCGTCCAGATCACCGTCGTGTCGATACGAGAGCACCGGGGTCTCGTTTTCGGTGAAGCCTGCAAAAAGGAAAGCAGCCGATCCGGCAGGCCAACGCGCGGAAGGCGGCGCACCGTAGCCGACCAGAGTGGTCATTTCACGAGATACAGTGACAACCTGTTTCATCGCCCAGTCATCCTCCAAACCCATGCTTTGCTAATACCTGTATTATAGGTTGGCAAGAGCTATCTTACAGGTTCGGGGACTCGGCGCATGGCCATGATAAAGGCGAGGAAGGATAGCGTGCTGACGCTTACCCCGACGATGGCCAATGCCTCAGCAAGCATCGTTTCCCCGCCCATGAAGGCGCTGACGCGGGTCACGATCCACGGCGCAAGGCCGAAACCGATCAGGCCGGCAACCGCGATGAATGCGCCGATGCACAGACCGCGTAATTCGTTGGGCAGAAGAACGGTCAGCGCCACCGAAACCACCAGCCCGGTGACGGCTCCGCACAGGGACAGGACACCGAGCGCGATCGCGAAGCCGGTGATGCTCGGCATGAGCGGAAATAGCGCCGCCGGAATGCCGAGGCCCGCCGCGATAACCGCGCCGAAAATGATCCCACCGCGAAGCTTGCTCTTCTGGCCCAGATCGGCCGAAATCCCGCCGAGGATCGCCCCAGCTACCCCGGTGCCGAACATCAGCGCGCCAACCCATCCGGCGAACTCTTGCGGTCTGAGCCCGAAATCGCGCGACAGCACGGGCGCAACCCAGACCCCGGCGGCAACGTCGGCCATCACTACGGCGATCTGGCCAGCGAAAAGCGGGATCAAAAATGCCCGCCGGCTCCACAATTCGGCGGCAACCACACGGAATGGGGCATTCGTGCTCGCTTCGACCTCGCGCCGTATCGGTTCGCGCAGGAGGAGCAAGGGTACGATCAGCATCGCACTTATCATAGCGAGCAGGACGTGTGTGCTTCGCCACGGCGCCATATCGGCCAACCAGCCAAGTGTGGCATGATCCGAAAGCAGCCCGAAAAGCCAGCCGGTGAGCGCGAAACCGAGTGCTACGCCCAGCGCCTTGCCCAGGTTGACGATCAACATCGCCTTTCCGCGCTGGGCCGGCGCGCAGAAATCGGCACAAAGGGACAGGGCCGCGGTCAGCGAACCAGTGGACCCGATGCCCACCAGCATCCGCGCGGCGGTCAGCCACCCCGCGCTTGGCGCGAAGGCGGTTAGCAGGGTGCCCAGTGTCCACAGGACAGCCAACCCCATGGTCAGTCGAACGCGATTGCGCCGGTCGACCAGAATGCCGACTGGTACCGAAAACAGCACCATAGGCACGGCAGCACCCAGGCCCTGGATAAGCGCTAGTGCGTCGTCACTGAGATCGAGTTCGGCCTTGGCGCTCTCCTGGACAGTCCCGAAGCTGCCGAGAGCAGTGAAGGCCACGGTCGCGACAAGTGCCAGAAGCAGGAGCGGGACCAGCGTCGCCGGATCGCTCAGGCGACCCTGTGCGGCGGTCGGTTTGGCCAGAGTTGCCATCAGAGCGAGAAAATCTTGCCGGGGTTCAGCAGGTTGTCCGGATCGAGAGCGCGTTTGATCGTACGCATTTCATCGACCGCATCGCCGAGTTCGGCAACCAGCCATTCCTGCTTGCCAAGTCCTATTCCGTGTTCGCCGGTACAGGTGCCGTCCATCGCTAGCGCCCGTTCCACAAGTCGCGCATTGAGCGCTTCGACCTCGCGCATTTCCTCTGGCGCGTCGGGATCGATCGAGAAGACCACGTGGAAATTGCCGTCGCCGACATGCCCCAGGATCGTCGCGGGCATGCTGGCGGTGGCGAGATCCTTGTGGGTTTCGGCGATGCATTCGGCAAGCCGGCTCATCGGCACACAGACGTCCGTGGCCCAGCCGATTGCGCCTTCGCGCAGGTTCACCGCCGCGTAATAGGCATCGTGCCGTGCACGCCAGAGCTTGTTGCGTTCTTCCGGTCTGTTCGACCAGGCGAATTCACCGCCGCCGTTGGTTTCCGCGATGGCTTTGACGGTCTCGACCTGTTCGGCCACATGGGCCGGGCTGCCGTGGAATTCGAAGAATAGCGTGGGCGCCTCGGGATAATCGAGTTTCGACCAGAGGTTGACCGCGCGCATCTGCAAAGCGTCGAGAATTTCGACCCTGGCCAGCGGTACGCCGCACTGGATCGACTGGACCACGGTGTCGACCGCGCCGTCCAGTCCGTCGAAACCGCAAACCGCCGAAGAGATCGCCTCGGGTATCGGATGGAGGCGCAAGGACAGTTCGGTAATGATCCCCAGTGTGCCCTCGGAACCGACATAGAGCCGGGTGAGATCGTATCCGGCTGCCGATTTGCGCGCGCGCGTGGCGGTCCGGATGACCGTGCCCTGGGGGGTGACCACCTCGAGGCTGAGGACCGCATCCTTCATAGTGCCGTATCGCACCGCATTGGTTCCGCTGGCACGGGTCGATGCCATACCGCCCAGGGTGGCATTTGCGCCGGGGTCGATCGGGAAGAACAGCCCCTGGTCGCGAAGATACTCATTCAATTGCTCACGCCGGACACCGGGCTGGATCACGCAATCGAAATCCTCGGCATTGATGGCGATGATCTTGTCCATGCGGGTCATGTCGAGCGACACGCCACCGCGCAGGGCCGCCGCGTTTCCCTCGATGGAGGTGCCCGCCCCGAATGGTACGATGGGAACGAGGAACTCCGCGCAAAGTCCGACCAATGCAACGACGTCCTCTCGCGAATGCGCGAACACCACGGCATCGGGCAGCATCGCTGCATAATGGGATTCGCTTGCGCCGTGCTGCTCCCTGATGGCCTCACCGGTCTGGAGCTGCGCACCGAAGCGCTGCTCCAGCCGGTCGAGAAACCCATCGGGCACGACAACCCGTACCTGCGACTGATCCGGGATCGTCATCGCATCAAAACCTCAGGCTGGTGCGAACGCCATAGCGGCGCCCGTCGCCCTGGATCCCCAGGTCAGAGGCGGGCAGGCCCGCCAACACCAGCGTGGTTTGTTCGATGTAGCTTTCCCAGTAGTCTTCCTTGAAGGCGTTGCTGACAAATGCTGCGATCTCGAACGGTCCGGTCCGGTATGTCGCCGAAGCGCCAGCCAGCCAGTAGCCGTCCAGCAGGGTGGGCGTCGTCTCGTTCAGGGTTGCGGCCAGACGCTCGCCCTTGCCCGTTACATTGGCACTGAGAACGAATTCGCCGGGACCCAGATCAAACGTGTAGTCGGTCGCCAGATTGGCGCTCCAGTCGGGCTGGAACGTAAGCCGGTCGGAAGCTAGGGTCCTGCCGGTCGTCTCGGTATAGGCGGTGGTGTCCGTCAGACGAGCATGCATCAGAGTCACGCCGCCGCTGATAGACCACGCGGGGACCGGGCGAAACTTGCCTTCCAGTTCCACGCCATAGCTTTCGACGTCGCCCGAATTCAGGTCGACCGTCACCAGCCCGCCGCCTTCTGCAGGCGCGATCGAGTTAAGGCCGATGTAATCGGTGTAATCGTTGTAGAAGACGGCGCCCGCCAGGCTGCCGCGACCGTCCGGCAGGGCGTATTTCGCCCCGAGCTCGTAAGTCCAGGCGCTGTCGCCCCGATAGGTTCTGGTCGGCGCGGTCGGGGCGTTGAAGCCGCCCCCGCGATAGCCGCGTGCAACGGACGCATAGGTCATGAAGTCCGGTGACCAGTTGCGCTTCAGCGTCAACTTGGGCTGAAATTCGTCGGACTTGATACGCGCTTCGGGTAGTGGGCCTCCGCTTTCGCCCAGCGGCCCGAGCGCGGTAATCACCGACCCGTTGGCAACGCGATCCTCGTGATCGTAACGCAGCCCCAGGGCGACCTCCCAATCGACGGAGGGTTCCCAGAACACCGTCCCGAACACGGCGTAAGTATCCGCCTGGGTCTGGTTGGTGGTAGTGCGCACGACGTCGAACGGAAGTCCGGAAAATGCCGGATAAAGCGTGGTGATGTCGAGCGCGTCCGCTTCTTCCCGGCTGTAGAACAGGCCGAGCAGGGTCGAGACGCTGGCGGACCATTCGCTGTCGAGGCGCAGTTCTGCCGTTTTCGTACGCAATTCGTCGCCGCCGGTTGCGCGGGCGAAATCGCCCGGGCCGAAATCGACGTCGCCTTCGACATTGGTGTTGTTGCGCGCATCATAAGCGCCCAGCAGGGTGAGCGTGCTGCCTATCCCGTCCATCGGAACGGCAAGCCTGGCGTTGATACCGCGATATTCGAGATCGGTCTGGTTGAGCGTGTTGAAGTTGAGATCCCGCGAGTAGTCCTGCGGGCCGTCGACCCGCGAGTACGGGATATTCACCGACTTGATCCAGTCGTAGTACCCGTTGACAGTCAGTTCGACCGTGCCCGGAGTAAAACGTACGGTGCCGTTTATGGAATCGCTGTTGTAAGGGTTGCCATCCGCATCGAGAAGCACGTTGCGGGCAAAACCGTCCTGCTCCTGATGTGACGCGGCAACGCGGACCGCGAGCAGGTCCTCGACGACTGGTCCGGACAGCGAGCCGGCGATGATGAACTGGTTGTCCGGCCCAGCATAGCTCCCGCTCACGCGGCCTTCGAATTCGTTTCCGGGCTGACGAGTGATCACGTTGATGGCACCGCCCAGCGTGTTCTTGCCGTAAAGGGTGCCTTGGGGCCCGCGCAGCACCTCGATCCGTTCGATATCGAGCAGCGGGTTGTTGAGATAGGCCGTGTTGGGCCGATAGATGCCGTCGACAAACAGGCCGACGCCGGGCTGCACCGACTGCACCAGCGTCACGCCCACGCCGCGAATGGCAACAAACGCCCGGCCCGCACCGTCGCTGTTGATGTTCAGACCGGGGGCGAGCACAGCCGCTTCACGGACCGAATTTATACCGCGCGCCGCCAAGGTATCGCCATCGATCGCAGTCGCGGCGACGGGCACCTCGAGCAGGGTTTCTTCCCGCTTGCGCGCGGTAACCACGATGACGTTCCCCGAAATTTCCTGTTCGATGGTCACCGGATCGTCCGTGAACTCACCCCGGTCGGGGGCGGTGTCGTCTTCCAGTGCTACCTGCGCCGTCGCCGCGCTGGCGGCAAACGCCAGTCCGGCAACACTCGACAAAGCCGCGATGCGGAAAATATTCATGCCCGTAGCCTCTCCCTGCGGAGCCTCTGCCCCGTCTATCAAACCTATAATACAGCTGATCGACCTGTAAGAAAGGTTTGCGATTGTGCCGATCGTCAGAGAGGCTTTGCCGCGTGCGAAGATGAGGCGATTGCCAGCCAGCCGGCAATGTGCGGGCATCTTCCGGCGGGGCGTGTTGATCGGTATCTAACTTGGAAGGTCGGCCGGTCCGCAGGTTACCAGCAGGTGTAGCCGCCATCGGCCAGCACAATCGCGCCCGTCATCAGGCTGGACATGTCGGATGCCAGGAAAAGCACCACCGCTGCCACTTCCTCAGGCTCTCCCAAACGACCTTGAGGCGTTCCATCAATCCAGCGCCGGTACATTTCGCCCTCGCGATCGGCAAAAGCGTTGAGCGGGGTGGCGATGTAGGTCGGTGCCACCGCATTGACGCGCACGCACCGGTCCGCCCATTCCGCAGCGAGACTTCTGGTCAGCTGGTGTACCGCCGCTTTCGAGGCGTTGTAATAGCTTTGGGCTTGCGGGCGGTTGACGATGAAGCCGCTCATAGAGCCCACGTTGACGATTACGCCGCCCCCGGAGTCCAGCATATGTCGACCGAAAGCGCGTGCGCACCAGAAGGTGCCGTTGAGGTTTACGTCGATTACGTCGAGCCAGTGCTCGTCCTCAACATCTTCCGCAGGGGTCTCGCTGCGCGCGATCCCCGCACTGTTCACCAGGATATCGATGCGGCTTTCGCGTGCGATCAAAGTTTTGACTGCATCGTCGACCTGCGCCGAAGATGTAACGTCGAGCAAGAGCGAGGCGCAGTCGACATCCTTTTCGGCCAGTGCCGTTATTCCCTTTTCAAGCGCGGCAGGATCGCGATCGGCGATGATGACCCGCGCCCCGGACTCGCCCAGTGCGTGGGCGCTGGCAAGGCCGATGCCTTGCGCGCCGCCGGTTACGACCGCGACCCGCCCGTCGAGGCGCAGCTTTTCGAGATACATTGCGGCAGCTCCTAGTCTGGCAGATAGTCGGCTGCCGGCATCCGCGGTTCTACTCGCGTTTGGCCGGCGGCAAGCTGATAGACTGGCAGGTCGTCACCGGCGGGCTGCCAGGGCAAAGTGCCTTCGCGGGCGAAATCGGCCCAGATGTCGTGGATCCGATCCGCCAGTTCGGACGGCGGCATTTCGCCGGCAATGCCACGCGGCCCCCTGACGCATTCGAGCATCTTGAATACGAAGGGTAGTTCGATGCCGTGACAGGCACCCAGTTCCCCTTCGCAGGCGGACGAACGCCAATCCATTTCGTAAACCCAAGTGCGCCCCCGGTGCGCTTTTGCGAACTGGCGGACGGGCCAGCGAAAGACCAGGTCGCTCATCGCCCGCGTCAGCGCTTCGCCAGGGCGGATGCCTTTTCCGCCGAGACCATAGGCCTTGAGTACCTTGCGCGACCAAGGATGAGAGCGGGACAACAGCCACCACGCCAGCAAGCCGGGAATCTTGCGGCGCACACCCGTCGGCACGAAATAGAGGTTCATTTCCTCCGCATTCGAACCGATCAGGATATCGATATCCCCCCCGGCTCCCTTGCGCAGCGCCTCGACCGGCTTCTCCGGCAGGACGTCGTCGCCGTAGACGGGGATGAACCGGCTGATGCCGTAAACCGGTTCGAAGCCGTCCGCGTCGCGCAGATCGACCGCCGTCGGCTTGGAGACTTTTTCCAGCGCGTCCATGGCCGTAGCGTGATCGACCTTTGCGAAGCCATCCGCATCCGGAGCGATCTGGAGCAGTTTGGCAAGCTTGCGGACCAACCGCTGGGCGACGTCGATGTCCCGCACCATCGCGCCGTGGCCGCTCTGGATGATCGCGCGACGAAAGAGGCCCTTGGCGAGAGGCGACGTGACGAGGTCAGCGATGGCCATTGCGCCTGCGCTTTCGCCGAACACGGTCACATTTCCGGGATTGCCTCCGAACGCCCTACCGTTTTCCTGCACCCAGCGGAGAGCAAAAAGTATGTCCCGCAGGCCGAGGTTGGTCGGGGCACCCGGCACCGGCAGAAATCCGTCGATCCCCAAGCGATAGTTGATCGCGATGCAAACCACCCCGGATTTGGCGAACTGGGCCCCGTCGCTTACGGGAGCATCCTTGCTGCCGACTACGAAACCGCCACCATGAACCCAGACCATGACCGGCGCGTCCTTGGCGTTCTCCGGCATCCAGACATTGGCCAGCAGATAATCGCCATCGCTTCCGTCGCTGCCGGAACCGACCAGAGGTATGACATCCAGTTGGGGCAGTTCCCGGACACGATACGGCGCGCAAGCCCCGCGCTGCGTCGCATCCCTTATTCCCTCCCAGGGAGTACGTGGTTCCGGCAATTCGAAACGCTGCGGTGGATCGGCGTAGGGAACACCGAGGAAGCTACAGACGCCATCCGCGCATGCGCCGCGGAGCAGGCCAGTCTCGAGTTCGAGGACGGGAGGTTGTTCCTTGACGTGCATCGATCGAACATTGCAGGAATCGGAGGCCTTCGTCAGTCACGAACACTTTGCGTATTGGCAGATTGGCTTTGCCGCAACGTGTCGAGCCTCTGCGACTTGCGACAGCGCGGTGCTGGGGGCACCCGTCTGAAGCGTGAGCGCTAGAGTGAGTAATCGGTCTGACCTTTCCGCATGTGCACCACTTTTGCGCTACAGTCGTGTGACCGCAGCGGTGTGATCCATCATGCTAAAAGGCGGAAAACCGTCGTTTTTGCGATAAAGTGGTCGGGGAGAGAGGAGACTGAGCTAGGCATACATTATCGCCTTGAAAACGATAGAACTCTTGCATTTCCAAGGGTCTGCACCTTACAAAGCTGGCATACAATGCTGACATACACGAGTGATTAGGGGCAGGTTTCATGGTCGGTTTACGAGCAAGGCACTTCAAGTGGCAGGCGTACCTGAGAATACCCAAAGCTCTGCGGGACAGCTACGGCGGCCGCCAGTTCCTCTACGAGACGTTGAAGGCTACCGACAAGCGCGCGGCGCAGATCGAAGGCATGGCTTGGGAGGTTGGAGTAAGAGCGGATTGGGCGGCGCGCACGGCAGTTTCCCCGGCAACCTCCATCCGTCACTTATATGAGACCTTCCGTGCCGGGATTAGCGAAGCGGACTTCGCGGTAGACGGTGACCCCCACGCTTTTGACAATTTTACCGCGGGCATCGACTACGAGCTGGAAAAGATTGCCGAGGCGGTTGGTACACGTGAAATGACCGAGCCCGAGCAAGCAAAGGTCTGGGCTCTCAATGACGCTGCCGCGCTCCACAAGGGCCGCACGGTTCCCCTACGTGCTTCTCTAGAGCCGCGCTTCTCCGAACTTGCGACGGACTATATGCGGCTCTGGCGCAAGACCGCCGGACTGAAAAAGACCAACACAGGACAGCAAAAGCAGGCCACGCTAGACCTGTTCGCCAGCTTCATACAGGACAAGCCTATTCGACAAGTGAGACCCGCTGACGCTGCGGAGTTTGTGGACGCGCTCAGAGAGCTAGACCCAAACTGGGCACGGACGGGCAGGGCGCGAGAGGAAGGCGAGGAGCTTGATTGGCGAGCCATCCAGAGACAGTTCGGGGGACGGGCTGCCGGCCTATCCGACGCGACAGTTAACCGCCACGTTGCCGCGCTAGCGGGCTTCTGGGAGTGGGCTTTCGAGCGGGAGCACTGTGAAGGCCGAAACCCCTTCAAGGGCCACCGCAGGAACCTCAAGCAGGGCCGCAACAAACATGGCTACATCGCTTGGGAGCTAGACGAGGTGCAGGAGCTATTCTCGCCCCCGCCGAAGCGCAGCGACCTGATGGAGGCGATGCTAGTCGCTATGTTCACTGGAATGCGCCGCAGTGAAATCGCCTCGCTAACATTCGGACAGATACGATGCGAGGATGGGGTGGGCTTCATCGACGTAACTGACGCCAAGACCGTAGCAGGTGTGCGGCACGTTCCTTTGCATCCTAAATTGTTTTGGCTGTCGAGAAGGGCCGAGAAGGCCGACGACGCTTCGCGAATATGGCCGGAGTTTTCGAGCGAGGGACCGAGTAATCATCCCGGCGGCGACCTTGGGAAACTCTTTACCGCTCACAAGAGCAAGCGGGGCTTCAAAGGCGGTCTCAAGGTCTTCCACTCATTTCGTAAGAACTTCGTGGGCCAGTTGGAGCGGAAGGGCGTCCCTCAAAACGAGGTGGCCCAACTTGTCGGACACGAAAAGCGGGGGCTTACGTTCGGGGTCTACGGGACGAACTTAACGCCCCAGCGGGGCGCAGAGCTCGTGGCCTTGATTGATTATCCGGGAGTGAACCTGCCGCGACCGGGCGACACGCCGTGAAGCGTATAGAGCGCGCTGTTAGCGAGGCTCCGCCGCTGGAATGGACACGAGAACCTCTCACGGAGCCCGCACGGCAAGCCCTACGCGTCCTAGTAAATCAGCTTGAGGACGCGGAGGACCGTAAGCGAGCCCGAAAGGCCGCCGACAGAGAGAGACTGGAAAACGCAATGCAAGCGATGGTCTGCGCGCTCTGCACGGCTTCCGCAGACCCCGCGGGGAACTGGCGGAGCTACAGCAGGGGCCGAGACCACTATCCCGGTTCCTCCCGTTATAACCGTGCGGAAGGAGTGACGCTAAAGGCCGTCACGACTGTTGCAGATTGGCTCCTCGCTTTCGACTACGCGGAGGGGCAGGGCGGCTACTTTACGAAGAACCCCTTTGGCGGCCCCGGCGGTTCCGGTCAGATGGCTCGCATCGGCGCTACCCCGAAGCTGCTGGGGCGGCTGGCATCACTCGGCATGACCCCGCAAGACGTGGGATACAGCGGTAGGACCGAGACCATCATCCTGCGGGCAGGGAAAGAGCCCGGTGAGAGGTCGGGGCGGAAGATGGAGTACGACGATACCGCAGAGACCCAGCGAATGCGGGAGAACCTTCGGCACATCAACGCGGCCCTTGCGTCCTATCAGGTCTCTCAGCGCGTCGAATGCGGAGGCTACAGCTCACTCCTCCCGTTTCGCCTATACCGCGTTTTCAACCGTGGCAGCTTCGCACACGGTGGCCGGTTCTACGGCGGCCCTTGGATTGCCATGCCGAAGGCAGAGCGGGCAGAGCTTTTGATTGACGGGGAGACTGTAACTGAGCTGGACTTTGGCAGTCTGCACCCGAGAATGATCTACGCAATCGAAGGAGCGCCGCTGGCTGCCCAGTGCGACCCTTATGAGATTTCAGGATGGACAGGGGCGGAGTGTAGGCCTTGGGTCAAGACAGCCTTCAACCAACTCGTGAACGCCGGACCCGAGCACCGATTAAAGATGCCCGACGATGTGGAACCGGTCCCCGGCAGGAGATGGTCGGAGGTTTTGGATGCCGTGGAAAAGCATCACAGGACTATAGGCTCGTGGTTTCGCTCTGGCCGGGGTTTGGAGTTGCAACGCCTCGACAGCGACATTGCAGAGCGAGTGCTATTGGACATGGCGAAAAGGGGAGATTGCTGCTTGCCGGTTCACGATAGTTTTATTGCCCCATCCTCTTGCTCGGACGCCCTCCGCCAATCCATGACGCTCGCTTACGAACAGGTCATGGGAGAGGTCTGCGAGGAGGCGGATGCTCCGGTCATCCGGTAAGCACGTTCGGCAACTCCCGCCGTCACCCCTGTATTTACTAGGAAGCATAAGAGGGGCGAAGATTTCGGGTTCGAGGATGAAATTGGTTTTGGTTTCATCAAGACCAGTCCCAACGCTGCCCCCGGCAGTAGGAGCTGCGCGGCCCTGCCGAGCATCCGAAATTAATGCTCATCTTTGGACATAAAGCACTTCGACCTAGCTGCTGGTGATTACTGCCCATCTTCGGACAAACAACCGCCGCCATTCCGGCGCATCGCCGGAGAGCCTCTAGAATGGCGCAGGACTGCCTTGAGAGCGCGTTGGCTATGGGAGTGGCGGACAGGTGCTTAACCGTCTCACATGGCCCCAGAATGGCTCCTGCGGCAAAGCCGATTACTGTTACCTCTTGGTAGGAAGAACACCGAGGATAAGGTGAGGCGTAGAGGCAATGTGCGTCCTCACCTGTCCGAGTTGCGTGGGTTTATTTCAGCTCCAGCGCGCCTGTGTCTTCCTACCGACCCTATTCCCTTGGCCTCCCTGCCGCTGACCTAGCAGGTCGCAGGCCCGTGGCGGGGTGAGCCTGCCGGACGCGGTCGAGCTCCCCCGCCGCACTCCTAAAAACTCTCGGACTGACGATAGCCGACTGAGGCGAACTGATTGCCTCACCTCTCCACAATTCAGTTTCGATGCTCCCGCCTGTGAACGGCGGAGCACGGAAGCGGCCCGCATGGGCAATCGCCGCGGCATGTCCGCATCTCACTCAAACGAAAGGGCCTATTGTGTCCGATAATTCTACTCCCCCCGCCGACTTTATCAGCGACGGCGCAAGCGACTACACCCCTAAAACATACGACATCGCTCCCGACGAACAGGAGCGCGCTGAACGTATCCGAAATTATGACCCGGTCTTTGACGTCCCCGGCGTGGTCAGCGCTGACAAGATGACGATGTCCCGCCTGTTCGGGGGGAAGGGTCTTAAAGACCTCACTCTCGATAGCCTTGGGCCAGACCTTCAAGAGCAGGCGAGAGCCCGGATGGCGAGCTCTCCGCCGATAGACGAACAAGGTGCGATTAGAGCCGTGCTCTATCAGCACGCTCACTTGCAGAATGTGCTGGCTGGCGGAGGCGAAGGCGCGAACGCCTACCAACGCGAAGAGATGGCAATTGACCGGCAGATTTATGAAGCCGAAACCGAGTTGCGCGACATCGAGATGGAGTTTCTCAAAGCGGTCGGTTGGGAGAACGACGTCGATGAGCGGACCGGCGCGTCAACTCCGCGCGAGGTCAGCAACATGAGCAACGAGCGCCGCCGTCAGCTTTCCAATCGCCGCGATGAGCTACGCCACCGCGTGGGCCTGCTTGATGGGTTCGAGGGTCAGCGCAGACGCGCCAAGGCGATGCGCGAGACGTTGGATGCGGAGGACCGCCGCGAGCGGGAAGCGAAGGTTGAACAAGCCGCCAATGCCCGTGCCGAAGAAATCGTCTTTGCCGAAGAGGTCGAAGAACGGGCCAAGGCCCGCGCCGCGTTCCGAAGGACTGAACGATGAAGAGGGGGCGGGGTCGCAAGCCCCGCACTTCTCCCGCGAACCCCTACAGTCCCGGCAGTCCTGACTTTGCCGAGCGAACGCGGGAGCACCACCGAACCGAGGGCCGCCTAACGGTTGTCACGGTCGGCACACCTCCGCCCAGACACTAAACCCAGGAATGCCCTAAGGAGCCCAGCCAGAGACCCTGCGCGCGCTTCTAGGGCTCCTCCCGTCTCCAAGGAGCTCCAATGGCTAACAAAGCATCCCCGCCGGTCCCAGAGGGCCGCAAATGGTGCCACGGCTGCGAGACCGCGCTGCCCGTCGAAAGGTTCGCCAAGCGGTCCTGCCGCGGTCGCACTGTCTCACAGTCCCGCTGCCGTCCCTGCCTAGCTAAGCAAAAGCAGGAGCAACGGGTTGCCGCGCGAGAGCGGTTCGCAAGTTGGACGGTCCGCTATGTTCCCCGGCGGAAGCGCGTGGGAGTGCCAGAGGAGCTCGACAGTGCCCTACTATCCCTTCGCTAGCCAAGCGGCCTCTATCGCTTGCCCTAAGCTCCGGCAGAGGTTCATCAATGCCAGCCGGACGCTCCACCTCCTGCCTCCTGCCGAGCTCCTGCGATACGTCCGCAGGCGACCGCATTGGTTTTGCGCCTGACCCTGTTTGTTTTTTCGCAAAAATCCGAAGCGGGTTATCGTAGAACGCAAACGCCGCGTGCCCCCGTGGGGGTGGCGGGGGAGGGGACAGCCCGCGGGCAGAGGGAAGCTCCCACTGCCATACGGTCGGCCCGCTCCCCTACCGGTCAGCCCTCCGCCGCTTTGAGCGGGATAGGGGTCTCAACTGCCCTGCTATTGAAGTCATCTCCTAAGAGCTTGGCAAGGCGCGCCCTTGCGCGCTGCGCTGGACCCATGTTGTCGTTATGAGCTTGCTCGGTCGATATGGTCACAATCCCTCCTGTTCCAAGTGAAAGAAGGCCAATGAATCTTCAGCATTGATTTGGCAAGTGACTGATTTAAAAATAAAACTCCCAGCTCTGGGATTATCGCAAATCTTTAATTGCTAATCCTGCATTCGGTGTTACATCCAAAAAAAGGCCCCACCGATTGGTGAGGCCTAAAGTCGAGAACATGGACGAAATCCCATGTTCTTCGGGTCGCCAAGCAAGCCTAGCGAAAATCGCAGGCTTGAATTGTACCTACGCGACAAGGTCGCGTTTGTCTCAAAATGAGACGGTTTTCTATCGCCCGGTGCAAAAGGTGTAAGTTTTGCGCCGGGTGCTGACGCTCCATTCCGAATGGTGCAAAAGATAGCTTGACCTACATCTGAGCTAGCGCATATATGGTCCATTACCTTTTGAGCTAGTGAGGTGGGCCATGAGCCGGATTGCATATTACCGAGTGAGCACCGGAGACCAAAGCATCGAAGCGCAACGCAAGGCGCTTGGCGGAGGGTTTGACCGGGAGTTTGCAGATGAGGGTGTGAGCGGAGGTTCGCTTGCCGCCGCGCGCCCCGGCTTTTCCCAACTCCTAGAATATGTACGCGAGGGCGATACCGTATGCGTTTACGCAATCGACCGGCTAGGACGCGATGCCTTGGATGTGCAGTCCACCGTGCGCGGTCTCATTGAAGCCGGGGTCACGTTAGACGTGCGCGGCCTTGGGACTATCGGGCGCGGGGTCGGTGAGCTCATTGTAGCGGTACTGGCACAGATTGCCGACATGGAGCGCCAGCGCATCCGCGAGCGGTGCGAGGATGGCCGGGAACGAGCCAAGCAGGCTCTACAGGAGACCGGCAAGACCCATAGGGGCAAGGCAGGGCTTGGTAGGCCCAAAGCGGCAAACCCCGACGAGGTGGTCGAATGGCGCAAGGCGAACGAGGCAAGCATAGCAGCGACCGCCGCGCACTTTGGTCTCTCGGAGGCGACCGTGAAGCGATACGCGCGCGCCGCCTAACCAAACCACACGGGCCCACGAGGCCCAGCTTTTTTATTCTACCGCCGCCCCGTGCTCCCACGGTCCCCCAAAGGAGCTCCGGGGCGGCTCTCATTTTCAACCAAAGGAAATCAACATGTGTGAAGCAGTGACCCTAGCGGTGGCCGCCGGGGTCATGGGAGTGGCGCAGACCGCTTACTCCGTTACCAGCCAAGCCAAACAGGCAAAGGCTCAAAACGCTGCCATCAATGCGCAGCTAGACGTTACGAATGAGGAAGCCCGCCGCAGGGCAACCTCCGAAATCTTTCAGGACATGCGCGCCGCCCGCCGTGAACAGGGGCGCATCCGCGCTGCTGCTGGCGAGGCCGGTCTAGCTCTCACGGGCTCGGTCGATGCGCTGCTGTTCGATAGCGCGATGCAAGCGGACATGAACCACAGTCGCTCTATCGCCAATCTCGAAAGCCGGACGTCTGCGAACGCTGCGGAGGCGGAAGCAGCTTATTCGCACGTTGGGAATGTAAATGGACTGACTGCCGGGTTACAGCTTGGCGCATCCGCCCTCACTGGATGGTCTGGGATTGAGGCGGCCAAGATTGAAAAGCGCCGCGCATCCAAAGCAGCCGACGGGTGAATTAGCGGGTCCTGCGAGAGCTCTGGGGAGCCTCCAAAGTTGAGGGGGCAGTGCGCCCCCTCAGGTTGGACCGGGTTGTTACTCTTATCGTAATGGAAGCTCTAGCCCGCTCGTCGGTAGAACAAGACGGCCTCAGCTTCTTTTTGAGCGTCGACTAGGTGAAAGTGACCTTGGCTGGAGCGTTCTACGAGCCGTTCGCAGGCGTCGTAGATGAACCAATGCCAGTCATTCCACATGTCGGGCAGATAGAAGACTGAATAAGGACGCATGCCGATCTCCTTGATGGGAGGTTTCGGGCGCCGCGAAAGTTATCAAACCGGACATCGAAAATGCTTCCGTCCCCCACCGCGGTTAATGTTCTCCTTATGGGAGTGAGGGGCTTCTGCAATGACTACTGCCGCAGTGTTATCGCGGAGTTTTAGCGTCTATCCGACCTGTTATGGCGGTTGATACATGCTCATCGCGGCTCCTTTCTTTTTTAGGTCCGCGATGGGTTTGGAACGTATCCAGAACGGCTACAAGGGCATGTAGCGAGTTTTCCCCGCTAGAAGCGCCCGCGCTCAGATTGATGGTGCCGAAGAATCCATATCCTTGAACCTATACGGCGACATTGCTGGCATACATTGCTGGCATACACTAACCCCCGTGCGGGGTCGAAGTGGTTGAATTTTAACAGAAAAAGAGATTTGGTCGGGGAGAGAGGATTCGAACCTCCGGCCCCTGCCTCCCGAAGACAGTGCTCTACCAGGCTGAGCTACTCCCCGACCGGATGCTTGCGGGGCGAACCCCGCGAGGCAGAGGCGGGCCTATAGGTGTGGATTGCCATGCGTGCAAGCGGGCAATTTGCACATTCTCGCGCTAGCGCTAAAGCCTACCTCAAACAAAGCCGGGACGATGTCGGACATTCACTACGAACAGCAATATCTCGACCTAATGCGCCGCATATGGTCCGATGGTGATGAGCGCGAGGATCGCACTGGCGTCGGCACGCGTTCCATATTCGGCGCGACGCTGAGGTTCGACCTCTCGGCAAATGCCATGCCGCTTATCACTACCAAGCGCGTGTATTGGAAGACGGCCACGCGTGAGATGTTGTGGTTCCTCACCGGCGAAACCAATATTCGTCCGCTCGTACGGCAAGGGGTGAAGATCTGGAACGAGTGGCCCCACGCCCGATATGTGAAGGAAACGGGCGACAAGATCACGTTGGACGATTTTGTCGAGTGCATCGCCGATGATGCGGCGTTTGCGGAACGCTGGGGTGATCTCGGTCCGGTGTACGGGAAGCAGTGGGTCGATTGGCCGACTTATCGCGAACGCGATGATGGGCTTTATGAGACCGGTCCGGGAATAAATCAGATTGCTGACCTGGTGGATTCGCTCAAGACGAACCCGGGCAGTCGCCGCCATATCGTTGAGGGTTGGAACGTGGCCGAGATCGACGAGATGGCACTTCCGCCCTGTCACAAGACCTATCAGTTTCATGTCGCGGGTGGGCGGCTGAACTGCTGTCTTTACCAGCGTAGCTGCGATGTTGCGCTTGGCCTGCCGTTCAATCTCTGGTCCGCTGCTTTGCTCACCAGAATGCTGGGCCAGCAAGTCGATCTCGATCCGGGGGAACTGGTTTGGATGGGCGGCGATACGCATCTCTATCTCAATCACAACGATCTCATTGAAGCGCAATTGTCACGGGAACCGCAAGGGAACCCAACGCTTGAGATAGTGCGGCGTCCGGCTACGATATTCGATTACAGGATCGAAGATTTCGCAGTTCATGATTATATGCCGCACGGGCCCATCAAAGCGCCCGTCGCGGTGTGATCCGGCGCTGACTTGACCGCACCCCACTCGTGAAATAAAATAACGCGAAAGCGTAAGATTGCGTCTGGGAGACGATTCTATGGCCGAACGGCCCGAGGGTAGTGCAGCGGAGGGTGATAATCGCCCGAAACTTTCGTTGCATGTTCCCGAACCTAAATTCCGGCCCGGAGATACGGTCGACTTCTCGCATATAAATGTACCCGAAGCGGGGAGCATGGCGCGTCCCGACGAGACCTGCGACCCGGGCGAAATGCGCGATATGGCGTTTGGCCTGGTGCGCGTGCTCGGCGAAGACAATCAGGCGCATGGGGCGTGGAACCCCAAACTCGATCCGGATACGCTGCGCAAAATGCTCGGTCACATGGCAATGACGCGCGCTTTTGACGAGCGCATGTTTCGAGGTCAGCGGCAGGGCAAAACCAGCTTCTACATGAAGTGCACGGGCGAAGAGGCGACGAGCGTCTCGGCCAGCATGGCCTTGGCTGCGGACGATATGGTCTTTCCGAGCTATCGCCAGCAGGGCATCCTGATCCAGCGCGGCTACCCGATGATCGAGATGATCAACCAGATCTATTCGAACAAGGGCGACAAGCTGAAGGGCCGGCAGCTGCCGATCATGTATTCGAGCCGCGAGCACAGCTTCTTTACCATCAGCGGCAATCTGGCCACGCAGACGCCGCAGGCGGTAGGCTGGGCAATGGCAAGCGCAATGAAGGGTGACAGCCGGATTGCGGCCACCTGGGTTGGTGAGGGCAGTACCGCAGAAGGCGACTTCCATTCTGCCTGCACCTTTGCGACCGTGTATAATGCACCGGTTATCCTCAACATTATCAACAACCAGTGGGCCATCTCCAGCTTCAGCGGCTTTGCTGGTGCCGAACGGACCACGTTTGCTGCCCGTGCGCTGGGCTATGGCCTCGCTGGCTTGCGCGTCGATGGAAACGATGCGCTGGCGTGTTACGCGGCGGAGAGGTGGGCGGCCAACCGGGCGCGGGCGAACGCCGGGCCGACGCTGATCGAGTTTTTCACCTACCGCGCGGAGGGGCACTCCACCTCGGACGATCCGACCGGTTATCGCAGTGCGCAGGAGCGCACCGAATGGCCGCTGGGCGACCCGGTGACACGCCTCAAGGACCATTTGATCGCGATCGGCGAATGGGACGAAGATCGGCAGGAAAAGATGGATCTGGAGGCGGCGGAACACGTCAAGAAGGTCGCCAAGGAAGCCGAAGCAAACGGCATCCTTGGGCATGGTCTCCACCACCCGTTCCGGACCATGTTCGAGGACGTGTTCGAAGAGCTTCCCTGGCATCTCAAGGAGCAGAGCAAGCAGGCGATCCGCGAGCGCGAGATCAAGT
>Ga0310345_10001401_pt1 | contig 26959 bp, 24 predicted proteins | sample HC15DNA20500_MG_FD_204667 | JGI IMG/M metagenome (GOLD analysis project Ga0310345, IMG submission 204667) | Marine microbial communities from station ALOHA, North Pacific Subtropical Gyre - HC15-DNA-20-500_MG | ecosystem: Environmental > Aquatic > Marine > Oceanic | place: Pacific Ocean: North... | reverse complement strand
GGTCGCGGCCATCATGATGCTGTCGCCGGTGGCGTATCCCTGGCCGGGTGGGGTCGGACGGTTCAACAGGATCGCGACCATTCCGGTGATCGGCCCGCTGCTCGCCTATACGATCACGCTGCCGCTCGGCGTGTTTCTGATTGATGGCGGAACACGTTACGTCTTCGCGCCGCAGACGATGCCGGACGGCTATATCGATGCGACCGCGGTGCGCATGGTGTTGCGGCCGCAGGTCTTTCTCGACAATGCCTGGGATCTCATGACGCTGAAGGCGGAAGTGGCGAAGCAGTCACCGAATTATCCGTCGATCAGGGTTCCGGTGACGATCATCGCTGGCGACGCCGACAAGACGGTTTCGACCGATATTCATTCCCGCCCATTTGCGGAGGCTGTGCCGCAGACAAAACTCGTGGTGTTGCCGAATGGCGGCCACATGCCGCAGGTTTATGCAACAGACCTGATCGTAGCGGAGATCGAGGCGATATCCGCAAAAGCGCAGGCGGTCTCGGCCACCGCGCGCAGGTCTGATTGATTCGCTCGGACTGCCGTCACTGACACGCCCACGGGGCAGATTGCCACGCAACTGCAAGCAATTTTGGTGGCGACGGACCCGCGCACGTTGATTTTTGATCCCGCCATTGCTAGTTCGGCGTCTTTCGCAGCGGCGCGTGCCGCATTTCTCAGTTTTGATTTTGATTGGAGATTTCCGTGAAAGCTTCGTCATTGAGTTTTTTCGCCGCTGTCATCGCGGTTCTGGTCGGCATGTCCTGGGGCATCGTCATGGCGATGTCGCAGGACCATTCCTCCATGCCCGCGCACGCTCACCTCAACCTGCTGGGCTGGGTGTCGTTGTTTCTGTTCGGGATTTTCTATCGCCTTCACCCGGCGCTGGAAGTTTCGCGTATCGCGCTGGCGCAGGTCTGGATCTGGATCGCCGGCACGATCGCCTTGACCGTGGGTGTTGCCATGCTGCACGCGGGCAACAAGGCCGGTGAGCCTTATGCAGGCATCGGATCGTTTGTCCTGCTCGGCGATATGCTGCTGTTCGGCTGGCTGGTGGTTCGGAACGAACTCCGCACGGCCGCCACGCCGCGATAAATCGTTCGCTCGGCTCGCACGCGCAACATGCACGTGCATCGGAGGAGAAGTTTCTCTTTTGATCACGATGCGCTGAACATCATACTGCTGCCATCGATCGATGATCGAGTGTCGTTGTTATACGCGTCCTTTTCTCGCTCCAGCAGAATGAAGGTCGGACATGACAACCTCATCGAACAATGACAATGCTTTCAGCAAAGTCGCGGAAACGATTCCGTTTCCCGATCTCGCGCGCGTCAGCGAGATGAACGGAACCATGCTGAACGAAATCGCGAAGTTCAACGCGCAGGTCAGCACCAACATGCAGTCGGTCGGCAAGGAATGGTCCGAGTTTGTCGGGATGAGGCTCCGCGAGGATGCCCAGTTATTCCGCTCGATCCACGATTGCCGCTCGTTGCAGGATCTGCAGCAGGTGTACGCGCAGTTCTGGCAAACCGCATTCACCCAGTACGGTGAAGAAGCCCAGCGTATGATGAAACTGACGCAGGGGACTGTCGAGGATGCGACCCGCAACGCGCGGGAACTCCGCGATACGGTCATTCATACCGACAAGGCTGCCTGACTCCGGCATTCGCCGGGTGCCACGAAGGTGGTGCCCGGCCGCATGCCGGCGCAACAGAATTTTTGCTCGTCGCCGATCGTGCTTTGCTCACAACGGAATTGTTGTGGTCTCGAATGGTCATTCAACCTGACAATGCGTCTCTACGGTCCTCAGTCGGACGCGTTGACTCGAAAATGGAATCTCCCCGTGACACGGGTTCAGGAGACGGCGGGCCAGTCAGCGAAGTAGAGCCGAGTTGGCGTCAGATGTCGGCTTCGCGGTCGGGGCCGACATAAGCGATACGCACCATGTTGGTCGTGCCCGGCGTGCCGAGCGGTACGCCCGCAACGATGATCACGCGCTGGCCTGCTTTCGCAAACCCGTCACGGAACGCGATGCTTCCCGCGCGGTCGATCATGTCGTCCTGATCGTGCGCGTCTTCCGCGATCACGCAATGCACGCCCCACACCAGCGACAGTTTGCGCCCGGTATTGACGCTCGGCGTGATGGCGACCACTGGCGGCCTTGGCCGCTCGCGCGCAACACGCAGCGCGGTGGAGCCTGAACTGGTCCAGCAGATAATGGCGGAGAGATCGAGCGTCTCGGCGATCTGGCGCGCTGCATCGGCGATGGCGTCGCCTGCGGTCGCTTCAGGATCGGGCCGCTGCGCAGCGATGACGCCGCGATAGGTCGGGTCGCGTTCGCATTCCTCGCCGATGCGGTTCATGGTCAGCACCGCCTCGACCGGGAATTTGCCCGCGGCGGATTCCGCCGACAGCATGATGGCATCGGCGCCTTCGAACACGGCGTTGGCGACGTCCGAGACTTCGGCGCGCGTCGGCACCGGTGACGTGATCATCGATTCGAGCATCTGTGTCGCGATCACAACCGGCTTGCCGGCGCGCCGCGCCATGCGCGTCATCTGCTTCTGGAGTCCGGGCACGCGTTCGGCCGGCAATTCGACGCCAAGGTCGCCGCGCGCAACCATCAGCGCGTCGGAGGCCTCCATGATTTCGGCGAGACGGTCAATCGCCTGCGGCTTCTCGATCTTCGACATGATCGAGGCGCGGCCGCGCACCAGCTTCTTGGCCTCGATCACGTCATCGGCGCGCTGCACGAACGACAGTGCAACCCAGTCGATGCCGGTTTCCAGCGCAGCCTCGAGGTCGGCGCGGTCCTTCGGTGTCATCGCCGACACCGGCAGATCGGTGTCGGGCAGGCTGACGCCCTTGCGGTCGGACATTTTTCCGCCGGTCACCACGCGCACGAGGGCGTGGTCGGGCGAGGTCTCCTCGGCGATCAGGCGAAGCTTGCCGTCGTCGATCAGCAGCGCGTGGCCGGGCCGCAATGCTTTCAGAATTTCAGGATGGGGAAGATGGACGCGGGTCTTGTTGCCCGGCGCCGGATCGGCATCGAGGGTGAACATCGCGCCGTTGTTGAGTTCGACAAAGCCGTTCTCGAAATTGCCCAGCCGCAGCTTCGGCCCCTGAAGATCGACCAGAATGCCGATCGGGCGGCCGTAACTGCCTTCCACGCTGCGGATCGTCGCCACAAGCTCACGCATCTTGTCGTGCGGGGTGTGGCTCATGTTGATGCGGAACACGTCCGCGCCGGCCTCGAACAGCTTGCGGATGGAGGCGCTGTCCGACGATGCCGGTCCAAGCGTGGCGAGAATTTTAATGCGTCGCAGACGTCTCATTTAGGATTTCCAGGAGCTGCACCGGGAAGTGCGCCGGGTTGTGCAGCCCCCGGTGCATTCGGCATGCCGGGAAGGCCTGGCGAGCGCGGGTTCTGTTCGTTGGATTCGGTCAGTTGCACGGTCCATGCGCGCTGGTCGCCGGTATCGACCTCGAAGTAGCCGGTGCGGTCGAAACCGCGCGCCAGGCAGTCTTCCGTGCCTTTGATGGTGAATTCCTTGTCGCGCGAACACATGAAGGCTTGCCCCGACCACTCTCCGCCGCGGTCATAGTCGATGGCGTAGATATAATAGTAACGTGCGACAAGCGTTCCACGCAGGAGGGTTTCGCAGGCCCGGGACGACACGTTCCACCACCCCTCGGTGACCCAGCCTTCGTTGTCCTTGTAGCCAAGTGCGATGCCGACCCGGCTCGACGTGTTGTTGCAGAGCCGGAAATCCGCGGCTGCGGGCGCGCTCCACGCACACAGCCCGATCAGCGCAACAAGCCCGGTGAGGGCGGCGGTGATCGTTCGGGAAAGCGTCATGCGGCGGGAGATTGTGGCTGTCATACCAGGTACTATCAACCGTTCGTTGATTTCGCGTAACACATTGACCATGATCGGCAAAAAGCTGAGATTTCATGTCCGGTCAGGTCCCGTCACTATAAGGGGGCTTGGCGGTTTCGCCAAACCGTGCGCAAGCATTAATAGGCCACTTGCCGCGTTGCGATGTGGGCTGGTTTGGTTTTTTCCGCCATATGGAAAATCACCGGATACGGTCCCATGTTAGAAGCCCTTATGGGACGGCTCATACGACGGATGAAATGGCGGAAAAATGACCATGGCCATGGATGACAAGACCCGGACGGAGTTGGAAGCAGCGGTTTTCCGCCGGCTGGTCGAGCATCTGCGCGGACGGACCGACGTGCAGAATATCGACCTGATGAACCTTGCGGGCTTCTGCCGCAATTGCCTGTCGAACTGGCTGAAGGAGGCCGCCGACGCGAAGGGCGTGGCGCTGAGCAAGGACGACAGCCGCGAGGCGGTCTATGGCATGCCGTACGAGACCTGGAAGGCGACCTATCAGACCGACGCGACGCCGGAGCAGCAGGCGGCGCTGAAGAAGAGCCACGCCGGTCACTGAAACACGCAAGCGAAATCGGCGCGCCAGCGCCGGCTTTTCTTTCTTCTGTGGGTCACTGTGGATGACCGCGACTCCGCCTTGACGGGGCAGCCCCCACTCTTGAGTGTGACCCGCCAATGACGTGCCTCCGCGCACGCTTCCCTAAAGCCCCATATCGAGTTCAGGAGTATCTCCGATGGCCATGCCTGCCGAGAAAGACAACGACGACACCGCGCACAGCTTCGCGAAGGGGCAGCTCAAGGCCATCATCGAGCGCATCGAGCGTCTCGAGGAAGAGAAGAAGACCATCAGCGACGACATCAAGGACGTCTATGGCGAGGCCAAGGGCAACGGTTTCGACGTCAAGGCGCTGCGCACCATCATCCGCATGCGCAAGCAGGATGCCGACGAGCGTCAGGAACAGGAAACGATCCTGGAGACGTATATGCAGGCGCTGGGGATGCTGTGAGGCATTCACACACTGTCTGTCATGCGCGGGCTTGACCCGCGCATCCATCCAAGGATTTTGGGAGAAGAAGAGGGATTGCCGGGTCATAGGTGAGCGAAGCGACGCCGTTCTTCGAACGGCTATTGCCTGGCAATGACGGTTTACCGCAGCGAGGCGGTGCGCATCGCAAACGACGTGGTCGACAGCGTCGCCGTCGCCGGGCCGGTGAACTTCTCGCAGACGATGCCCATCTGTGGATCTTCCGAGAACGTCATCGCTACCGCGGTGTTCGGTTTGACGAAGTGGACGCGCATCACGGTCATGTCCTGATCGCCGAGCGACGAGACCGACAGCGACGTGCTGGCGCTTGGCGCGAGGATCATTGCGCGCATCCAGATGTCGTTGGTCTGGGAGGCCTGCTTGATCCGCGCGGAGGTTGCGATCGGGCCCTGGCGGGTTTTCCCGATCGCCGCATCGTTGGCCTTGATCTCCGCGCCGGACATCGGATTGGGAGCGAGCACCGCGACGCGCGGGTTGCTGCGCGGAACGGGCGCGCTGGCGGCGACGATCTGGGCGCGGTCGAGCGGAGCATTGGCCGGCGCATAGGCGAGCGCCTGCGAGACGTTCTGCGGCAGGCTGGCGGTGAACTGCGGATCGGCGGCGACGACTGCGCCGCGGGCCTTGAGGGCTGCGATCTGCGCCTGCGCTGCTGCAGGCTTCGGCGCCGGCTCGTTATCCCAGAAACCGCGGGCGTTGATGATGTCGATGGGAGATTGCGGGGCGTATTCGTCGGCAGGAACTGGTTTAAGCGCAGGTTGGGCTTTCGCGAGGGCGACGGCCTTGGGTTCGGCCGAAGCGACCTGATAGGACGCTGCGCCTGCGGGTTTCGCGCGGGGCAGCGGCACGCGTTCGAGAACCTTCTCGGCGGCGGTGACGGTGGCCTGTGCGGCGTCCTTGGCCTTATCGGCTGCGGCCATCGCCACCTGCGTGACCTTGCCCTGTGTCACAGCGTCGTTGCCGGCTTCTTCCTCGTCATCCGCGGTCTTGCGGCCGAACAGCGAGGCCAGGAAAGTCTTCGACTTCGACGGCGCGGCGACATCCTCGCCATTGCCGCGGCGCTGAATGTCGGCCAGTGCAAGCTCATAGCCCTTCAGCGGCTTGCCGTCGGTCGGCACATGCACGGTGCGGCCATCGGGAAAGACGCGCGCGAGCTGGTCGTGGGTCATGCGCGGCCAGTGGCGGATGCTGCCGACGTCGAGATGCACGAACGGCGATCCGGAGGTGGGGTAGAAGCCGACGCCGCCGCGTTGCAGGCGAAGTCCGGCGTAGCGGATCTGTTCGAGGGGCACGCCGGGGATGAAGAAATCCATCGCATGGCCCTGCATGTGCTGGCTGTGACGCGCCACTCCCGAGGAGCGGCGGCGGAGCATGGCGTTGGTGGCGGGCGAGCGATAGGCGGAGATGATCTGGATCGGCTGCTTGCCGTCGACGTCGCGGTAGACTTCCCAGACGATGTCGAACAGACGGCGGTCCATCGTGGTCTGGTCCTGGCTGCGCCAGTCGCGGAGGAAGTAGTTCAGTTTCTTTAGCGCGGCTTCGTCGTAGCGGCCGCTGCGCTTGAAGGTGACCGTGAGGTCTTCCCCGGAATGGGTGTGGTGGAAGGAGAGGGTGCGGGTGTCGCCGTCGGCGGTGGCGTTGTGGACGGAGCGGGCGTTGGTCGCGACCAGCAGCAGCGAGGCGAGGCCGACGCGCACCGAGGTGCGCGAAAGCCATTCAAAGCCAATGCTGCGTGGAAAACCGCCCGCCACTCAGAATCCCGTCAGCCGTCAGTCTGTTAGGTGATCCCCCGCTACCCCACGCAACGGGAGAGGATGAACATAGTCCTAAGGCAGGAGGGTTAATCGATATTTACCAATCCCTGCCTGAGGCCTCTCAGTCAGCTTCCCAAGTCTCGTCTGCCCAAGTCTTTAGTTGCCCAAGTCTTTAGCGATCCCAAGTCTTAATCAGTCTTGCCCAAGTCTGTCACAGGCCCGTGAAGGCCAGTATGCCGCTGCGAGTATGGCAAAAAAGGGCCGGTAGGCCGATCCGGGGCGGAATGCTTTGTGGGCGATGGTTAACAAAAAGGGCCCCGCGGTTGGCGGAGCCCTGGAACTTGTAAAACCGGGTAAAATGGACCCGTTTTCGGCCGAATCCGTCGCTTAGCGAACCACGCGGCGCTGGCCGCGGACCGGCGCCGGCGGGGTCGGCGCTCCAAACAGGCGTTCGAAGAAGCCCATGCCGCTGTTGCTGGCGAAGCTGTCGCCGGGAACCCGGACGTTGGTCGGGCGGACATAGTTCGGCTGGGCGTGGGAGACGGCCATTTCCATCTCCTTGCCCTCGCTGCCCTTGAGCAGCGAAATTACCCGGGCGTCGCGGCCGTAGATGTCCTTGCGGAACTCGAGCTTGCCTGCGTCGTCAACGAACGCCGTCTGATAGGTGATATTGACCGGGATTGGCGTCGGGAAGTTGATGTTGAGTTCGCTGCGGCCGTACAGGGCTTTGATCTTTTCCGGCGTGTAGCCTTCCTTCGGCAGCGCGATGCTCAGCAGATTCGCCGCGTACTGATCCGGATTCTGCACGCGCATGCAGCCGTGGCTGAAGGCGCGCTCCTCCTTGGCGAACAGGTGCTTGTCCGGCGTGTCGTGCTGATAGACGAGGAACTTGTTCGGGAAGTTGAAGCGGATGCGGCCGAGCGCGTTGGCCTCGCCCGGCGGCTGCGAGATGCGGACGCTGCCGTCGGCGGCGCGCGCGAGCTTGAGTCCCATGCGGTCGAGCACGGTCGGGTCCTGCGCGAGCGCGGGCAGGTACTCGTTGTAGATGATCGACGGCGGCACGTTCCACGTCGGGTTGACGGTGATGAACTTCATCGTCTCCGTCAGTTCAGGGGTAGCGTGCTTGCCCGGCTTGCCGACGACCACGCGCGTGGTCCAGACCTGCTTGCCGTTGTGCATCAGCTTCAGCGTGTAATCAGGAATATTGAGGATCACGTAGGCATCGCCGAGCTGCTTCGCGCCGAGCTCACGCGGCAGCCAGCGCCAGCGTTCCATGTTGGCGCGCACGATGTCGATCTTGCGGTCGTTCTTCGGGCCGTTCATGGCGCGGACGGTGGCGTTATCGAGCACGCCGGTCGCCTTCAGATCGTTGTTCGACTGGAACTTGCGAACCGCATCCGCAACCGCCGCATCGTAGCGCTTGTCGTCGGCGTTTTCGGTGACGTGAAGCTTCGCGCGCAGCGCCGGCACGCGCTCGTCTTCCATCACGACGGGGTTTGCGTTCTTCTTCGTCGGCTTGACGAACTTCAGCGTGTCGCCTTCGGCGATGTGCTTGGAGGTGTCTTCGGTGATGCCGCGCAGTTCGGCGAGCTTCGCCTTCAGGCCCTTGTAGCCCTTGTGCGGCGGGTTATAGCCCTCGAGCGCCGCCGAGGCGTCCTTTGCGGTCGAGACGTTGATCAGAACCTCGACCGGATCGACCGGATGTTCGGGATAGGAGATATCCGCGCTGACGCGCGAGAAGTGCATGCGGCCGCTCTGGGCGTGGCGCGCGTAGTCGAGCATGCTTTCGGTCAGACGAAGTTCGGCTTCGGCCTGTGCATCGGGCGTGGTCGCGGCAGCGAAATCCGGTGTCGGATAATCGGCAGGATTGAGGCCCTCGCTGCCCGCGTCCTTGAGACGCGTGATCACGCTCTTGGCGCGCGCTGTGGCGGCGCCGGACTCGCTCCAGAGCGGCGCGTAGTTGCGGTCCTTGTAGAAATTCTCGACGGCGGTGCGCTCGTTCTTGCGGTCGAAATAGCGCGCGCCCTTGGTGGCGATCAGGTCGCGCAGCTTCTCGGCGACCGGCTGATCGGCGGCGGCAACAGCGGGAGCGGCTTTGGCGGGCTCAACGGCCGGCGCTGCTGCTGCGGCCGCCGGCGCCGTGGTGGCTGGCGGCGTTGCGGTCGGCGCTGTCGCAGCGGGAGGAACGGTTGCGGTGGTGACAGGAGCCGCAGCCGGTGCTGCAGCTTCGTCCTTCTTCGGAGCCGTTGCGGCAGGTGCGGCTGCTGCGGCGTCGGGCTTGAAGTCGGTCGCGGTTGGCGGCGGTACGTTGGCAGGTTCGGGAAGCGGAACGGCAGCGTCGATGGCGAGATCTGCGGGGCTCTTTGCCGGACCCGACTGAGCCATGGCGCTGGTGGCGGCCATGGTGAGGAAGGTGGCTGCAACAGCCATCAGGACCCGGTCGAAGCCTGTCGGGCCCTTGCGGTGGCCGGTCGAAAAGTCATGCATTCTCGCACCCCTTGGACGACACTGCCCCGGCATGGAACAGCTCATGTTGGTTTCCGTCAGTACCTGTTGCAAAAGCGCCGGCTTGATCGGACTTTGCTACGCAATCCCGCATTGAAAACACTGCGAAACGGTACACGCGCCAGCTTAAAGCGGCCAGTCGCCGCCGGATCAACTCGAAGTCAACTCCAGAGAAATGACTTCAATTCGGCATTTCTTGCAACGATTTGCGCGCATTGCCGCGCGCTTTTCCTCCGTCTGTCACCGGACCGCAACGGTTCAATGAGAGAAGCGAAAAAGCCGTGGTTTCGTTCCATAGGACAGTGATTCGCGCGTCAGCGCGTGGGGTCGACAGGTTCCCTGCCGGAGGCCGCAGCCTCGTCGATTTTCCGGTACAGCGTCGAGCGGCCGATCTTCAGCCGCCGCGCAACCTCGGACATTTGTCCGCGATAATGGGCGATGGCGAAGCGGATGGTCTCAGCTTCCATATCGTCAAGCGGCCGGACCTCGCCGTCTTCACCGAGCATGGCCAGGGTGCCATACGCCGGCGCAAATTTGTGGGGCACAGGGGCAGGGGCGATTGGTATCTCGGCACCGGAAACCATATCCGTCGGCGAGGAGGGCGGGCTGTCCAAAATCACCGGTTCGGCGTCGGGCGAAACCGGGAACATTCCGCCGGTCTGGGGAAAGTCATCCGGTCCGAGCTGGCCGCCGTCGCTCATCACGATCGCTCGGTACACCGCGTTTTCGAGCTGACGGACATTGCCCGGCCACGGCATCTGTCCGAGCAGCGCCATGGCTTCGCCGCTGACGCCGGTGACCGGCCGGTTCTCTTCGGCGGCGATGCGCGCCATGAAGTGGCGGACCAGATGCGGGATGTCCTCGCGGCGCGTCCGCAACGGCGGAATCGTCAGCGGCAGCACATGCAGCCGGTAAAACAGGTCTTCGCGGAAGGCGCCGGCCTTCACCTGATTGAGCAGATTGCGGTTGGTCGCCGATACGATCCGCACATCGACCTTCACCGGCTTGCGCCCGCCAACGGCTTCGACCTCGCCCTGCTGCAAGGCGCGCAGCAGTTTCACCTGCGCGGCCAGCGGCAGCTCGCTGATCTCGTCGAGGAACAGTGTGCCGCCATTGGCTTCAACGAATTTGCCGGCATGGCGCTCGGTGGCGCCGGTGAACGCGCCCTTCTCGTGGCCGAACAGCAGCGACTCCACCAGATTGTCCGGGATCGCGCCGCAGTTCACCGTGATGAAAGGCTTGGCGCTGCGCTCGGAGGAGCCGTGGATAGCGCGTGCAATCAGTTCCTTGCCGACGCCGGATTCGCCTTCAATCAGCACCGGAATCGTGGACCCGGCGGCCTTCTTGCCCATCGCGATGACGTGATTCATCGTTTCGGATCGGGTGACGATGTCGGCGAAAGTGAGCTTGCCTTCGCGGCGATGTCGGATGCGCTGAAGTTCGCCCTTCAGTGCGCTGGCGTTGAGCGCATTGCGCAGCGACACCTGCAGACGTTCGATGCCGACCGGTTTCACCACGAAATCGTGCGCACCGGCGCGCATCGCCGACACCACGTTGTCGATGCCGCCGTGCGCGGTCTGCACGATCACCGGCAGATCGAGGCCGATATCGCGAATCTTGGCCAGCACGCCCATGCCGTCGAGGCCGGGCATGACGAGATCGAGCACCAGGGCGTCGACGGGTTTGGTGTCGGGATTGATCAGATGGGCGAGGGCGGCATCTCCGCTGTCCACTGTCACGGCGTCGTAACCGCAGCGCTGCACCATATTCTCGACGAGGCGCCGCTGTACGGCATCGTCGTCGGCGATCAGGATGGTGGCAACCATGGCATTCCCCGCAACTCTGGACTATCTCAACAACATGTCTCGAATCGGGGCACTCTCGCCGATGCCGATTAACGACCTCTTAAGAGTTGGTTTTGTCCACAACCGCTGCAATCGTCACGCGTTCTGTAAGCTCTTGAACATCACGGATTGAAATATGGCTTCGCGCACATCTGCTCTCCGCAAATCTCCGGCAAAATCCAAACCTGCGACCAAAACCGCTTCCAAGGCGAAAACCTCCGCCAAAAAGGCGGCTGGCGCGTCAGGCAAGGCAGCCGAGCTGCCGGAGTGGAATTTGACCGACCTCTATCCGGCGATCGATGCGCCGGAGGTGGCACGCGATCTCGATAAGCTCGATGCCGACTGTGTGGCGTTCGAGAGCGCCTACAAGGGCAAGATCGCGGAGCAGGTCGCGGCGCCGAACGGCGGTGAGTGGCTGGCCGAGGCGATCAGGAACTACGAGGCGATCGATGATCTTGCCGGACGGCTGGCGTCCTATGCGGGGCTCGCGCACGCGGGCAATACGGTCGATGCGGCGATCTCGAAGTTCTACGGCGACGTGTCCGAGCGCATCACCGCGGCCTCGACCCATCTTTTGTTTTTCGCGCTCGAACTCAACCGTGTCGATGACGTGGTGATCGAGCGCGCGATGGCGGTGCCGTCGCTCAATCACTACCGGCCCTGGATCGAGGACCTGCGCAAGGACAAGCCGTATCAGCTTGAGGACCGCGTCGAGCAACTGTTCCATGAGAAGTCGCAGACGGCTTACGGCGCCTGGAACAGGCAGTTCGATCAGACCATTTCGGCGCTTCGCTTCAAGGTCGGCGGTAAGGAACTCGCGATCGAGCCGACGCTGACGCTGTTGCAGGACCGCGCCCCGGAAAAGCGCAAGGCTGCGGCGCAGGCGCTGGCGAAAACCTTCAAGGCCAACGAGCGCACCTTTGCGCTGATCACCAACACGCTCGCCAAGGACAAGGAAATCTCCGACCGCTGGCGCGGCTTTCAGGACATCGCGGATTCGCGCCATCTTGCGAACCGGGTCGAGCGCGAGGTCGTCGATGCGCTGGTCGCCTCGGTGCGCGCGGCGTATCCGCGGCTCTCTCACAGATATTACAAGATGAAGGCGCGCTGGTTCAAAAAGAAGACGCTGCCGTACTGGGACCGCAACGCGCCGCTGCCGTTCGCGGCAAAAAGTCAGATCGGATGGAATGACGCCAAGAGCACGATCCTGAAAGCCTATGGCGATTTCTCGCCGCAGATGGCGGGCATCGCAGAGCGCTTCTTCGATGACCGCTGGATCGATGCGCCGGTGCGGCCGGGGAAGGCGCCTGGCGCATTCTCGCATCCGACCACGCCGTCGGCGCACCCCTATGTGCTGATGAACTATCAGGGCAAGCCGCGCGACGTGATGACGCTCGCGCACGAGCTGGGCCATGGCGTGCACCAGGTGCTCGCTGCCAAGCAGGGCGCGCTGATGGCGCCGACGCCGCTGACGCTGGCGGAAACCGCCAGCGTGTTCGGCGAGATGCTGACCTTCAAGCGGCTGCTGGCCCAGACCAAAAACGCGAAGGAGCGCCAGGCGCTGCTCGCCGGCAAGGTCGAGGACATGATCAACACGGTTGTGCGCCAGATCGCGTTCTACTCGTTCGAGCGCGCGATCCACACCGAGCGCCGCAACGGCGAACTCACCGCCGAGCGCATTGGCGAAATCTGGCTCAGCGTGCAGGGCGAAAGCCTCGGGCCGGCGATCGAGATCAAGCCGGGCTACGAGACGTACTGGATGTATATCCCGCATTTCATCCATTCGCCGTTCTACGTTTACGCCTATGCCTTCGGCGACTGTCTCGTGAATTCGCTGTATGCGGTCTATGAGAACGCCTCGGAGGGGTTTGCCGACCGCTATCTCGCGATGCTGTCGGCCGGCGGCACCAAGCATTATTCCGAACTTCTTCAACCGTTTGGGCTGGATGCCAAGGATCCCAAATTCTGGGACGGCGGGCTGTCGGTGATCGAAAACCTGATCGCCGAGCTGGAGGAGATGGGATAGCCTCTCTTATCGAGGCAATTGCCGGGCGGGCCGGACTTCCCGTTCCGCATCGCGGAAATTTCCGCCGGGGCCATTGCATGGCTTGCATGCGGACGTGTTTAATCCTTGGAATCGGCCTACGACGAAAGTTGCCCTTGTCTCGCAATTGGGCTAATTCGCGTCACAATTGGGAATGGCGCTGGAGGGGATTGATGTCTGACCATAACGAAGTTGCGTACACCACGGCGGATGGCATGGACTATCCCGCGCACGAGCAGACCTACGAAGGTTTTCTCATGATGACGAAGTACGGCACGATTGCCGTCATCGCCATCGTCGCCCTGATGGCGATCTTTCTCACCTGATTGAATTCGTTGTACCGGCGGCGTAGCCGGTGATTAAGTCATGCGCGGCCGAACGGCTGCGGGAGGCGTCATGAAAATTGCGATAGCCAAGGAAGTCGATGCGGCCGAGCCACGTGTTGCGGCGACGCCCGACACAGTCAAGAAATTCAAGGCATTGGGGATTGATGTCGCGATCGAGCCGGGCGCGGGCATCAAGTCCGGCCTGCTGGATGCGGATTATGAAGCGGCAGGCGCTGTCGTCAGCGCCGACGCGGTCAAGGACGCCGACATCGTCATCAAGGTGAAGCGCCCGGAAGCCTCCGAAGTTACGAAATACAAGAAGGGCGCCCTGGTCATCGCGATCATGGACCCCTACGGCAACGAAGCCGCGCTGAAGGCGCTGGCCGATGCCGGCGTCTCCGCCTTCGCGATGGAACTGATGCCGCGTATCACCCGCGCCCAGGTGATGGACGTGCTGTCCTCGCAGGCGAACCTCGCCGGCTACCGCGCCGTGGTCGAAGCGGCCGAAGCCTTCGGCCGTGCCTTCCCGATGATGATGACCGCGGCCGGCACCGTGCCCGCTGCGAAGGTTTTCGTGATGGGCGTCGGCGTTGCCGGATTGCAGGCAATCGCCACCGCCCGCCGTCTCGGCGCCGTGGTCACCGCGACCGACGTGCGTCCGGCCACCAAGGAGCAGGTCGAAAGTCTCGGCGCCAAGTTCCTCGCCGTCGAGGACGAGGAATTCAAGAACGCGCAGACCGCCGGCGGCTACGCCAAGGAAATGTCGAAAGAGTATCAGGCCAAGCAGGCCGCGCTCACCGCTGAACACATCAAGAAGCAGGACATCGTCATCACCACGGCGCTGATCCCGGGCCGTCCGGCGCCGAAGCTCATCACCGCCGAGATGGTGGCGTCGATGAAGCCGGGCTCCGTGCTGGTCGATCTCGCGGTCGAGCGCGGCGGCAACGTCGAGGGCGCGAAGGCCAACGAAGTGGCTGATGTCGGCGGCGTGAAGATCGTCGGCTACACCAATCTGGCCGGCAAGGTCGCGGCATCGGCGTCGAGCCTTTATGCCCGCAACCTGCTGTCGTTCATCGAGACGCTTTACGACAAGGCCGCCAAGTCGCTCGCCGTGAAGTGGGACGACGAACTGGTAAAGGCCACCGCGCTGACCAGGGACGGCGCTGTCATCCATCCGAATTTCCAGCCGAAAGCATAAGGAGAGCCGACATGCATGGAATTGAGGCTGTCGACCCGTTTGTGTTCCGGTTGTCGATTTTCGTTCTCGCGGTTTTCGTGGGTTATTTCGTGGTGTGGTCGGTGACGCCTGCGCTTCATACGCCGCTGATGTCGGTGACCAACGCGATTTCGTCGGTCATCGTGGTCGGTGCGCTGCTGGCGACCGGCGTCGCGCTGGTCGGCAACGACGACGGTCCGCTCTGGGCGCGCGCGTTCGGTTTCGTCGCGCTGGTTTTTGCATGCATCAACATATTTGGCGGCTTCCTTGTGACCCAGCGCATGCTGGCGATGTACAAGAAAAAGCAGAAGTGACGGGGCAGGGAACATGAACGCGAATCTCGCAGCGCTGCTCTATCTCGTCGCTGGCGTCCTCTTCATCCTGTCCTTGCGCGGTCTGTCGAGCCCGGCGTCGTCACGCCAGGGCAATTTCTTCGGCATGATCGGCATGGCCATCGCCATCGCCACCACGCTGGCGGCGCATCCGCCGACGAGCGCGACCGGCTGGATCCTCGTGATCCTCGGCATCGCCATCGGCGGCGGCATCGGCGCGGTGATTGCCCGCCGCGTGCCGATGACCTCGATGCCGGAACTGGTCGCAGCCTTCCACTCGCTGGTCGGTATGGCAGCGGTGCTGGTCGCAGCCGGTGCGTTCTACGCGCCCGCCGCGTTCGATATCGGCACCCGCGGCAACATCCATGCATCGAGCCTCGTTGAAATGTCGCTCGGCGTCGCCATCGGCGCTCTCACATTCACCGGCTCGGTGATCGCGTTCCTGAAACTGTCGGGGCGCATGAGCGGTGCGCCGATCATCCTGCCGGCACGCCATATCATCAACATCGTGTTGGCGCTGGCGCTGGTCTATTTCATCTACGGCCTCGTAGTGTCGCAGAGCCAGGTGGACTTCTGGCTCATCACCATCATCGCGCTGGTGCTCGGCGCGTTGCTGATCATCCCGATCGGCGGCGCGGACATGCCGGTCGTGATCTCGATGCTCAACTCGTATTCGGGCTGGGCGGCGGCAGGCATCGGCTTCACCCTCGGCAACTCGGCGCTGATCATCACTGGCGCGCTGGTCGGCTCTTCGGGTGCGATCCTGTCCTACATCATGTGCCACGCGATGAACCGTTCCTTCATCTCGGTGATCCTCGGCGGCTTCGGCGGCGAGACGGCCGCGGCCGGCGCCGCTGGAACCGGCGAAGTGAAGCCGGTCAAGCTCGGTTCGGCGGACGACGCGGCCTTCATCATGAAGAACGCGCAGAAGGTCATCATCGTGCCGGGCTACGGCATGGCGGTGGCGCAGGCGCAGCACGCCCTTCGCGAAATGGCCGATACGCTGAAGAAGGAAGGCGTCGAGGTGAAGTACGCGATTCATCCGGTGGCGGGCCGCATGCCCGGCCACATGAACGTGCTGCTGGCCGAAGCCAACGTGCCGTATGACGAGGTGTTCGAGCTTGAGGACATCAACTCGGAATTCGCGCAGGCCGACGTCGCCTTCGTGATCGGCGCCAACGACGTGACCAACCCGGCGGCGGAAGAAGATCCGAAGTCGCCGATCTACGGGATGCCGGTGCTGCAGGTCTGGAAGGCCGGGACGGTGATGTTCATCAAGCGCTCGCTGGCGTCCGGTTATGCCGGTGTCGACAACCCGCTGTTCTATCGTGACAACACGATGATGCTGCTGGGCGACGCCAAGAAGATGACCGAAAACATCGTCAAGGCGATGTAGGGCGACGCCGCCTTCCATTCGCCGAAACAATCGAGGCCGTGCGCTGCGCACGGCCTCTTTTTTTATTATTCCCTTGGCAATCGGTGGATCGCGCAGAGCTTGTTGCCGTCCAGATCGCGCAGATAGGCGATGTACAGCTTCACACCGCCGCCTTCGCGAATGCCCGGCGGATCTTCGCATGTCGTGCCGCCATTCGCGATCCCGGCCGCATGCCAGGCGTCGGCTTCCGCGGTCGAGGCGGCAGCAAATCCGATCGTCCCGCCATTGGCCGGGGTAGCGGGCTTGCCGTCGATCGGCTTCGACACCGAGAAAGTCCCGGTTTTGGTGCGATAGAAGATACGATGCCGGTCGACGATCGCGGGCGGCACGCCGAGCGTCCCCAGCAGTTTGTCATAAAATGACTTGGCCTTGTCGAGATCGTTCGTCCCGATCATCACATGAGAGAACATTTTTGCGTTTCCTTCCGAGAAATAGTCCTCTTTGGTTACGGTATCCCGCTTCCGGGCGCAAATTTCCTCTGCGCCAGCTATGCCTTTTGCAATCGTGCCGGTAGAGTGAACCAATGAGTGCCCATACACACATGCCGCGGTCAGCCTGGGTTTATCCCGCGCTGGCCGTTTTGCTGTTCGCAAGCACGATGATTCCGGGGATCGGTTTCAGTCATACAGCGGCAGGGTTTGCCTTCGCAGCGGTGCTGCTGGTCATTCTGTTCGGCACCGTGTTTGCCGCTGTCCATCATGCCGAGGTGATCGCCCACAGGATCGGCGAGCCCTACGGCACGCTGCTGCTGACGCTGGCGGTGACCATCATCGAGGTCGCGCTGATCGCCACCATCATGCTCGGCGACAAGTCCGTGCCGACGCTGGCACGCGATACGGTGTTCGCGGTGGTGATGATCGTGTGCAACGGCCTCGTGGGCGTTTGCATTCTCGCCGGCGGGCTTCGCTATCGCGAGCAGGATTTCCAGGTCACGGGCGTCAACGTCTATCTTTGTGTTCTGATCGTCATCGCCACCATCACGCTGATCCTGCCGAACTATACGCTGTCCACGCCCGGACCGGTCTATTCGGCAACGCAGCTTGGCTTTGTCAGCGTTGTCACCGTCGTGCTGTACGGTGTCTTCCTCTACACCCAGACCATCCGTCATCGCGACTACTTCATCGTCGAGAGCGAGGAACAAGCCGCCGATCATGCCTCTGCATCCGGCGGCGAGATGATACTGAGTATCGCCTTGCTGCTGGTGTCGCTGGTGGCTGTCGTGCTGCTCGCCAAGAAATTTTCTCTGGTGGTCGATGCGGGTGCTGCGGCCATCGGCGCGCCGCCGGCTTTCGCGGGTGTTGTTGTCGCGCTGCTCGTCCTGCTGCCGGAAAGCATCGCTGCGCTCGCCGCCGCACGGAAGAACGACTTGCAGAAGAGTATCAATCTGGCGCTCGGATCGTCGATCGCTACCATCGGTCTGACCGTTCCCGCGGTCGCCATCGCGGCCTATGTGCTGGACAAGCCGCTGGTGCTCGGCCTCGACGCACGTGATATGGTGCTGCTGGCGATGACCATGCTGGTCAGCATGATGACGTTCGGAACGGGGCGGACCAACATCCTGTTCGGGCTGGTTCACATGCTGGTGTTCGCGATGTTTATCTTCCTGGTGCTGGTACCTTGATGCCGCATTAGGTTCCCGGCGCGTCTTGCGCGCGTCGTGATCTGACGGTACTCCTCGAAAACTGAACGGCCGCCGTCCGTGCGGCCGTTATTGGATACCGGTTTCGAATGTTGAACAGGCTGACCAGAGCAACAAGGGTCAACGCGGCGCGCGTTCTCGTCGCGCTGTATGCCCTTTGCGTTCTGATGCCGGTCGCCGGATTTGCATTCGGCAACAGCGTCATGGCGGGTCATTGCCTGACGGACGGATCGCCGGTTGTCGCGCAGACCCAGCATTCCGTGCACCAGCACGACGCCGCGGCGCATCAGGATCATGCCGCTCACGGTCATGATCATAGTGCCATGGCGAACGCCGGTGATGCCGGCACAAATACCGATCACACGGGCCTGAAAGGCAGCGCGCCGGTCTGTTGCGGCGTGATGTGCGTCAGCGCGCTTCCTGCCAGCCTGTTTGAGCTGACCCCGCGAGCGATGATTCCTGCATCGATCATCGCATCTTCCGACGCCGGAATTTCCGGCGATGCGCCCGAGCTCCTCTACCGTCCTCCGATCGTCCTCCTGTCGATGTGATCGCCGGCGTTGCGGCTGAACAGCCGCGCGCCTTCGAAGCCGTTTGACATTCGAGGATATGATGCCCGCGCAAGATCTGGCGAGGCTCGCTGCCGTTGGTTCGGCGGCGGGGACTCTCGTGCCACGACGATTCAACGTTCCATTCCTGCTGGTTGCCCTGCTGTTTCTTGCAGGTTGCAACACCGTACCTTCTGTTTCGGCTGGACCTGATCCGTCGGACCCGACCGCGCGTACATCGCGCGTTGACTATCGCTCCACGATCGGGAGCTACACGAGCCAGAGGCCGGTGGCCCCTGCTGCCTGGAAGAAGCAGAACGAGCAGGTCACGCCCGCTCCGAAATCCGGCGAGTAGGTGCGTCATGCAAATTCAGGATTTCATGACTTTCACTTCCCGTCGAGCCGGCCGCTGGATGGTGGCAAGCGCCGCCGTTCTGTTGTCGGGTTGTGCATCGTTCTCGCCGGACGGCGGCATGGGTGTCGTCACCGCCACGGTCTCACGGGACCTTGGCAAGGACGCCGCTGCATTGCGCACGCCGGACGAAATGTCGGCCGCCCGGAGCACAGTGAAGCGGCTGCTCTCGAAACCGTTGTCGGCAGATGCCGCGGTTCAGATCGCGCTGCTCAACAATCGCGGCTTGCAGGCGGCTTACAATGAACTCGCCATCGAAGAGGCGCGGGCGGTGGAAGCAAGTCTGCCGCCGAATCCCGCGATTTCGCTGTCGCGGATCGCAGGCTCCGTGGAGGTCGAGGTCGAGCGAAGAATTGTCGCCAACGTGCTCGCACTTGCGACTTTGCCTGTCCGTTCGGAGATTGCGGCGGCCCGCTTCCGGCAGGCGCAGACCATCGCCCTGAGCGAAACGTTACGAATCGCGGCGGACACCCGGCGCGCCTATTATCGCGCGGTTTCAGCCAGCGAACTCGCAAGCTTTTTGGCGCAGGCCCAGTCCGGCGCGGAAACCGCGGCGAAGTTCGCCATCCGCCTCGGTGAAACCGGCGGGATGAACAAGCTGGATCAGGCGCGCGAGCAGGTGTTCTACGCGGATCTCACCGCGCAGCTCGCCGCGACGCGTCAGCGGTCCGCGAGCGAACGGGAGTCGCTGATCCGCGCCATGGGGCTATGGGGTGACGATCTGGCGTTCAAAATGGCAGCCGCGTTGCCGCCGCTGCCGTCGCGGCCGCAATCGCTGCCCGGCATCGAGACCGAGGCGGTTCGCCGTCACGTCGATTTGCAGATCGGGCGGATCGAACTCGATGCGCTGGCAAAATCCTGGGGGCTGACGCAGGCGACGCGTTTCATCAACGTGCTCGATGCCGGGTTTGCCGGAAAGACGACGCGGGAGAAAGCGACCGGCGAAAAACTACGCGACCGCGGCTTCGACGTCGAATTGCAGATTCCGGTTTTTGATTTCGGCGAGGTTCGCGTCCGGGAGGCTGAGGCCACGTACATGAATGCGGTCAACCGCCTGATGGAGCGGGCTGTCAATGTCCGTTCCGAAGCGCGGGATGCGTATCGCAGTTACAGGTCGGCCTACGACATCGCGATCCATTACCAGCGCGAGGTCCTGCCGCTGCGCAAGATCATCTCGGACGAGACCCTGCTTCGCTACAACGGCATGCTGATCGATGTGTTCGCGTTGCTGGCGGAGGCGCGTCAGCGCATCGCCGCGACCGCGGCAGCGATCGAGGCGAAGCGGGATTTCTGGCTGGCCACGACAAATCTCAACACGGCGGTGATGGGCGGAGGCGTTCCCGGACCCAGCGAAACCGCGCGCGCCATGTCCGGCGCATCCGCCGAAGCACCTCAGCATTGAAGGGACGACCAATGATCTCTCGCAGAGCAATTCTCGGATCGGCGGCGGTGCTGGCCGGTGCAAGCGCCGTCAGCAGCCGTGTTCAGGCGGCCGGCATTCCCGAAGCCGCGACGTCGACAGCGACCACGATGCAGCCGCCGCTGTTTCCTTCCAGCGGGCCGGACTATCAGCCGGTGGTGACGCTCAATGGCTGGACGTTGCCGTGGCGCATGAATGGCGACTGGAAGGAATTCCATCTGGTCGCCGAGCCGGTGCAGCGCGAATTCGCGCCAGGCATGGTGGCGCATCTGTGGGGCTACAACGGCCAGGCGCCGGGTCCCACAATCGAGGCGGTCGAAGGCGACAAGGTCCGCATCTTCGTCACCAACAAATTGCCTGAACACACCAGCGTCCACTGGCACGGCATGCTGCTGCCGAACGGCATGGACGGCGTCGGCGGTCTCACCCAGCCGCACATCAAGCCCGGAAAGACGTTCGTCTACGAGTTCGTGCTGAAGAAGAGCGGCACGTTCATGTACCACCCGCATTCCGACGAGATGGTGCAGATGGCGATGGGCATGATGGGATTCTTCGTCGTGCATCCGCGTGACCGCAAGTTCATGCCGGTCGATCGCGACTTCGTTTTTCTCGCCAGCGCCTATGCCATCGAGCCGGGGTCGTATCTCCCGAAAGTCGCGGAGATGACCGACTTCAACATGTGGACCTGGAACAGCCGGGTATTTCCCGGCATCGACGCGTTGCCGGTGCGGCTCGGCGACCGCGTACGGGTGCGCATGGGAAATCTCACCATGACCAACCACCCGATGCATCTGCATGGGCACGAAATCTTCGTGACCTGCACCGATGGCGGATGGGTGCCCGAGACGGCGCGATGGCCGGAAGTGACCATCGATCTGCCGGTCGGCAGCATGCGCGCGTTCGAGTTCGTTGCGGACGCGCCGGGCGACTGGGCTTTCCACTGCCACAAGAGCCATCACACCATGAATGCGATGGGTCACGACATCCGCAACTTCGTCGGCGTACAGAAGCGCGATCTGGTGAAGTCGGTGCGCAAGCTTGTGCCGGATTACATGCCGATGGGAAGCGCCGGCATGGCCGACATGGGCGAGATGGAAATGCCGCTGCCCGATAACACGTTGCCGATGATGACCGGCTTCGGCCAGTTCGGCCCGATCGAGATGGGCGGCATGTTCACCACAGTCAAAATTCGTGAAGGGCTCGCGGCGAATGATTACACCGACCCGCCGCCCTACAGGAACCCGGCCGGAACGGTTGCCTACGAGGTCGCGAGCGCGGCCGCACCTCCAGCCGAAAAACTGAAACAACCCGCGCCGGCATCAAAACCGGCGATGGAAATGAAAGTCATCAAACCTCCCATGAACCACAAAGGACACTGAAGATGCAGACTTTGCGAAAATGCCGGATCGTCATGATGGCAACCGCGCTGGCGCTGTTGCTGCCAGCTCCGCTTGGCGGCGCGCTGGCACACGACAACCACTTGTCTTACGCCGCCGGAGAACCCGGCGATCCCAAGAAGCCGTCGCGGGACATCGTCGTCGATATGGGTGACCGTTTCTATCAGCCGAGGAAAATCGAGGTGAAGCGCGGCGAGCAGGTTCGCTTCGTCATTCGCAACGACGGTCACGAGGATCACGAATTTCTGCTCGCCACCACGGAGGCCAATCTCAAGCATGCCGAAGCGATGAAAAAGAATCCCGGCATGGAGCACGCCGAGCCCAATGGGATTCAGCTCGCGCCGAAGAAGTCCGGCGAGATCGTGTGGAGGTTCACCAAGGCAGGGACGTTCGAGTTTTCCTGCCTGATCGAAGGTCATCGCGAGGACGGGATGATCGGCACCGTCGTCGTGAAATAACCGAAACAGACAACAAGGGAAAAAACATGCGGAAACTTGTACATGTCACGTCCTGCATCATGGCGCTGTCGGGTTTGGTCGGCGAGACGCAGGCGCTTGCCCAGTCGCTTCCGATCGACGGAACCGTCACGAAAATCGACGAGGCCGCAGGGAAGATCACCCTCAGACACGGGCCGATCAAGAAGCTCGATATGGACGAGGGGATGACCATGGTCTTCAAGGTCCAGACCCCGGAACTGCTGAAGCAGGTGAGGGCCGGCGACAAGGTCAAGTTCGACGCCGAGAAGGTTAACGGGCAGATGACCGTGACCGGGATCGCGAAGGCGAAGTAGCTGCTTCGTCCCATCGGCCAGACGCCGGGTAACGCCCTGACAAAGCCGTTACCCGGCGGTTTCTCGGCATTTGCCACCGATCCGTCGCAGTTGATCCCTCAATCGGCCCAAAAGTTCCCGCATGCAACGTCGCGCGGGGAGTTGCCATGATCAAGAAGCTGTTCACCAAGTATTTTTTAGAGGTTATTCCGTCGATCGTGGCGACGGTGGTCGGTGCGTATATCGTCACCCACTATATCAACGCCAAGTCGGAAACGGACAAGCCGAAAGCTGCGATCTCGGCCCCCGCCGGGACCTCGAAGGATGCCGCCCCGCAAACTCTGAAAGCAGACGACTCCGGCGACAAGGTCTCGAAAGAGAGCGCGAAGGCCGAGGCCGCCAGACTCAAGGCGGAAAAGCTTGCCCTCGAAAAAGCTGCCGCCGAGCGATCAGCGGCTGACCGGGCCGAGAACGCACGAAAGGCCGCCGAGAAGCTTGCGGCTGAGAAGGCTGCCACCGAGAAAGCCGCCGCAGAGAAACTCGCCAGCGAAAAGGCTGCTGGTGAAAAGCTTGCTGCCGACAAGGCTGCTGCCGAGAAGCGCGAGAGGGCCGCTGCAAAGCCTTCGGCCGCATCGCTGCCAGCCGAAGCCAATGCCGCGCCTGACGACAAGCGCGATGCCAATGACCTCGCACGGGCTGCCATCGAGCGCTTGCGCAGGTCGGGTCCGCACCAGCCCGCCGAACAGCCGCGCGCACCCGAGGGCGCGCAGGGCCAGGAGCGTGCGAAGGTGAACAGCGTGGTCTACGCGCCTGCCGCGGAGCAGCCAGCCGTACAGCCACTGCCGCCTGCAGTGACTGTCGCACCGGGACCCAGCGAAGCCGCGGTCGCGCCGCCGAAGCCATTTCCAGAGCCGATATCAGGACCGTCCGAGATCCGGGCCGACGATGGCTTGCGGCTGACGCCGCCAGCCGACATTCCGCCGCGTCCGATGGATCTGCGCGCCAAACAGGGCCGTCTCTCGTCCGTGACGGACGATGTGGTTTCGGCCGCGAAGTCGGTGTTTCACGCGGTGGTGCCTGAGCAGTCGAACTAGGCGTGTAACAACGGATGGCATGTCCGCCACATGCCAGACGCGGGCGTCTTGCCGACAGCTTGAAATGAGCGGCGCGCCAAAGCCCGTTAGGGTCCGCCTAATAGCACCGCGTGATATTCACGCTGACGGTTTCCTCGGCGCCTTCACGCCGGGGGACCTTGACGGTCTGCCTGGTGCATTCCTGTACATAAGGTCTGTCGGACGGTGCGACAGCCGGTGGGAATCGATGTGTCCAATCCCACAGGACATCGTAGGAGTAGGTGTAACGGACATCACCTGATGCCGGCGGCGGCGCGACATCGATGCCGGGTTCGGCATAGGGTGGTTCATAGAAGTATCCGCCAACGCCGGGCCAGAAAGTTCTGGCGTAGTGTCCCCGGTGCAGCTGCATTGGCCGGCCGGCTGACGGACGGAAAGCTGGATGCGCCGAAACAGATCCTCCGCCAGGCGCAGCAGCCGGATCGGCAAATGCCTCGTTCGAAACAAGCATAAGCGCTGCCACGCCGAGAGAGGCGACAAGCGCTCCATAAGATCTGTTGGTCATGGCACGCACTCTGGGTTGGCGAACAGCTTTCCAAGGCACGCTAGGTCTGGTCTTTGTGGCCCGCAAACGCAGAATTAATAATTGGTTAAGGCTTAATCTTAACGGGCGGGCTGGTGGCAGGGCCGACGATGTCCAGAAACTCCTTGACCGTGCTGACCGCTCCGGGGCTGACCGCGACGTAGCCGGGGAGTAGCGTGACCGCGTCGTGAAACGCCTGTCCTTTCATGACATCGAGCACACGCTGCATCGGCTCGGTATCGAGAAACGCCCGGCGGCAGACGAAGAAATAGTCCTCCGTCAGCAGGCGGACGAAATCCAGTCCGAACTGCTTCGCGGCCGCCTCGACGCCGAAGGCTGCGTCCGCCATGCCGCTCGCCACGTAGGCGGCGACAGCGGCATGCGTGAACTCCATCTGTTGCGCGCCATTGATCTTCGCTTCGTCGATCTTGTGCTGGGCCAGCAAACGATCGAACAGCGTGCGCGTGCCGGAATCGTGGTCGCGGTTGACGAAGCGCGCCCTGGTCTCGACGAGGTCGTTCAGCGATCCGATCCTGAGCGGATTGCCGGACTTCACCATCAGGCCCATCTCGCGGGTCACGAAGCTGATGACGCGATCCTCCCGCGGGTCCAGCCACTCCCGGCAGGCCTTGATCGCCTGCGCGCGCAGCTCGCCACGCGGGATGTGCACGCCGGAGAGATCGCAGGAACCCTGCGCCAGCGATACCAGCGAGTTCTGGTTGCTCACATAGCGCAGATCGACACCGATGCCGGGTTCCTTGTCAAGCAGCTCGCGCAGCCTTGAGACCGCGAAGCCGTGGCTGGCGTGCACGCGAATGACTGACGGGCGCTGATGCAGGAACGGCTTGATCTCGGTGGCGAGTTCCTGCGCCAGGTTTTCAAGCTGCGGTCCGAGCCGCGCCTGCATCCGTTGCCCGGCCCATACCAGCTTCTCGCCGAAAGCCGTCAGCGTCGTGCCCTTGCCGCGATGGGTTTCGACCAGCGGCACGCCGAAGAACTCGGACCATTGCTCGACCAGATTCCACACATGCCGATAGGACAGGCCGGCGTGGTGTGCCGCGCTGGTGAGCTTGCCGGTGGTGCGGATTTCGTTGAGCACACCGAGCATCACGACGGCGGTCTGCGGGCTGCCTTCCTTGTGAAAGCGCCAGACGGGTTCGATCTCGATTTGCAGCATCGTTCCGTCCTCTTATGAAATTTGCTTCATATGCTCGCACGCCATTTGCACATCATATCATATTTACTGCTCTATTTTTGGCAAGCATGCTTGGGAAAGCAACAGGAGAAATATGATGTCAATTGCATATGACTATTCCCACGAGACGTCCCGCGACGCTGCCGTGATTCTCCGCAAGCAGTTGTTGATCGATGGCCGGCACGTCGAGTCCGTCTCCGGCAAGACCTTCAACACCCTCAATCCCGCCACAGGACAGGTGATCGCGACCATCTCCGAAGGCAACGAAGCCGATGTCGATCGCGCTGTCGCTGCGGCGCGCCGCGCCTTCGAAGGGACCTGGAGCACCATGCGGCCTGCCGAGCGCGCCCACATCCTGTTCCGGCTCGCCGAACTGATGAAGCAGCACGGCGACGAACTTGCTGAACTGGAAAGCCGCGATGCCGGCAAGCCGATCGCGGCGGTGCTGCGGCAGGATCTTCCCGCCGCCATTGACACGCTGACTTACTACGCAGGCTGGGCCGACAAGATTCACGGCGACACCGTGCCGACCCGCAGCGATGCGCTGACCTACACCGTGCGCGAGCCGGTCGGCGTCGTGGCCGCGATCGTGCCGTGGAATTTCCCGCTGATGATCGGCATGTGGAAGTTGGCGCCCGCGCTGGCCTGCGGCTGCACCATCGTGATGAAACCTGCCGAGCTGACCTCGCTGTCGGCGCTGCGGATCGGCGAGCTGGCGCTTGAGGCGGGTCTGCCGCCGGGCGTACTCAACATCGTGCCCGGTCCCGGCCGCGTGGTCGGCGATGCGCTGGTCAATCATCCCGGCGTGGACAAGGTGACGTTCACAGGTTCGCCCGGAGTCGGCCGCGGAATCCTCAAGGGTGCGGCGGGCAACTTCAAGCGCGTGTCGCTCGAACTCGGCGGCAAGTCGGCCAACGTGATCTATGACGACGCCGATCTCGATGCGGCGACCAAAGCTGCAGCGGCGGGTATCTTCTTCAACGCCGGGCAGGTGTGTTCGGCCGGCTCGCGTGTATTGGCGCATGAGAAGGTCTATGACGAAGTGGTCGCGCGCCTCACCGCCCGCGCCGAAGCGCTCCGCATGGGCGACACCGCCGACAAGACCACGGCGCTGGGTCCTGTGATTTCCGAGAAGCAGATGAAGTCGATCCTCGACTATGTCGACATCGGCCAGAAGGAAGGCGCGACGCTTGTCACCGGCGGCCGGCATGTCGGCGACCGTGGCTACTACATCAGCCCGGCGGTGTTCGCCAACGTGAAGCACGAGATGCGGATCTCGCAGGAGGAAATCTTCGGCCCGGTGGTCAGTGTCATCAAGTTCAAAGATGAAGCCGATGCGGTGCGGATCGCCAACGGCACGGCGTTCAGTCTCGCGGCAGGTGTGTGGAGCCGCGACATCGGACGCACGCAGCGGTTTGCGAAGAAGGCCAAGGCCGGCACGGTCTGGATCAACACCTATGGCTACACCGATGTGCGGCTGCCATGGGGCGGGGCGGGCGACTCTGGCTTCGGCCGCGAACATG
>Ga0310345_10001400_pt1 | contig 26980 bp, 29 predicted proteins | sample HC15DNA20500_MG_FD_204667 | JGI IMG/M metagenome (GOLD analysis project Ga0310345, IMG submission 204667) | Marine microbial communities from station ALOHA, North Pacific Subtropical Gyre - HC15-DNA-20-500_MG | ecosystem: Environmental > Aquatic > Marine > Oceanic | place: Pacific Ocean: North... | reverse complement strand
CGGCGGTGGGCGCGAAACCCTCTTCGATTTCACGGATTCCTTTCGAGATTGCCTTGCGCGACAGTCCACAGGCACGACGGACCATACTGACTCCACCATGGCCCAACGCTCTCGCTTCACTGGCGGCGCCATAATCCGCCGCGTTCGTTCATCCAACAGGGGCCATACAGACCGGAATTTCTCAGTCAATTCGGTCAGCGTATCCATGCACGCGCAGCATAGCATTACAAACTACATATTATTACCTTTATTTATTTACGAGTTCTAAGCAGAGATCTAAGTTGAAGTCATCTCGAGCTCAATATTCTTCTAACAGATTGATTGTAATCATGTTAATACGATGTCCGAATAGCTTAACCGGACAGTAGTGATCGGTGTATCTTGGAATTTGAGTTAGTCATTCCCTCGCTTCTGCCAACTGACTCTGAGCCTCATCTCGTAGAAACGCGAAATCGCTGCTCAGATCGAAGAAAGAGAATCCCTGTTTCACGCGCTGGAGAAGTGCTTTGGCGGAAGGCACGGGAAGGCCACAGGGCTGTCCACACTCTGGCAGGCCGTCAAGAACGTTTGCATCGTCTCTTCGTGTTCGGGCCTACCAGCGCTGACCTCCAGGTCCAGGGCCAGGTCGTTGGGACCAAGGAAGCCGATGTCGATACCTTCGAAGGCCATGATGCCGTCGGCGTTCTCGATGCCCTCCCGGTCTTCTATCTGAGGGATGACCACGACTTCTCCGTTGATCCAGCTCCGGTAGCCCATTCCCCAGGTCAATGCTCGAGTCGTACCGGAAGAGCGCTTGCCTCTGGGAGGGTACCGACAGGCTTGTGCAATCGCTTCAGCCTGCTGGGCCGTCCGGATGTGAGGAACCACTACGCCGAAGGCTCCGGCTTCGAGGAGGCGTCCCAAGGTGGAGACCTGATCGTCCCAGGTTCAGACGATGGGTGTGGCCCCTCGCGATTCCGCCGCGCGGAAGAGCTCTGTGATTCCTCCCAGACCCATCGGAGAGTGCTCGGCATCGACCGCCAACCAGTCAAAGCCCACCGAGGCCATGACTTCTGCGGCCAAAGGTGATGCCAGATTAAGCCAAGTTCCAATCGAAATCTGCCCCTCTCCTAATCGCTCGCGAATCTTATTCTTCATGATTCCAAATTACGGGTAATCGTAGGTTGCAGGTTTGCAGCACGGGATATGGAGTTCAGGCCCCTGCCTGGTCAACCTGTGACTTGAAACTTGCAACCTGTAACCCCGACCCTACACACAACCTGGCGTGTCCTCGCTCCAACGGTTGTACACCGGGTTCTCTTGATTTTCGAGTCGCGAACGAGTGTCGCTCCAGAGCTGTGACCAGACGTCTGGATCGGTCAGGACCGACTCGGGATGGCTGCGGCTGCGCGCCACGAAGCCGGGAAACAGTGGCCGGCCGGTGGGTTGACCGATAGGGCTGTAGCGAAGATCGAAACTCCAACGCACTTTGTCGCTGCGGTTGGGAAGGGATGAGTGAATCGTATCGTGTGTCATGAAGAGCACGCTGCCAGGCTTCATGGGTACGGTGACTGGCTCCCTTCGCAGTAGGCGACCCGGAATGTTAACGCCTCCCCTGGAGGCGGGACAGTGAGTTTGGAGATCGTGCTTATTACTCTCTGGCACGACTTTGAGACACCCATTTTCCTCGGTGGATTCGGTGATTGGGATCCAGACGGTCAGAATTGTGGATTCATCCGCCTCGGGTAGGATCACACCCCTGTCCTGGTGCCACCCCACGGTATCTGCGAGACCATTCCAGTTTCCCCTGGGGATAGCCTGTTTGGGCAGTTTAAAGCGAGTGTGCTGGACTGGATTGGAGTAGATCTCAGGGCCGATGAACGCCTCAACCCGGTCCAGGAGCCTCGGGTTTCGCAGCAGATCGAAGACCGCCCTGCCGGTATGCATCGGTGTGTCATGAGAAATTCCCGACTGGGGGAGAGATATATCCAGGGGTTGAGTGTGGAGATGGCCGGTCTCCTGAGTAATGCGCATCAAACGCTCGCAGACGGGAAGATCACGATAGGTCGACGTCAGCTGTCCCTCCCTAACCAGGTGCGTAGCCAGTCTGTCCAGGAGGTCTTGATACTCTTCGACAATGGGCTGAAGATCCTTCCCTGGATCGAGTACTTCATCCACGACAACGAAGCCCTGTTCCTGAAATGTTTCCAGAAAAGAGGCCTGTAGATTCCTCGACATGATTTTCCTTCCCAACGCCACCCGAACCTGAAATGATTGTACCCGCAGGTTTTGAGCAGTAGCAAGAAGTCTCTATGAACCCCGAACAGCCCATTCTGGTCACGGGAGCGAGCGGCGTCGTAGGTTGGCATCTTTGCCGTTTTCTGAACGGTCAGGGTCGAGCTGTTGTAGGAACCTTCCGGGAGAGTGCTCCCAGCTTGGAAGGTGTTTGCTTTCGCCAGCTGCGGTTGGAGGATCCTGGGTCAATAGAGTCGCTGTTTGAACGTCAATCCTACCGGGCCATCGTCCACTGCGCTGCGCTTTCCCATCCGGATGAATGCGAGCGGCAGCCCCAGCAGGCTGAGACGGTAAACGTCTTGGGGACCCGCCGATTGATGGAGGGGCTGGTAGATCGGCGCCGTTTCGTGTACCTGTCCACCGATCAGGTCTTCGATGGTACCAAGGGCAACTATGGTGAAGATGATCCTACCCATCCGGTCAACGAGTACGCCCGAGGTAAACGCATAGCTGAAGCGTATGTTCTGGATCGAAGCAACTCGATAGTGGTGCGGTTGTCCAAGGTCTTTGGATGGGGAAGCCCGTTTCACGATTGCTTCCTGGATTGGGTACGCTCCCGTTTCGAAAGCCAGAAACAAGTTCCGTTGTTCCGGGATCAGTACCGGAGCTTCGTGTATGTAGGCATGGTCGTGCGAGCTCTGGAACGGTTGATCTTTGCTCATCCCCGCCACAACCTGTACCACCTGGGAGGGCCAGGTCGACTTAGTCGCCTGGATCTAGGAGAACTTTTCGCTCAGACTTTCGGGTTCGATCGCTCCCTGATTTTCCCGGTTTCAGTGGAGGGCGTCGGCCAGGCGGCTCGAGGTAGGGACTGCTCCTTGGACTCCAGTCGCCTCACTGTCGAATTCGGCCTGCAGAACCGTCCTGTCCGGGAAGATCTCCAACGGATGAAAGAGGGGCTTTACTAAGCTGAAATGATTCGTCTGAACGTCTCTCTTTCCCGGACAATTCCGTCAACATTTAAAAGCTGCGAACACTTCGGCGTTCGCATGTTCGGTGTTCTGCGGTTTGTGATTTAGCCTTTCTTTGTTGCTCTGGAGGAGGCAACCATTGGAAATGCTGAACCGTAGAATATCGAACAAGCGAATTCCGAAGGACTTTGATCTCCGGTGGCCCCCAAAAGCAGAGGACCCTGCTAGAATCCCGATAGTGTCTGAGCTGCGAAAACTTCTTCCCTATATCTTGCCGAATCTTCCCCTCTTGCTGGCCGCCCTGGCGTTTCTGGTAATAAGCGGTGCGTTGGAAACCCTGGTCATCATTCTGCTGGCACCGATCTTCAATCAACTGTCAACGGTGTCTGCGGCGAGTACGCCAACGGTACCCGATAAATTCGCTTTCCTGGATTCTTGGCTTGGCCTGAGACCGAACGACTTCAGCCGGATTGGGATCTTCATGATCGTCTTCTCCTTTTTCAAGGCGATCTGCCTATACCTGGCTGAATACCTCATGAGCTACAGTGGACAGAATGTCGTGGCGGCATTGAGGCGCCGCATTCATGCTTATCTTTTGGGGCAGTCGTTGGCCTTCTATGCGAAGAGTGCCACCGGAAAGATCATGGCTCGTGTGATCAGTGACACAGAGTTGTTGCAGGAGGCCGCGAGTAAGTCTCTTCCCGACTTCCTGCGCCAGGGTTTTCTTCTCATCTTCTTTCTGGGCTTGATCTTCTACGCCAACTGGAAGTTGTCACTCCTGGTTCTGTTGGCCGCTCCTGTGGTCCTGGGCCTTACTATGAGCCTCGGTCGCAAAATGCGAGGTATGAGTCGAAGAACCCAGGAGAACCTCTCCGAGATCTCGCATGTGCTGCAGGAGACGATTACCGGGCAGAGAATCGTAAAGGCCTTCGGGATGGAGTCCTACGAGAGGGATCGTTTCCAACGTGCTACCGAGCAGCACACCCGAGTCAGCATTCGGGCCGCCCGCCTCTCTGCCTCGGTATCTCCGCTTATTGAATTTATAGGATATGCGTCTTTTGTGCCTTTTCTTCTCTATGCGAATCACGAGGTCAACCGGGGGTCTTTGGGTGTCTTCGTGGTTTTCGTAGCCGCTCTTTTCCGCCTCTACGAACCCGTGCGAAAGTTGTCTCGAATGCACCTGAACTTCCAACAGGCGTTCGCTTCATCCACTCGGATCTTCGAGCTGTTGGAATCCCCGGTTGCCATCCAGGAGTCGAGCAGCGCCAGCGAGTTGCCCCTTTTGAGTCGGGAAATCAGCTTTGAAGGACTGTCTTTTTCCTACTCAGGGAACGAGAGCCTGGTGCTCCAGGAAATCAATCTGACGATCCAGAAAGGAGAGGTCGTTGCCCTGGTAGGCAGTAGCGGGGGGGGGAAGAGCACGCTGGCCAGTCTGCTGCCACGATTCTATGATGTGTCCGCCGGCCGCGTCGCTATCGACGGCGTGGATATACGCGCCGTGACCCTGAGTTCCCTACGCGGTCAAATTGCCATTGTCTCCCAGGAGACCTTCCTGTTCGACGATACTGTGCGGAGGAATATTGCTTACGGACGTGAGGACTGCAGCGACGATCAGATCGTGGCGGCGGCGAAGGCGGCTTTCATCCACGACTTCGTCCTGACGTTGTCCGATGGATATGACACCAGGATAGGGGAACGCGGCGAACGACTCTCCGGAGGCCAACGGCAGCGGATTGCGATTGCTCGGGCCGTCCTCAAAGATTCCCCCATCCTGATTCTTGATGAAGCGACGTCAGCCCTAGATACGGAGTCGGAGCGTTTACTTCAGGAAGCACTGTACAATTTGATGCGGCAGCGAACTGCCGTCGTCATCGCCCACCGGCTGTCCACCGTACGTCTGGCGGATCGAATTGTCGTGATGGAGTCGGGGCGAATCGTAGAGACGGGAAATCACAAGACGCTGTTAGAGCGTTCAGGTCGGTATCGAACCTTGTATGATCTGCAGTTTGCAGAAACCGAAGGTTGAAAGATACAGGTACCTTGGAATTTGGAAGTCAGGTGATAACTATGCAAAGTATGACCGGGTTCGGACGGGCCGAGAGATCGTTCGAGCGCTCGGACATTGTCGTGGAGATTCGGACTCTCAACGGTCGATATCTAGATCTGAAGCCCAACCTTCCCAGGGGTCTCTTGTCCTACGAACCGCGAGTGCGCAAGCAAGTCCAGGGCCTCCTGCATAGGGGACGAGTGGAGGTCACGGTACATCTTGTCCCGAGGGCCACGGACCGCTACCAGGTCGATCGGGCGGTCGTCCAGAATTACCTGGCGCTGAGCCAGGAAATCCAGTCCCTGGGGATTGAGGGCCCACTAGATCTCAACGGTTTTCTGCAATTACCCGGCGTGCTGACCTCGTTGGGTTCGTTGGATGATGGAGAGTCCTTCGCGTCTGATCTGTTCGGGGTCCTGCTCGACGCCCTGGGCCAGGTGGTGGAGAGCCGCGCAATTGAGGGCAAGAATCTGAAGACCGAGATCGACAACTACCTACGAACTCTGGAGCAACTGCTGGAAGGCATCCGGGCCGGCGCGAATGCGGTCTTCAGTTTCCATCGTCAAAAGCTTCGAGAGCGGATTGATCAACTCGATGTAGAAGAGGCCCTGGATGAAGGTCGTCTGGCTCAGGAGCTGGTCTACTATGCCCGCCGCTCTGATATCACCGAAGAGATTGCCCGGTTACAGAGCCATATCAGTCGCTTTCGCGATACAACCGAGGATGTGACGAAGAGCATCGGGAAGAACCTTGACTTTCTTTGCCAGGAGATGAACCGGGAGATCTCCACTATTCTGGCCAAGAGCCCTCTTCCCGATACCTCCGACCTCGCTCTGAAGGCCAAAAGCGAGATTGAGAAGATAAGAGAGCAGGTGCAAAACGTTGAGTAAAGGGAATTTGTTTGTGATCAGCGGACCTTCGGGTGCGGGAAAGACCAGTCTCGGCCTCAAGTTGGTGAATGAAGAAGCTAGTCTTCACTTTTCGGTGAGCTATACCACTCGAAGACCTCGTCGCGTCGAGACGCACGGGGTCGAGTATTTCTTCGTCTCTGAAGATGATTTCAAGGGAATGGTGTCTCGTGGGGACTTTCTGGAACATGCTCTCGTCCATGGCAACTACTACGGGACCAGCCATAATCACGTTCTTTCGGCGTTGGACTCGGGAGACGATGTGCTGCTCGATATCGATGTGCAGGGTGCCTTACAGATCATGGAGTTGAGGCAGATACCTGATGCCGTTACGGTGTTCGTGCTCCCTCCCTCTCGGCAGGTGTTGGAGCAGCGACTCAAGAAGCGGGGGTTGGATGACGTCGGCGCGATTGAGGCGAGGTTGCGTAGAGCAGAGGAGGAGATCGCACTCTTCGGTCGCTATCAATACGTTATAATCAACGACGATTTTAAACGGGCGTCGCTTGAGCTGAGATCTATCATCCAATCGGCGCGTGCGTCGATGAGGAGCAGGTCCGCTGAGGCTGAGCAAGTGCTTAAAACTTTCAAGGAGATTGAATGATCATCAAGATACCGGAAGAATATGACAGTAAGTTCCGCTTCGTCCTGGTCGCAGCAGAGCGAGCCAAGCAGGTTCAGAACGGAGCTCCGAGGTGCATCGAGGTTGAATCTGGAAAGTCTGCCTTTGTCGGAATCCGGGAGGCAGAGAAGAATTTGGTGAAGTGGGAGATTCTGGAAGAAGAGAGCGAAGATGCCCTCGACCTGCTCGAATCCGAGGGAGACGAGAAACAGGCTGACGACGAACCCTGAGCTGAAACTTGAACGATTCGTCGGAACGTCGGAACGTCACACGTCTCTGCTCCTGGGAAAGCGCGGCGAGCGGTTCCTACGGAAACTTTGAATGGCGAGGTGATCATGAAGAATCGCCAGATGACAGAGCCGTGACCGTCAGGGAGCGGGCCCTGATCAGGGGCCGAACCTGGCAGCTCCGCCTTGGAAGTTTCCTCCTGAATGATCCAGCGCGGCTGGGGGCTGCACTAAGCTGAAACTTCATTTGGTTCCAGGTTCAGGATTCCCAACCGTGGCACGACCTTCCAGACCTGGGGGTGGGACTAAGCTGAAACTTCAACCACGAGGAAGTGAAGCAGCCTTCGCCAGATGACAGAGCCGTGACTGTCAGGGAGCGGGCCCGACAGGAACCATACCCCCCGGCGCTTCGTTGAAGCACAGTACCCCACTCCCTCACGGTCATGGCTCTGTCAGGGTTGTTAGCAAAGATCATGGCAGCGGCAATCCAAGTTTCTTCCTAGATGATCCAGCGCAGCTGGAGGCCGCACTAAAGCATGAAGAAGATCATCCTGGGCGTTAGCGGCTGCATTGCGGCCTACAAATCAGCGGTCATCTTGAGGCTCCTGCAAGCCCAGGACTTCGAGATTTTCCCCGTGATGACCCAGAGCGCACAGAAGTTTCTGACTCCTTTGACTCTGGAGAAGCTCTCAGGCCACCCTGTGATTGCAGGACTCTTCCAGGAGAGATCGCCTGCGATTGAGCATATCGAGGTGGCGCGCAGAAGCGATCTTTTGCTGGTCGCCCCCGCGACGGCCAATATCCTGGCAAAGTTTGCCCACGGAATTGCCGACGATTTCTTGAGTACCCTCTATGTTTCTACGGTTACCCCCACCGTGGTTGCTCCGGCGATGAACGTTGAGATGTGGCGTCATCCCGCAACTCAGCACAACCTGGAGCTACTGCGAGATCGAGATGTCCTGGTGGTGGAGCCTGGATCCGGTTATCTGGCCTGTGGAGAGGTCGGAGAGGGCCGTCTGGCGGAGCCCGAGGAAGTCGTCCAGGCAGTGGTAGATGTGCTGAAAAGGCCGCGCACGTTGAGGGGCATGAGAGTTCTGGTTAGCGCCGGACCGACCATTGAGGACATCGATCCGGTCCGCTATATTTCGAATCGTTCCTCCGGCAAGATGGGCTACGCGATAGCGCGCGAGGCTCAGGATCGGGGTGCGCAGGTACGGCTCGTCTCTGGCCCCACTCATCTGGAGCCCGCGGAAGGCTTGGAAGTGGTTCGTGTTCGTTCCAGTAAGGAAATGACAGCTGCGGTCCTGGAAAGTTTCGAGAGTTCAGACATCGTGGTCATGGCAGCGGCAGTGAGCGATTTTTCCCCGGAATACACCTTCGAAGAGAAGATTAAAAAAGCTGAGTCTACAGAGGAAACCCTGAGGCTCCGTCGGACCACCGATGTTCTGGAGGAATTGGGGCGCAGGAAGAGGAAGGGGCAGTACCTGGTAGGGTTTTCCGCGGAATCTGAAAAGATTAGAGAACATGCCCGGATCAAGATTGGTCAAAAGAGGTTGGATCTGATCGTGGCGAACGACATATCGCACGACGACAGGGGTTTTCAGTCAGATCGTAACCAGGTCGTCTTCATCGACTCGGCAGGCAACGAAGAGGAGTTTCCCGTACAGTCCAAGGATGAGGTCGCGCGCAATCTATGGGAAAAAATCGAGGGCGAGCTGTCCATCCGGCCAGTCGCCGTGGCCTAGAATTCCCCGAACTTCAGCTCGAATCGATCACGGCCCAATGAGCCAATGAACCTGCAACCTGTAACCCTCTTACGAGATGAATACTTTTGCCTAAGGCGGGATTGATCGCTCTCATCGGACGTCCCAATTCAGGGAAGTCCACTCTGCTCAATAGACTCATCGGACAGACTGTGTCCATCGTCAGCGACAAGCCCCAGACCACTCGGCATCGCATTCTGGGTATACGAACGACCCCCGATTGCCAAATGGTGTTTGTTGATACACCTGGAGTTCACCGGCCCGGATTCCGTTTGAACGAACGCATGATGGAGATTGTCTACGAGGCCCTCAGGGAGGTGAACCTGGTCCTCCACATGGTGGATATGAGCGAACGTTTCGGCAAGGGTGAGAAATACGTCGGTGATATGGTCCAGCAGTCCCAGAAGCCGACGATACTCCTATTGAACAAAGTGGATCTGATCAACAAGGGAAAGCTTCTGCCCATCCTCGAGTTCTACCAGCAAGAGCACGATTACCGAGAGATGATTCCCATCTCAGCAACCAAGGGTGACAATCACGAGGTGCTGCTGGAGAAGATCGCCGAGAATTTGCCGGAAGGGGACTTCCTATACCCTGCTGACTACGTCACCGATCAGCAGGAACAGTCGATGGTGGGAGAGAGGATCCGAGAGAAGGTGCTCCACAACACGCGGCAGGAGTTGCCCTACGCGAGCGCCGTGTTCCTCGAAGAGTTTGATGAGGAGGAGCGAAAGGACGGATTCGTCCGGATTACGGCTTCAATCATCGTGGAGAAGCCCGGACAAAAGAGGATTGTGATCGGGCGAGGAGGCCAGATGATCAAGACGATTGGGACGCGATCTCGCAAGGACATCGAGAAGCTGCTGGGAGTGCGACAGGTCTACCTCGAGCTCCATGTCCGGGTGGTGCCCAACTGGAGAAATCAGGAGAACCTGCTGAATCGGTTGGGATGATTCCCGAGATACATAAGGGACAAGTTACAAGACACAAGATACAAACAAATTCCAAAAGGTAGTGTCCCCATCGGGGATGGCGAAACCCCTCGCCTTCAGGCGAAGAGAAGGTCCCCGAAGTCCTGCAGGGACGGTAGGGTCAACTTCGCGTGAAGTTGAAAGTGGTAGAGTCGGTCTCTGACGTGGCTTCGGTTTCCAGGCCGAAGTGTAGCGGTCGAGCCTAGCTCGGCCAACGGCGGCCTGGAGACCACCGCCACGACGAAGGTCATCAGAGATGAGTCGAATTCGATTCGACATCCGATCGAACCCCTCGGCTTGGAGCCGAGGGTAGGCCTTAGTGCTTATTCGCCATCACCGCCAATGACTGTGTTAATGTGTAATTGTGAAAAATATCACTGTTTCCGTTCCGGATAATGTCTACTGGAAAGCTAGGATCAAGGCTGCTGAACGGGACACCTCCGTCAGCGCCCTGGTGCGCGGGTTCCTGGCTGGATTAGGGCGTCGGGAGGCCGATTTCGAAAGGCGCAGACGGCTGCAGCAGGATGTCGTGAGAACTATCAAGTTCTTTCGTTCCGGAGATCGTTTGAGCCGAGAAGAAGCACACAATCGTCATGCGTTTTGCTGATACTAACATCCTCCTGTACGCGATCAGCACCATTCCGGAAGAGCAACCCAAGGCCCTGATAGCCATCCAACTCCTGGATTCAAACGACCTGGGTCTGTCTGTCCAGGTCCTTGTAATTTAGAACTTGTTGGTATCTTGTATCTTGGAGTTTTGAGCTTCAGTCACTTCTGTCAGCACCAGTTGTTAACGTAACTTTCAATGCGGGAAATCATCGATCAGTTGAATTTTTTTTCCGAGATTGGTGTGACCCATCTCAATTTGGAAAAGTCCAGTTTTCCAGCTTCTCTGGAAGAGATTCGAGAGGAAATCGGAGACTGCACGCGGTGCAAGCTTTGCCAGACGCGCAAGAACATCGTTTTTGGGGTGGGGAACCCTGCTGCGGACCTGATGTTCGTGGGCGAGGCTCCCGGAGCAGACGAGGACGCTCAAGGGGTTCCTTTCGTCGGTCGGGCCGGCCAACTTTTGACGCGCATCATTGAATCCATCGGTGTCAGCCGCGATCAGGTATACATCGCGAACATCCTGAAGTGTCGTCCTCCTGGCAATCGGGATCCAGAAGCTGAAGAGGTGGCCACCTGCGAGGGCTTCCTTTTTCAGCAGATTCAGGTGATAGCCCCGAAAGTGATGGTGGCTCTCGGGAGGTATGCGGCGCAGACCCTGCTGCGATCCGAGACGCCTATCTCACGAATGCGGGGGCAGTTTTTCGAGTTTGCAGGAGGGCTCTTGATTCCGACCTACCATCCCGCCTACCTGCTGAGGAACCCGAGTGCCAAGCGCCAGGTCTGGGAAGACATGAAAGCCGTCCGTGACAAGCTGAAGGAACTGAACAGTTCCTTCTACGGGGTTTAAGGCCGAGGTTGCAGAGCTGTAGTAACCAGATCTGACCGTACAAACGGTGCCAGAGTAGACCGCCCCTGATCGGCCGCTTGAATCCACACCTAAAAGCGGATGTTCAAAATCTTCCCCGGAAGCGTCGAATGAACGACCCCTAACGGGCCAAAAGCAGTCATTCCGCGCAGACCAGGCGGTCATGCGACCACGAAAAGTTTGTGACTGAAAAGAATGGGGTCAACTTTTCGAGGAACAAGGACAAGGATGGTAGTTTCAAACACACGACCAACTTCGCAGCGGACGACATTCCGAGTGTGGGCGAAAAGGCAGATTGAATTCCGCCTATCCTTCCGGTTTCTATATATTCCGTCCCCTGAGATTGCCCTTCCAAGGCCAAAGATCTAGCTCAAGGGTTGAGATCTCCCGCTTCTTGGTCCGCCCTAGCGTAACCAGCGCAGGATAATCGAATCCTCGCACTTGGCGCCGTCGTCCCCCATAAATTCCACCAGAACCTTGACCTCTAGAATCTGAGAACGTGCCGATTTTGTCCTGCCCTCCGACGTCAAATCTATGGGGTTGGGTTGGCTGGCGAGTTTCCCCAGCATGTCGTTCAACACATCCATGCCCCCCTCCTTCTTCTCCGAGAGGGGGTAGAAGAACTTGACGATGCATTTGACGATTTCCAACTCTTTTCGAGAGACGAAGGTCAGTTGCCCAGGCACGTCAATCACCGACTTGGCCAAATCTGCAAAAACCAGCGTGTAGGTCTTGACCTCGTCCGAGACTTCGCAGTCCTGGATCCGGCTCCTCAACTCCTCGAATTCAGTGTCGAGATCACCAGTCCTAGGAAGCCTGGATAGCGCGGTCTGGACAAGGACTAGAAAGAAGGAAACTCGCTTTATCATCTCTGGTTCTCCCTTCAGAAAACCGGTGGCAGGCTGTCCAGCACCAAGCCTGTTTGCTGAAGGGCCACAGTCGTAATTCGGTTTGAGACCTTGATGCAGAGGGTTCCACAGAAGGTTTCAATGTCATCGAACAGTTCGGAAATAAATTTGGCCTCCTGTCCCAAGAGAGGGAGGTTGAGGGAGCGAGTGGCGACGGTTTCACCCGCTTCGTTCTTGAGCGTCAACTGCACCCGCGTGGAGCCAGCGTCGGCTAGATTGGCGATGGCGACTCCGCTCCTGGAACCTTGTGCGTCCTGGCTGACGAAAACCACGGCAGTGCGAAGAGCACCGGAAGATTCCACCGCCGCCTGGGTCACCAACTGATTCTCGGCCCCCAGATCCACTTGTAAACCTGAACCGTCGGGCTTGATCAGGCGGATCTGAACGATGGCTTCGGCGCTGTTCTGGGTGGTGATCAAGATCAGCGTACGGATGCCTCCACCGTCTCCCCCCTGTGCAAAATCGTGAAAACAGGAAGCCCTCCCGGCCAGGCCCAGGGACGGAGAGAGCAGGAACACCGCCATTAGAAGACAGAAGCATTTCATTGGGTTTCCTCGCGAACCTTTCTTGAAACCGATTGCAACCAGTGCTTCGAGTCGCTCCAAAGAGCTACCGTCGAGCATTGTCCGTTTCCTGGTAGCCTGCCACAGTCTCTGAGGGTTGTTCTCCCCGGACTAGTCCCGATTGGGGGAGTGAATCTGGGTTAGATGTGGGGAGAATAGTCCCAACCATTCTCCCTACCACAAAACGCTGTATCTAAATAAATATAAAAAGGTTTCAGGATATTATCTGTCAGAGTCCAAGCCATTAACTTCCTGGCTAAGCTAGGTGAATTTGCGGACGATCTGAATGGCGGATTTTAGGAGAAAGCGGCCGGTCGAGTGCGATCAAATCGGACGCAGTCCATAAGATCGGGTGACGACTCTCACAGTTGAATGGCCCCGAGGGTTGGGGCGTCACGAAGCCTGTAACTTGTAACCTGTAACTTGCAACCTGTAACCTGCCCTGGTGAAGCCCGGCTCCTTCCTTAGCAATTCCGGTTCGAGTAAACCAGTGCGAGGCAGACTGGCTCAGGTCGCGGTTCCGATCCCCGTTTTTCAGAGCTTTTCCTATTCGATGCCCAAGTCCATGAAGGAAGGGCCCGTTCCGGGTTGCCGTGTGCTGGTGCCTTTTGGGAATAGATCCCTCACAGGGATGATTGTTTCCCTGGAGCAGGGAGAGGTTACCCCCGGTATCAAAGAGATCCGCCAGGTACTAGACCGAGAGCCCGTCCTTTCACCCACCCTGCTGGAGCTAGCTGCCTGGATGGCCCGTTATTACCTCGGCCCACTCGGAGAAGTGCTTCGGACGATGCTGCCGCCGGGGCTGCTCAGCCGGAATGCGGATTCCAGCCGCTTCTCCCGAAAGAGTGGGTGGCCGCTAAAGCAGCAGCTGGCCATCCAAGAGGTCCGTTCGGAGGAAACCGGCCTGACTCCTAGACAGAAGTCGGTGGTTGATATGTTGTGCAATCGAGATCTGCCTGTCTTGCTTACCCATTTCACTCGTGAGACCGGCTGCAGTACCGGACTCCTAAAGAACCTGGCGGCAAGAGGGGTACTGCAGATTGGTGAGGTCCAGGTGAGGCGCTCGCCCTGGTCGAATCAACCCCAACCCTCGATTTCAACCAGACACCGCCTCACCGATGACCAGCAGAAAATCAGGGACGCCATTCGGGATCGCCTGGGAGAAGGTGGCTTCAATAGCATGCTGATTCACGGTATCACCGGAAGCGGCAAGACGGAGATCTATCTGAATGCCATCGCCCTGGCGTTGGAACAGTCCCGTTCGGCTCTGATCCTGGTCCCAGAGATAGGCTTGACACCACAGATCTCGGCTCAGTTTCGGCAGTGGTTTGGTGCCCAGGTAGCGATTCTGCACAGTCAGCTATCGGAAGGAGAGCGCTTCGACGAGTGGCTCAGGATCCGAGAGGGTAAGGCTCGAGTAGTTGTCGGAACCCGCTCGGCGGTTTTTGCTCCCTTGCCCGATCTGGGAATCATCGTCATCGATGAAGAGCATGACTCATCCTATAAGCAGGAGGAATTGCCACGCTATCACGCCCGGGACACGGCCCTGAAGAGAGGTCAACTCGAAGGAGCTCTGGTCGTGCTGGGCAGCGCTACGCCCCAGCTGGAAACCTATTATGCTGCGGTGCAGAAAGGACGTCCTGAATATCACATCCTTTCCTCCCGCATCGAGGAGCGCTCTCTCCCCAGAGTTCACATTGTCGACATGCGGGTCGAGTTTGAAAGACATGGCAAAGCCCTGGTGATCTCGGATCTGCTCAGGGAGCAGCTTGAGCAGCGGATGAGACGAGGGGAACAGGCCTTGATTCTGTTGAATCGCCGTGGCTATTCGGCAGCTCTGCTTTGCCGCAGCTGTGGTTCCACCGAGCTCTGTGGAAACTGTAGTATCAGCTTGACCTACCACCAGGGGATCAGTCGGATCCTCTGTCACTACTGCGGTCAATCCCGTCCCGTTCCCGACCGGTGCACTCAATGCGGCAAGCAGTATATTTATTTTATTGGTGATGGAACCGAGAAGGTCCAAGGGCTCCTACAGCAGCAGCTCCCTGATGCAGTAGTTGATCGTATGGACCGGGATGCGGTGAGGCGAAAAGGCAGCATGCAGCGTATCCTGGAACGCTTTGGTGCCGGAAAAACCGATATCCTGGTCGGCACGCAGATGATCGCCAAGGGGCATCATTTCCCAAAGGTGACCCTGGTGGGAGTCATCTCGGCAGACCAGGGACTGAGGCTGCCCGATTTCCGGGCCGCCGAGAGAACCTTTCAGCTCTTGACCCAGGTCGCTGGTAGGGCGGGGAGAGGAGACCGAGAAGGAGAGGTCGTAGTACAAACTTTCTATCCCAACCACTACAGTTTGAAGTCTTCCCATCTGCAGGACTACTCGATGTTCTTTCAGAGAGAGATCCAGTTCCGTCGCCGTTTCCAGTATCCCCCTTTCTCTGCTTTGGTGAATTTGCTGGTTCAAGATCGAGATAGGCAGAAGGCAAGCCGGCTTGCCACCCAGCTCTGCGGCTTGCTGATCCACCATCGAAGCGCCTGTTCGACCGCTGATCGGATGCGCCTTCTGGGTCCCGCTCCAGCGGCTTTTGAGCGTCTCAAGGGGCAATATCGGTTTCAGATTCTGATCAAGACGATCCGGCGTCAGGAAGCGCATGAGGTGATTCGCCGCAGTCTCGCCAGTCTCCGGGAGAGGAAGTGGAACTTGAGTAAGGTATCGGTTGATGTTGATCCCATTTCGCTGATTTGAAACTTCAAGAATACGTCGCACATCTTCTGTCCTCCGAAGGTGCCGCCAACGGGTAAACTACCAGCGTTAGGAAGCCAAGTCCGACAGAGCCGAGAACGACTTGAGCCGTTAGCAAAATGAGCCCAGGTTCCGAGGAGAGAGCTGGACAACAGCACCAATCCCCAGTAGCCGGAAGTTCCTTTCTCGAATGGGGCAGCACCGCTGGGGGCCGCTGATTTGAAACTTGAGCAGTGAGGAGGACTTTGTTTTGGAGACGATCGAGATCGAGCAACGGATCCTTGAGGGAATGATCGATCACGCTCAGGCCGAGTACCCGCTGGAGTGCTGTGGTCTTTTCTCCGGAATCGACCCTTTAATCGATGCAGTAACTCCCACAGACAACGTGAGGCGGAGTCGCTGCGAATTCTTCATCGTACCCAAGGACCTTTTCGCCTTCCTGCGACGGGTACGCTCCGAATCCAAACACTTCCTGGGTATCTATCATTCTCACATCAGTTCGCCGGCTTTCCCCTCCGAGCGCGACATCGCCGAGTTCCACTACCACGATGTCAGTTATTGGATCGTTTCACTAGAGGAACCGTCGCCCGACGTGCGCTGTTTCGTCTGGAGGGAATCCGGATTCAGGGAAATCAGATTCAAGACTAAGAGAGCGCTTTCATAATAGCACCCTGCGTACAGCCATGCCGTCGGTTTTCTTGGAGGGTTGGCCCTTAAAGACCTGCAATCTGCAACCTAACGAAGTTTCAGGTCAGTCGTCCCCCCAGGAAGCCCTGGCCCCATTCAAGAAGGAAACGTCGGTCGAGGATAGGTGATATCGTGCGTCACTGCGTGGGGAAGAGTTGTCCAGCTCTCTCCTCGGAATCTGGCCTCATGTTGCTAACGACTCAAGTCGTTCGCGGCTCTGACTAACTTGGCTTTGTAATACTGGTAGTTCACCCTCAGGTCGTGACAAGAATCTGGGGAGTTTAGTCTTGGTGAAGTAGGTTGATGTTGCCGTCCAACAGGTCCCGTTCGACGCGCTGTCCGAGGACTAGAGACGTGCGACGTTCGGACGTTCAGACGTTCCAACGAATCGTTCAAATTTCAGGTCGACACAGTTTAGGGTATACAATAGATCGGTCGAGAGCATGAGCCCAATACCTGACATTCACCCCAGAGAATCCGGCGGCACGAACAGTGACGTCTTTGCGAGGGTGCGGGGTTGGGCCCCGAAGGAAGCACTTGAATTTCTGGATCTGGTGCTACTCTTTTTCCCAGACGATTTCAAGTATCGCATCAAGCAGGTAATCGATTCTCTCCCCACGGAGGCAGACAATCTCGACAAGGTCCTGGAGCTGGTTCGCAGGCAGTGGCAGGACCTGCAGTCGGATGAGCATTTCCAGATTGCAGTAGCCGGCCTGCCCGGCGCCGGCAAGTCCTCCCTGGTGAGAATGATCACTGCCAATCAGGCCGGCGGGTCGCCTCCGATTTTCGTGCCGGTCAACCTTCCCGGACTGCAGGAGTTTGTGGGATACGAATCAGAACAAAGTCTGCCGCCTGAGCTTCAGGAGGTGGACATGGTTTTGTTGGTGCTAGATGGACGGTTTGAACTCTCCGAATCGACTCGGGATCTCCATCGCAGGCTTCAGAACTGTGGCAAGCCTCTGCTGGTCGTCTTGAACAAGATCGATTTGACCGATAGTCCGGGCGATGCTCTGAAAGAGGCCAAACGCCTGCTGGCCACCACTGTCTTTCCAGCGTCCATTCAAAAGCCTGGAACGGTGCGAAGGCTCCTCAAGGCGATTGTTGCAAGCGACCCGAAGGCCCTCTATGTCTTGACCCGCAGCCTGCCCGATTTCCGCCGCAGCATTTGTGATGCGACGATCACCCAGTCTGCGCTAGCCAGCGGCCTCGTGGGAGCCATCCCCATTCCTGTCAGCGACCTCCTTCCGGTAGCAGCGATCCAGACCGCAATGCTCTTGAAGATAGCGAGGGCTTTTGGTTACCCGCTGAGTCACGAAAGGGCTCGAGAGCTGCTTCCTCTGCTGGCTTCGGGTGTTGTGGTTCGAGAAGGGGGATATAGGCTGCGCCAGAAGTTTCCGCGACAGGAGCGGCTAATTTCGGTTTCGGTTGCAGGTGGCTGGACGTTTCTGGTAGGACAATTCATGGTGCACTATTTTGAGCAGCTCTGCCGACTGACAGAGAAGCGGGAGACAGTTGTAGTCCCGCTGAAGTGAGGCTGCCGATACTGAAGAGGAGGCGCGTCCACCGGACGCTGGCCGGCGGATTGAAAACGATGGGGAAAGGTGAATGAAGGAAGCCAGAACCGCGCTCCAGCGCTCTGAGGATATGGTCCAGGGTGACCTTTACGAGGACTTGTTGAACCGGTATGAGCGAGTTCTCGTATTCGCCGGTCAACTTCAGGAAAAGGCAAGACAGCAGAAGTTGTTAGCCGGTCAGAATCAGTCTTTCAAGGGACAAGTGAAGCGCCTGAACCGTCTGGTAGATGTAGAAAGATCCTATGTGCGCTTGCTAGAGGGTGCTCTGGCTTCGCTGGGAGTCCTGAAAGGGGAACCCGCTGTTTCCGAGCCCGAGTCCGAACCAGTCGAAGTAGAGTTTGACCAGGATCTGGACGATGGTGGTGATCAAGACAGTGATGTTGGTGATTGGACTGAAGAGGCAACTCCGGGCGACGAGTAAGATCTCCAGTAAGCTGCCTTCGGTTGGTCGTATCCATTGCCATTTGGGCCGTCTGGGTTGGCTCCGGTCTGAAGCCGGACACTGAAAACTGAAAACTCTCTTGCGAACTGGACGGCCCCTGAGATAGATTGGGTCATGCGCTTCGTGGGCGTGATCCCGGCCCGTTACGCTTCTTCTCGGTTACCCGGGAAACCTCTCGCTGAAGTCGCTGGAAAGCCCCTGATTCAGTGGGTCTACGAGCAGGCTCGCAAGGCTTGCTGCCTGCAGCAGGTCATTGTGGCCACCGACGACGAGAGGATCTCGGATTCGGTCCGGTCGTGGGGTGGAGAAGTCATGATGACGCGCAGCGATCACCTCAGCGGCACCGATCGGGTAGCAGAGGTCGCACAGGCCGTCCAAGCCGAAGCATTCCTCAATCTGCAGTGCGACGAGCCCCAGATCGCCCCCGAGACGATCTGTTGTGTATGTGAATGTTTAGAGCAGGATCCCGATGTTGACGTCTCCACGGCAAGGGTTCCGATCCTCGACCTCGAGTCGGCCAACGATCCCCACGCCGTCAAGGTGGTTGTCGACAGCCAGAACCGGGCCCTCTATTTCTCGCGCTCCCGGATTCCCTACAGCCAGGATAACGAGCTGTACTGCTTCAAGCATCTTGGTATCTACGCCTACCGGCGAAGCTTCCTGCTCGCCCTCTCACAGGAGCGTTCCACCTTGGAGCGCTTGGAGAAGTTGGAGCAGCTCAGGTGGCTGGAGAATGGAGTTCGAATCCATGTAGCGACGGTTAAAGAAGATAGCATCGGCGTCGATACCCGGGAGGATCTCGAACGTGTCAGATCTCTTTTGGAGAATACCGCCAAAGTTAAATTGTCGAGTCAAGGGAAGGGAAGATAAGCATGTCCATAAAGTTCATCTTCGTCACCGGTGGGGTCCTCAGTTCTTTGGGGAAAGGTTTGTCGGCAGCATCGATCGGATGCCTGCTCGAAGCCAGAGGCCTGAAGGTCACGTTGCTCAAATTGGACCCCTATCTCAACGTGGACCCTGGAACCATGAGCCCCTTCCAGCACGGTGAAGTGTTTGTAACCGACGATGGTGCCGAGACAGACCTCGATCTGGGCCATTACGAGCGGTTTACAAACGCGAAGATGACGAAGGAGAACAACTCCACCACCGGACGGATCTATCAGACGGTGATCGAGAAGGAGCGGCAGGGAGAGTACCTGGGTAAAACAGTGCAGGTCATTCCCCATGTCACCAACGAGATCAAGGCAACCATAAAGCGCCTGACGGACGCCGAGGTCGTGATCGTGGAGATCGGCGGTACGGTAGGTGACATTGAGAGTCTACCTTTTCTAGAAGCAATCCGGCAAATGCGAAATGATGTGGGAAGAGAGAACTCGCTCTTCATCCATCTGACGCTGGTTCCCTTTGTTGGCGTGGCGCGAGAGCTCAAGACCAAGCCGACCCAGCACTCCGTCCGGGAACTTCGAGCCATTGGTATTCAAGCTGATATCCTGCTCTGCCGGACCGACAAGTTCCTTTCCAAGGAACTCAAGGAGAAGATCTCCCTTTTCTGCAACGTACCTGCCGAAGCCGTGATCACCGCCAAGGACGTGGAGAGCATCTATGAGGTTCCCGCGGTGTTTCAGGCCGAAGGCCTGGACTCGATTATCGTCAGGCAGCTGGAGTTCCCGGATCATCCGACGGATCTCGAGGAGTGGAAGGCATTGGTGGCTAGTATCCAGCGACCGAAAGAAGAAGTCACCGTCGGAATCATTGGTAAGTATGTTGGATATGAGGATTCCTATAAGAGCCTCAGCGAGGCGCTTTTGCACGGTGGGCTTCCCCATCGAACGAAGGTCCAGCTGAAGTGGATCGAATCCGAGGGTCTGGTGGGCGAGGAGTGGAAAGAAAAGCTTCAGGATCTGGACGCGATCCTGGTTCCTGGGGGGTTCGGTACCCGGGGGATCGAGGGAATGCTCAGTGCCATCCGCTATGCTCGGGTGAACCGAGTTCCATACTTTGGTATCTGTTTGGGCATGCAGTGTCTCGTTATCGAGTTCGCCCGCGATGTTTGCTCACTCGAGTCCAACAGCTCCGAGTTCGATCCTTCCGTAGCGCATAAGGTCTTCTATAAGCTGCGTGAACTCCTGGGTGTCGAAGCCATGGGCGGAACCATGAGATTGGGGGCGTATCCCTGTCTGCTGGAAGAGGATTCTCTTGCCTTTCAAATTTACGAGAAGCGGGAGATCTCAGAACGCCACCGCCACCGCTATGAGTTCAATCGCGAGTACGAGGAACTCCTGGTCAGCTACGGCTTGAAGATAGTCGGAAATTCTCCCGACGGAAACTTCGTCGAGATCGTTGAGCTTCCCGAGCATCCATGGTTCCTGGGCTGTCAGTTTCATCCCGAGTTCAAGTCCAAGCCTCTGACACCGCATCCGCTGTTTGTCAGCTTCATCAGTGCTGCGCTGGACTACAAGCGTTCCAGGGTTACGGCTGGCGCCGAAGAGCAGATCGTGGCACGCGAACCGCTGCACCAGTTGGCTGGGTCGGATGAGACTAGTTTTTGAAAGAACCTTCTAGCTGCGTGCTTTCATCCCAGAGATACGTCCAGGATCATCATCACCAGGAAGCCCAGGATGGAAAAAATTGTGGGCAGATCGGTTTCCCCGCTCCTTTGTGATTCGGGAATGACCTCTTCGACCACAACAAAAATAATGGCCCCGGCGGCGAATCCAAAAGCATAAGGCAGGATCGGCTCAGCCAGGAGGACGGCGGCGGCTCCAAGGACTCCGGCTACTGGTTATACCACTCCCGAGAGTTGCCCGTACCAGAAGCTCTTCAGCCGAGAAACCCCTTTGCGCCGCAGCGGCATGGAGACGGCGAGGCCCTCAGGGAAGTTCTGAATTCCGATTCCAAGGGCCAGGGCTACCACGCCGCCCAAAGATACTGAGGAGAGTCCGGAGGCGACCGCCCCAAAGGCGATACCGCCTGCGAGACCCTCGGGTATATTGTGCAAGGTGATTGCCAGAACCAAGAGAGTGGCTCGCTGCCAGGCGGTCTTCACCCCCTCAGCCTCCCGCTTGGAAAATCCCGGGTGAAGGTGGGGCAGGATCTTGTCTATGCCCAGAAGAAATAGGGCTCCAGTAAGGAAGCCGAAGGCAGCCGGAAACCAGGCCGGAACGCTCTTTCCCTCTGACATCTCGATTGCGGGGGGCAGGAGTGACCAGAAACTCGCCGCTATCATCACTCCAGCAGCGAACCCAAGCATAGCGTCCATGACCCTTCTACTGGGATGGCGACTGACAAACACCAATGATGCCCCGAGCGCTGTTAGTCCCCAGGTGAAGAGCGTAGCAACTAGTGCCTGGGTGATTGGGTTCAGCCCTTCGACCAGTTCGATCATCTTGAGACTCTCTCGCTTGTATCCATGTTCAGTCTCGATAGACCCGGAGGCGTACAGCCAGGATATCCAGCTCTAGCACCAGGTCCTGAAAGCGATTCCCGCTGAGCTTGTGTTGTCCGGTTTCAACAGCGTAAGATTGCAACGACGCCTTGTTTCCATTTGATCTGCAGATCGGAACAGACTAAAGGAGCATCTAGCACCATGGATCCGGTCCGCTACTACCTGGCTCTGATTCTGATGGTGCTCCTGCCCCCGATGATCCTTTTCTGGATCGTCATTCATCCTTTGATCCATTTCTGGCGCCGGCTCGGACCCAACCGGACCTATCTCCTGGTCGGGACACCCATCGTGATTCTGATGGTGCCGATCTTCCAACAGCGAAATCAACTGTTATCGGTGGAGTTCGGAACCAGCAATTGGCTGTTGGCCTTGGGAGTCTTGTGCCTCATTGCGGCCTCTCGAATGAGGCAGCTACAACACCGGCACATGTCCAACCGGGTGCTGATCGGTCTGCCCGAATTGGCTCCACAGCGCTATCCGGTTCGGCTTGTAACCAGCGGACCCTATGCGCGGGTCTGCAACCCCCGGTATGTCGAATTAGCTCTTTCCATCTTTGCATTCTGTCTGGTAGCCAATTACCTGACCCCGTACCTCGTGTGTGCCCTCTGGGTGGCAGCTATCTATTTCATTGTCTTGCTGGAAGAGCGGGAGCTGCTGGAGCGCTTCGGGGAAGAATATGAGACCTATCGTCATCAGGTTCCCCGGTTCATACCTCGATTTAAGCGCCCAACTTAGTGTCCCCATCGGGGATGGTGAAACCCCTCGCCTTCAGGCGAAGAGAAGGTCCCCGAAGTCCTGCAGGGACGGTAGGGTCATCTTCGCGTGAAGTTGAAAGTGGTAGAGTCGGTCTCTAACGTGGCTTCGGTTTCCAGGCCGAAGTGTAGCGGTCGAGCCTAGCTCGACCAACGGTGGTCTGAAGACCACCGCCACGACGAAGGTCAGCAGAGATGAGTCGAATTCGATTCGACATCCGATCGAACCGCTCGGCTTGGAGCCGAGGGTAGGCCTTAGTCCTCCGTGGACTACCATCGGGCCGGTAGACTCGCCCACAGCCCCTGCTAAGCTGAGCCGCCCACTCCCCGGGGCGGTGAACTGCCAGTATTGCAAAGCCCAGTCCGACAGAGCCGCGAACGACTTGACCCGTTAGCAACATGAGGCCAGGTTCCGAGGAGAGAGCTGGACAACAGCAAGATCCCCCCTGCCTTTGAGACTGAAGTTGCGACCTGAATAATCTAGCCTTGTTTGTCGATTGGATTTCATGCCCGCCGTTCAGACTCGTCAGAGGTACCCATAGTATCCTAGCTCCGGGCCGCATCTTGGCGAGCCGTGACTCGTCGGAGTTGAACCATGAAGGCCCACCGGTCCAAGAAACCTCGAGGTCCAGTCACTGGGAGAACAACAGTCATGACCAAGTTCAAGAAGCAAGCCTGCCTTGACGGTAGGCCTTTACGCCCAGAAAGCCTGATGATGAGCTACGGCTATGATCCTCAACTCTCTGAGGGAGCCGTCAAGTGTCCGATCTTTCAAACCTCGACCTTCGTCTTCGAAACGGCGGAGGAAGGGAAGGCCTTCTTCGAACAGGCCCTGGGACACGGGGGCGACTTGCCGAAGGGAAAACAAGGTCTGATCCATAGCCGATTGAACAATCCCGCCCTCGAGATCTTGGAGGATCGCCTTACTTTATGGGATGAAGCCGAAGCCTGCTCCGTTTTCGAGAGTGGGATGGCGGCCATTAGCACCACTCTCCTCGAATTCCTGAACCGGAAGACGTCATTCTTGGCAGCGAGCCGCTATATGGGGGCACAGAGCACTTCTTTAAACATATTCTGACCCGTTTTGGAATCCGAGCCATCGGTTTCAGGGCGGGCAGCGAGTTGAGCCAGATAGCGAAGATAGTCGAGGAAGCAAACGTCGGAGATCAGCTCGGGGTGATCTATGTGGAGACCCCCGCAAATCCGACCAACGAACTGGTGGATATCCGCTCTTGCGCCCAGCTGGCCCAACGTTACTGTACTCCAGATCGTCGCCCGATCCTGATGGTGGACAATACCTTTCTGGGTTCCCTTTGGCAGCACCCGCTTCGACATGGAGCGGACCTTGTCCTCTATTCCGCCACCAAGTATATTGGTGGCCACAGCGATGTCATTGCAGGCGTCTGCCTGGGCCCCTCGGAGTTGGTCGAGCGGGTGCACTCACTCAGGACCTTTTTAGGGACGATGGCGGGGCCATGGACGGGATGGCTGCTTCTGCGCAGCCTGGAGACTCTCAAGCTCTGGATGACCTTCCAGATGAAGAACGCCCGCTACGTGGCCGATTTCCTGGCGGACCACCCCAAGATCGATCGAGTCTATTATCTTGGGCCTTTGACAGAGGACTCGCCACAGCATCAGATCTATCGGAGGCAGTGTGCGGCTCCCGGAGCCATGATTGCGGTAGATATAGTAGGTGGCGAAGATCAGGCATTTCGCTTGCTGAACAACCTTCAACTGATTAAGCTCGCGGTCAGTTTGGGTGGTACCGAATCTTTGGCAGAGCATCCCTTCACCATGACGCACTCCGGACTCGAACCCGAAGAGAGGAAACAGATGGGTATCAGCGAGAAGATGGTACGCCTCTCCGTCGGCATCGAAAACCCGGAAGATCTGATTGCCGATCTGGAGCAGGCCGGGGGAAAGGTCTGACGGAAGCGTCCCGGGGGATAGGCGATATCGTGTTGTTGTCCGGCTCTCTCCTCGGAACTTGGGTTCATACTGCTAACGAGTCAAGTCGTTCGCGGCTCTGTCGGACTTGGCTTCGTAACGCTGGTAGTTCACCCGTTGGCGGCACCTTCGGAGGACAGAAGACGTGCGACGTATTGTTGAAGTTTCAGCTTAGACCAGAGGAAAGGGAATTGGAATATGGCAAAACGATTGATGGTGACTGCCCCGCGACAGGTGGAATTTAAAGAGATACCCGTCCCCGACTGTCCAGGCGATGGCCTTTTGGTGCGGGCTCGGGTCACCGCGGTTAGCACCGGTACCGAGATCCGCGTTTATCGCGGGATTGCAGTGGACAAGGAGGGAGTGTTTCTCCACACTTCCGTCCCTTTTCAGTTCCCCTGCGAGAACGGCTATTCAATGGTGGGCGAGGTTGTGGAAGTGGGATCCGAGGCCGCTGGATTCAGTGTCGGAGACCGGGTTTTCGTAGCGGCGTCCCATGGCCAGTACGCAGCTGTCCCGGCACACACCGCGATCCATCTACCGGACACTATCTCCGACGAAGTCGCCGTTTTCCTGAGCATCCTGGAGGTGGGTCATATCGGCCTGCGGACGGGAAAACCGGAACCTGGCGAGAACGTTGCCATCATGGGAGGGGGTGTCATCGGTCTTTCGGCGCTGGCCTATTGCCGAGCCTTTGGTTTTCGGACCGCGCTCATCGAGCTCGACCGCGGACGGTTGGATCTGGCCGGGAAAATGGGAGCTGATCTGCTCACCTCCCCTGCGGACGAGGGCTTCTCGGATAGTGTCATCGAGTTCTTCGATGGCGAAGGACCGGATCTGGTCTTGGAAGCTGCGTCGGTCTGGCCGGCTATCGAGACTGGTATGCAGATCGCTAGGAAGGGCGGCCGCGTAGTAGTTATCGCTCGCCATACCGATATGCCTGCGTTCAGTCCTGTCGGCCATCCCTACCTGGGAAAGGGACTGGCTCTGCTCACTTCCTACGGCCACCGACCGGATGGCCATCGATGGGATCGACGCCGGTCCAACGCCCTGACGCTGGAGCTGCTGTTGAAGAAAAAGCTGCTGGTTTCACCGATGATCACCGCCAGGTTCGATTGGCAGGAACTGCCCGACGTCTATAGGCGCATGGACGAAGGGGACAAGGGACTCGTGGGCGTGGTGATCCGCTGGTCCTGATTGCCTACCCCTGATTAGAGCACTCCGACAGACGAGTTTCGCCGCTGATGTGACGCTGTAGTCGAACCAGGTCATGTACACCTACGCTTCCGTCCTGATCGACGTCTGCTGCGGCTAGTTGAACTCCTAGCAGTTCGAGTTTTCCCGTGAGTTGATTGACTATGGTGACCATCTCCGATACGTCTCGCCTTCCGTCTTCGTTCGCGTCACCGGGACAAGTCAACGGATAGGCCGCAGACCACAGCTCGTACTGAAACTCTGAAAAGGTCGAGTTCGGTGGAATATCCGGGGTTGAAGGAAAGGTAGCGGGAGTGAAAACCGACTCCGATCGGGAAACAATCGAGAGAAACAGGTGCCCATCCTGGGTGAGGTCTGCCACCTGCGACGGCAAGTCGATATCAATCTCACGCCATCTTCGAGAGGGGCTCTCCGGGACGGCCGGGAATTGGGCCACGAAGATGCCATTCACGTAGATATCGGCTCGCTGCCCCCCCAGCCCGGCATCCAACCGGCGTCTCAGCCTCCAGGATCTGGCCTCGGGGTGCGCTCGTAGGACAAACTGTGCTCTGCCCAGGGGGCGATAGATGCCGTTCGCCTCAAAATCGACCGGCGGCTCGCCTTTGTAGAATCCGTTGAGCGTCTGAAGGTAATGCGGGCCGATTACTTCATATCCGTGTTTGCTTCGAGATTCCAGATCACCTAGATCCAATACGTCGGTCCGGACCAGGCGGGGCTGGGGGAGCAGGTAGTAGAAGGCGACGGTCCGAGCCCGCATCGAGACGTTACTGGCCGGTCCCGCCTGGACACACCCGAGAACAAGCTACTTGCAAAGGATATGGCATCGGTGATCATGAGACGGTAGGCTGAGGTCAGGTCCTCGCCAGTAGCAGTTCCCACCTGATAGGGAGAGCCGTGAAGAGGCAAGAGAAACGACCCCTGGTCGAAGTAGAAACCTTCATTGTAGAAGTCTTCTACTCCCGTGCCGTAGATAGAGGGATAAGGTGAGTCATCAATGAAAACTCATTCGTCTCCTTCCAGGTAGCCGCGGCTGGCATTGCCAACCGAACCCAGCTCCACGAATAACCCTACCCATTTCCCTTGTCCGTGTAGATTGAGAAGCAGGACGTCGTCCCCGACGTCCGTCGCCTTGGAATGACGCAATTGGCCCCGAAAAGACCGCTGCCGGAGAATGGCTGCCTTCCGGCGAGCCGGATGCTGAAGAAGGCTTCAATAGGCGGACTCTCGGCCTGATCCAGCCTTCTCAGGCTGACTGCTGCGTTCTCAAAAAAAGGCATCGGAAAGTACGAATACAAAAAATCACCAGCGTCGACGCCGATCAGAAGCGAGCGGCTCGGACTGAGTCCTCGGCGGCCGGCTGCAAAGAAAGCGCTCAACAGCATGCGAACACGCTGCTGTCCATCAAAGTTGAGCACCAACTCGGTCTCCGTCCAAGCTTCGGGCGACAGTTTCAAGCGGAAGGCGGTGATTGAATCGGATCTCTCCAAGCTGGTTAGTGCTACAAGCTCGC
>Ga0310345_10001399_pt1 | contig 26981 bp, 25 predicted proteins | sample HC15DNA20500_MG_FD_204667 | JGI IMG/M metagenome (GOLD analysis project Ga0310345, IMG submission 204667) | Marine microbial communities from station ALOHA, North Pacific Subtropical Gyre - HC15-DNA-20-500_MG | ecosystem: Environmental > Aquatic > Marine > Oceanic | place: Pacific Ocean: North... | reverse complement strand
AGTCGCTTGCGAACCGTCAGTTTCCCGCGACGATAACTCGCAGCATTGGCCACGGTGAACGGAGCACCGAACGCACTGAAGGCAAGGAGTTCCGCACCGAGTTGTTCGACGGCACCGCGTCGCTCCCCTTCATCATTACTGAAGATCCCCTGGATCACACCGTAATCGTCGGACAGACCTGTCAGTCCGTTGACGATCTCGTTCCAGCGTTCCTCCTCGAGTTCGCCCAGGATCCCGTGCCACCCGATGCGATCACGCATCTTCAGAAAGTCGTCGAGTTGTGCGCCGCGATTCAGTTTCAGAAATTTGTGAGCGACAAGGTTTTTCAGCTGCCTGATGCCAGGCAACTTGCCCAGAGCCTGCAGTGCCATGCCACCGGAAAACTCCGACGCCAGTTCGATCTGTGCTGACAGTGGTCCTTGCCAGAGTGCCTTGGCAAAAGCGTCGTCGTCGCCGGCCAGCGAGTTTCTCACGGCCCGTTCGGTCGTCTGTTCAGCAACCAGCCACGGACTGATAGCGGTCATCGCTGCACCGCCGACAGCCAGGCCACCCACTTCGCCGATGCCGCGTGTCGCTGCCGCTGCCGCCCTGGCGACTCCGCGTTTGCCGAACGCCTTCAGCGCCCCCCGCTTGACCAGCTTCTCGGCAACCTCGGTGATCGTCTTCTTGACCGCAGCGCGACCGGCTGACATCGCACCGCCGGTGTACGCTATCTCCACAGCGTAGCCGGGAATGTTGCCGAGGATCTCGACGCCCTTTTCATACCACGCGAGGTCGCCATGCCGTTCACCTTCGGCGATGTAGGCGGCGATGATCTTGGCGTCGCTCTTCCAGTATTGCCCTTTGTTGTACCGTTCGCTGGCGTGATACACGTCCATCAGCGAATCGGCAGTGAGAAAGCCACCGAGGAACGGAATTGTCTGAGCACCACGCCAGGCACGACTACTCAGGTCGTATTCCTTTTTGCGTAGTTCACCGATTTCCGCAGCGATCAGTCCGCTGAATTCATTGTCATCGGACGCCAGTTCGTTGTTTGTGTGACGATCAGCGAGGTTTCCGAAACCTTCAGAGATCGGCACCGAATCCAGTGCCCACTCCGGTATTGGTTCCGGTTCCTCTGCGGGAGGCTGGTAATACTCGGGAATCGCAGGAAGCGGTGGAGCAACAGCCCGACCAGGAGCGGCAACATCTTCGCCCCCAATGCTCTCGGCGGAATCCCACCAGTTTTCGCCATCGGGCATCGGTTACTCTTGTGTTATTGCGCGGGGTTGGGAGTGCGTTGCATCCACGGTGAGGGCACCATTGTCGGCTGCTGGTTCTGCATGAACCCAGGTATGCCATAAGGATTCGGTTGCTGCAGTTGAGAACCGTAGCGGATCTGACCACGACGCCTCGCAGTATCGATAGTCTTCTGCGAGACCATAAAGAACCCGTCGTTCGGAGTCAGGAACACGTCGCCTGGCTGCACGGGTTGGGGTTCATGTCGCTGGGTCTTCGGATTGAACACGGGAACCCCGAGAACCCTCTGCTCAAAGTCCTCATTGTTAAGCATCGGAATGTTGGACAGTTCTGGCAGTTCACCAGGTGGCGTAGCCTTGTGTGCAGCCGCAGCGATACTTGTCGCCTTGATCCGTGCTCGATCGTATTCCGTGTGGATATCTTGAAATCGTCGAATTTCCGCCTCGGTAAATCCCGCACGTTTTGCTGTGGAATAACCGCCCACGTCGCCTTTGAATTGCACTTTTGTACTGGGAGCATCCAGAGTCAAAAAATGGGCAACCTGAGCCGCTAGATCTTCTTTGGCAACCGCTTCACCGTGTTCGCCTGGAATTCCAGACTTCAGTATCGACTCGGGTAGTCTTCCGAGGACATCCGTCCTGCCTATGAAGGCGCGGGATTTTTGTGCGTAGTTCTTAATGTTGGTTTCAAGCGACTTCGCTTCGGGTTTCCGCATGATGAATGGAGCAAACAACTCTGGGCCTCGTCCAGCGTTCATGTGATCCGTAAAGGTCATCATCTCCCGTTTGTCACCCTGCGGTCCAATCGGACCAGATGGTGCCAGCAGAACCTCACCACGTTTGGCGGTTATCATTTCGGTCAAGCCTTCGTGAGTGGCTTTCCCGAGATCGTGTTTCAACGTCCGCGGTTCACTGATCCATTCACCGCCTGGCTTGCTTGGGTCTTTGGGACGCAGCGGCCCGGGTTCTGGACCCCTGAGTTTCTGGATTGCTGTAGCGACCGCTTCTTCGTTCCGCTGAATGGCTTCGGGCGGCCTGGGTGCCGGTTGTCTGGGAGTCGGCTGAACTCCGACCGGCATGCCACGAGGCTGCGGCTGCGGCATGACCTGGCCGGGCTGTGCTCCCGGTGCGGCTTGTGGTTGATCCATTTCGTGCGGGAAACGTAATCGCGTCACAGGACCGCCGGCTGCTGCTTGCCCACCAGCAAAGACCCTTGCCCCTGGAGTTGGGATCGCTGTCCCGACCTCGCTGGGCCGGGCACCGGGGATCAGCAGTTGCCGCAATTCGGGGTTATCTTGAATTGCTTGATTTCGCGCCATATTTTTGGTCGGACGTGGCGGTATCGTGGCAGGAATAACAGGCGTGACCTGGCCGTTAATATCTCGGTGGGCAAAATGTCGCTCACCAGGTCGAGCACGACGCCACATGGTTCCGTCAGTAGGGGCAACGTATGTTGCTACTTGGTCAGGATCGGGATCTTGACCTTCGTATCCACCGTAGGTCCGTTGCCAGTCCTCGACGTTTTTTGTGTGCCTCGCGTCCACAATTCCGTTGGCTTTATCAACGTCCCAAATATCGTATTCGGTCTTTCTTCCCGCCGTTTCCTTGTCTTGCGGAATCTTGATTTCCATCGTTCTTTGACCGCCCTTGCCGTCAGGGACTTGAAGAACCTTCGATACAAGATTTCCCCGATTGTCGTAAATATCTGCAGAATACTGATCAATGCGTTCTTGGTATGACTGACCTTCTTTTGCCTCGCCTTCCTCGCGAAGGATCTGGGCGATTTCGCTCTGGACCGCATTCTCGTTTAGGCCGAGATCGTTGTCACGCATCCGCTGAAACAACGGTTCAAGTCGTGACTGGACACGAGCACTGTGATGCTTTTGTCCGGTGACCATCTTGTCGTAGACAGCCTTAGCCTGTTTCTGCAGCGCCTGTGGACTACCGAACAGATTCCACGCCGCTCTCGCATTGCCGGCGTTTCGGAGATTGTTGGTAAGAGCATCGACCTGCCGCCGGTCCAGCGATCCAATATATTCCCCACGCTGCTGCTCGTTCAGGTGCGGATACATGGTCTTAACCAAGGGATCCAACGCCGGGATCATAGCTTGGGTAAACTCAGTATCCTTCTGCAACTTCGCAGCCGCCTGGCTCTCGAATTGCCCCTGCCGCTGGGCAAACTGCTGCTGCTGTTGCCACATCCGCGCGGTCGACATCCCGAGGTTCGACCCAACCTGGAACCCGCTCATCAGCGCGTTCGTTTTCATCTGGTTGGAACGGGCGTTGTACTCGGCCAGCCACTGGTTGTACCGGCCCTGACCGGCTGATTGCGCAACCTGGGCGATTCCGACGATGCTCGGATATGACTCAACTACCGGCACGGGTTGCTCCTACCAATTCCAAGGCATGATGTCTTCGACAAAGTCCCAAGCACCTTCCAACAGGTTGCCAACACCACCCAAAAGATCGCCGCCAGCAGCAGCGACAGATCCAATGGCACCGCCGGCAATTGCACCAACAGGTCCGAAGATGCTGTTGAGCAGCAACGGTGTCGCCACGCCCAGTGCAGTACCCAGCAAAGCGTTCGTCGTCGTGCTCGGGGCTTCAGGAACATCCGCCCCGGCACCACCCTCACCGAACGCCTGGTAAAGGTTGGCGTACTCCATCGGGTGCATCGTGCGATACTGGATCGAGTTCAATGCGTTCACGATCCCACCGATCCCCTGCTGGTACGTCTGGATCTTTTGACCGGTGATCGCGTCCTGAACCTGCAGCCAATCGTCCATCGCCTGTTCACCGGCACCGCGACGCATCGCATCAAAGACCGTCGTGCCCGTCATCCCGCGACCAGCCAGACCGGCCCGACCGCGACCGACGTTCCGCATGTAGTTCTTCTGGACTTCTCGAAGGGCGCTCTGACCGTAACCCTCGAGCATTCCCATCGAGCCCAGAAAACCCTGGTTGGCCATGTTGAGAATGTCAGCGGCCTGGGTTCGCTGCTGGAACTCGTTTCGCTGGCCAATGTCCTGTCCCATCTGGGCAAGAGCAGCCGGACGAAACTGTTTCTGTTGCGCCTGCAACCATGAACCCGGTTGCCCCGCCATGTGGTCGAGCACGTCCTGATCGCTTTTGGTCGTCCAGCCTTCTCGCTCGCGGAACGTGCCTTCAGTGTCGCCGGGGACCGCCCACCTGTTGGACGCTCTCAGCGAGTTGATGATCTGCTGGTTGGTGTAATCGCTGTAAGATGGCCGATCACCTTCGACCGGGTACTCTGGTTGCGGCAGGTTGAAGCCAGGCTGGTAGGTGATACCACCGGGACCGCCACCCCATTGACCGAAAAGCTGTTGCCACGGCGCTTGCCCGGGTGCGGCCGGTTGCATTCCTGTCGGCGTTGCGGTCGGAGCCGGTTGCGTTGCGGTCGGCGTTGCGGTCGGGGCCGGTTCTACTGCGGGTGTACCGGGTTCTGCGCCCGGTTCCGTTGCGGTAGGCGTTGCGGTCGGTTCGGCTGGCGGCGTCTCCCCCGCTGGTGTCGTCGGCGTCGCTGTCGGTTCGGTCGCCGCTACGCCACCCGTTCCCGGTATCCGGTTGTAGACGTAGCCGAGATTGCCTCTGCGAGCCACATCGAACATTCCACTGGTCGTCGGATCGAAATAGCGCTGCGTTCGCAAATTACTTGGAACACCTTGTGTGTAATCGTAAGGCCGCGGCAACCCGATACTTGCCTGTTCCGGTGAAGCCCCCATCGGAATCATCCCGTAAGGATGATATGTGGCTGTCGGCCCCTGAGAGCCACCACTGCGTCCGCGTGAGTACTGACCCGTTTGAAACTCGTCACCCTGGAAGACAAGTGGCTCGAGGGTCTTTCCAGAAAACTCCGGTAATCCCTGCAGTTCGGTGCGGAACTCTTCGTATCGTGGCCCCCCCAACCTGTTGCCACCCGAAGGCCACAACATGGGGTACGCGCTACGCGACCAGTCCAACTGCGACTGCAAACCGGTGTTGCCGGATTGGAGGAGATCGGAGAAACCCGAAAAGTATTCCTGTCGCGGTTGAAATCCAATTGGCGCTGGCATCACGCACTCCCGTCTTCGATCGTGACTGAAATCTGATCCATCGACGCTTCGACTTCGATTTCTGCTGCAGACCTGGCCTCTGCTGTCAGAAACTGGATGCCGTGAGATCGCGCAATGCCATCAACGTGGTCGAAGATCTTCTTGATCGTGACCTCAGCCATTACGGACCTCCTCCACCACCACCACCACCACCAGTATCAATCAGGTGCATCTCGTGAGCGATCCAGTCGTCAGTAGGATCGATTCCCACGATTCTCACGCCCTCGTATTGCGTGCCGAGCGTTACGGTGCCTGCACTGCTTCCGTTCATATTCGTACCAGATGGCGCGGCCACCACAACGGACTGTCCAGCAGCCGCAGCATCTTTACGGTAAACCTCGTAGATCCTACCCAACGCTATGGCGGGCAGGGTTATGGTCAGAGTCGTCCCGGCGTCCAAGCCGCTAGCGTCCGCGTAAATGATCGCATCGCTCTCCGTCACCGTGTATGCGTGGCCCGCGCCGGACGGTGCTAAAACATTGACCTCGTACCCCCGACTACCTCGACAGTCAAAGCGGTGTCGCATCGATCCAGCGGCGACGCTCACCCCGACCCGCTCGTCTCCCGCGTCCACCACGAGCAGTGCCGCGTCCGTGTCCCCTTTGAAAACCGCGTCACCAGTGGCCACCATTGCGGCGTTGTGGGTCAATACCCCATCGGAGACCAGGCTGGTATGAACGACTGCCGTACCCGGCGAACCCCCGTCGTGTGTCCTAAAGTTCAACGTGCCGTTGCTGTCCGAAATGTCGAACTGAAGATCCTTGTTGGCGTTGGCGTTGCGAAAGTTGAGGTTGTTCGCGCCCGTGGCGTGGATGAAGTTGGTGCTCCCCCCACTAGACCCCATTTTGAAAGAGTTACCCTTGAACTCGGCACCGGCCGCGCCGATCACCTTGCCCGTGTTGGTGACCTCAAAGACATCCGTTCCGCCCGAGTTCTCAACCAGGAGCGGGCTGGCGCTCTGGCTGGTATGCCCCTGAATCTTGACCTGGTTCACATCGCCCTGGCCGTCGACGAACACGTTCCCTGTAACTGTCAGTGTGCTGCCGTCGAAGGTACAGTTGGCCTCCGCAGCGAACGTGTTATCGCTGGTCACCCAAGTCATGATCGCATTGTCAGTGTCACCCGCCACCGACCTCGCACTCCCGCCGCCCGCTGATGCCCACGAGATATCAGTACCATCGGAAGTCAGAACGTAGGTATTATTTCCCGCTGACAGAGCCGCAGGATTACCACTGGCGTCACCGTAAATGATGCTGCCCCTGGCCAGTCCAGCCATCTTCGCCAGAGAGACTGCGTCGTCAGCAATCATCGCTGTTGCCACAGTACCCCACGACGAGTCTGTGCCGTCAGATTGGAGAACAGTATTGGCACTCCCCAACGCCAACGCAGCAGGGTTGCCTCCGGAGTCCCCATGAATGATCTTGCCCCTAGCTAGACCGTCCATCTTGGCCAAGGTGATCCCGTTGTCCTTGACCCTGATCGCATCTGAATTGATCTCGATGGTCGAGTCATCCACGTTGACGGCCATAACAGACGAGGAGGCTGTCAATCCATCACCGGCAAACAACGATGCGAGGTCAGCGATAGACTCCTTCTTGTTGGCGTTGGTGTCATTAGCGTCCACGAACACGAACGAATCGCCATCAGCAACCACTCCTGCGGTGATCTCGTTGAGATCGAGAGCAACAGTGATCGTCGTTCCGCTGTTGGTAACGTCGATGCCAGCCGAATCGCCTTGGAGGATGAAATCCGCAGACCCGCCGGTATCACTGGCTTTGCTGCCCGACCCGGTATCGGTCTGGATTGTCACTCCTGTGATGTCTCCACTGCCGCTGCCAGCAGCGGCCCAAGCAATATCAGTACCATCGGAAGTCAGAACGTATGTATTGGACCCAACGCCCAGGGCCGCAGGATTGCCGCTCGCATCCCCATAAATGATGCTGCCCCTGGTAATACCCGCCATCTTTGCGAGAGTGACCCCGTTGTCCTTGACTCTGATGGCATCTGAATTGATCTCGATGGTCGAGTCATCCACGTTGACAGCCATCGCCGACGATGAAGCGGTCAGCCCGTCACCGGCAAACAGTGTTGCCACGTCCGCGATATTCTCCTTGGCGTGTGTCCCGGTCGCACCGCCATCGAGAAACAGGATGTAGTCACCGTCAGCTAGAACCGCTTCAGCGGCCTCGGTGAGATCAACGTCAACTTGATCGGCCTGGACATCTATGAGATTTCCAGCCCCCACGTTGACGGTAGCAGCACCAGAAGTCGCACCACCTGTGAGTCCGCTTCCGGCCACCACGGAGGTGATATCACCACCGGTAGCAGACCACGCGATGTCCGTTCCATCGGATGTCAGAACGTATGTATTGGACCCAACACCCAGAGCCGCAGGATTACCACTGGCATCACCGTAAATTATGCTACCTCTGGTCAGGCCAGCCATCTTAGCCAGCGTCACCCCGTTGTCTTTTATCCTGATGGCATCTGAATTGATCTCGATAGTGGAGTCATCCACGTTGACAGCCATGGCGGCAGACGAGGCTGTCAGCCCATCTCCTGCAAACAACGATGCCACATCTGCGATGTTCTCCTTCGCGTGTGACCCCGTGGCTCCACCATCGAGGAAGAGAATGTAATCCCCATTGGCGATCGCCTGCTCACTAGCCTCCGTCAGATCCACGTTGAACGTGGTTCCAGATACGTCGAGCAGAGTCCCGGGAGAATAGGTCGTGTTGGTGTCTGCTGCCGTAATCGTGACAGTGTCGCTCGCTTCGGTTGTTGTGATGGTGACATTGGTTCCAGCAGCGAACGTCAGCGTGTCAGCGTCGGCATCGGCAACGACGTTGTCCTGGCCAGACACGGAAATCGTTTTGAAAGCCGACTCGTTGACCTCGGCACCGTCTGCGACGTTGATCATTGTCCTCAGATTGCCTGGGGTAATCTCCTCGATGGACCCGGCCCCTGACGAATCCCGGCCCAGGATCCTGTCTGTCGCAGACACGTTCTGGATCTCGGCATAGAGGACGCCCTGGTCCTTGATCGTGACCGCCCCACTGCTCACCGAGAAGTTGTCGCCGTGGAACGAGGCTACACCCTTGTTCGAGGTGGTCGCCTCCTCTCCAGCCACGGTGATGGTCGCGCCACTGTTGGTGACATCTATCCCCTCGCCGCCCAGGAGGATGAAGTCAGCATTCCCGCTGGTAAAGCTGGCTCTGCCGCCCGACCCGGTATCGGTCGTAATAGACACAAGTGTGATGTCACCGGGGGCCTCTGTCAGGTCTGTCTCTCCGACATCACCATCCCCGCTGATGTAGTACAGATGCCCGTCCGACTTGGTGTAGAGCTTGCCTATCCCGGCCTGCTGAGACGGAGTCGAGACCTCTGTCGAGATCGCGATTACCCCCTGCACGTCCAGCTTGCCGGCGGGTGAAACGGAAGAGAAATTGCCGATTCCCACGTCACCGTCAGCCTCGACACGCATTCGCTCGACCAATGCACTTCCGCTGGCCAGTTTGAGCATCATCCGAGAAGGTGCGCCATAGGCAGCATCCGTTACGCTGCCGTCTACCTCGAACTGAAAATGTGCCATCGACTGGTAACCGTTGTTGGCACCGACGTAACCCTGTACGACAAGACCCCCGATGTTGTCGTCATCTTGCACAACTGTTTGTGCAACCAGATTGCCGCGAGACTTCTTCAGGTAAATCGAGGCCGGATTAGCCGTGTCCTGAAGTCGCTCAACCGTTATCGACCCACCAGCCGTTTCCGAAAGCACATGCATCGCGGTGGCGGGGTCATTGGTCCCGATGCCAAGTTCACGCAACACCGAGTGCTTGCCAGCCATGTTGTTCTGGGATCGACGCATACGCGCAAAACCGCCTGGTCCTTCGAAAAACCGGCCCTGCTCATACCCTCGGTTGACAACGCCCATCAGGTGCTCGCTACAAAAACTTCGATATCTACCATAGCTGAACCAATCGGCCTCACTTGAATACTCGCGACATCCGCCAACGTTCCAAAACTCGGACTCGTATCGGCCTCTGCCAACATGAGGTCGTCGGGACATCCGAGGATATGGCTTTCGCCAGCCCGCAATGTCACCTGGTACAAGGTCGCACCTGTGACGACGGCAATCTCCACTGATTGGGTGTCATCAAGATTGGTGAGTCGGATGTATTTCGCATCCTCAGTGTCCAACGCTCCCGCTGCCCCGTATGCGTTGAGGTTGAACGTGAGGACGGTTGTCGTCTGCCCGTTCACACAGGTGACGATCCGCTTCATCACCTCGTTGATCGAGGCAATCGTCAGCGTGTTCGTCGCACCCTGGTCCGAACCGTTGAGCGTGATCGTCTCGGTGATCTTCACCGTCATCGTCGCGGCAGTAACTGTAGTGGTCATCTAGAACGTCCTCGCGAAACGAACCGACGTGTCTTGGTAATGGCACTCGACGTGTTCCATCGCCCACGTCTGGCTGGCTGTCGTGTTGCCGTATTTCAGGTAAACCGCGTGGGCTGTCGTCTTCCGACGTTCAGCTGCGTTGATTCCAGCCGACAGCGTGGATGTGAAGAAAGCCGACGAACTGTTGTAGGCATCTTCCGGGTTGTCCCCCCGGTACACCGACATCGTTACGTTCGACGACCCCTTGGCGATGACATTGCGGATCTCGTTGATTCGCACCGCAGTCGGTCCCTGTGCCACGATCGGGCCGAGATAAACGTGGCTGCTGATCGCGGTCCCGTCATCGTCAGTCGCATCCAGATCCCACTTCCGCAGGTAACCGTCCAGGCCACCCAGCAAAATCGCCCGGTCACCAGCCTCGTCACCGTCGAAAACGTGGACCGCTCGTGGGTCGTGAGACGTGTTGGCGAACTTGTCGATCCACCACGAATCGTTTCGCACGTCGTAGAAATAGTGCTCGACGCTGCTGTCACCAACCGTCAGCGGCGTGACAAAGATATGCACACCCCGTTCACGTTCATTCCACGCCAAACGAATCAGGTTGGTGTCGAGGTTCACCGCCGCCAGGCGTTCCTCGATCCTACCGGTCGTGATCTTCGTGATCCCCTGTCCGACCGCTCCGCGGAACACGCCACCTCGAGTTCCGAAGATGTAGTAGTTGCGAGATGAGTCCTGGCACCATGGACGACCCCACGGTGTGCCAACTCCATCGGCAATCCGGTCAAGCCGGCCACCAAGCATCGGGTCACCGCTCATCTGCCAGATCGTGTGATCACAACCGAATATCAACACGTCGTCGCTGACAGGAATGATGCAGCGGATCACGTCCGGTGCTTTACCAGCAGGGGCGTTTGTTCCTGAAACAGCCTGGTCTTCGGTCAAAACCGTTGGGGAGTAGTTCCAGTCAAAGGCGTCGTTGACCTTTGACATGTACCATTCCTGCGGGTCTCCCGAGACCCCGGACAGCACAACTCGGCCTCGCCATGATTCGATCAAGGTCGCGTATCGCGATTCACTGTCGACTGGCAACGACCCCGTAGTCGGAGTCCAGGTCGTCATTGCCGCCGTCAGACCTCTGTAATACTTGACGTTCTTTCCGTCCGCGAAGAACAGGTTGGTCCCCATCTGCGTCGAAAAGATCACCGGGGCGTTTCGGTCCAGGGCCGGTGTCGAGAAGTCGCCGCCATTTGTCACCGTGTACCAGTTCTCGTCATCAAACTCCTTGACGATGCCAGAACACACCGCGATTCGACGGGTCATTCTCTGCGCCGTCGAGTTCTCCATGTTCAGGGCGTAAGCGGCCGAACACGTCGCTCCATCCTGCTTGTTGCCTCCGTAACTCGAAACCCAGTCCAGGGCAGGAGTCGTCGCCTCGGTCATCCGCGCGATGTTGTCACTGGCGTTGTTTCTGAAGATGCGGAATCCTCCCAGTTCATCCGCATCGATTGCGTTCCATATCGTCGTGCTGTTGGCATCCTGCGAATTGATCCTTGCCCCATCGGAAACCTGGATCGTGGCAAAGGAGTGTCCGCTGCCATAAACATTGCCTCCGACAGCGCCGATGCGACCTTTTACGGGATCGTATGAAATGCCGAACGTGGTCCCCGCATCGGTTTGGGTCCACGAAACCGCGCCTGCAGATGTCACCTTCGCCACCTGGTGCGAGTAGGTACTGGCTGCACCAGAAATGTCTGGGATCGTCCGCGTCAACGTGTAGAACGTCCCCATTCCATCGGAGGTGATGTCGAATTCCTGGTTAGTCTGCTTCGGTGCCTGGCCAGACGCATAAGGTGCGTATGCCATCAGTTCGGCACACAGGATCTGCTTGCCCAGCTGGATGTCCATCAACTGCAGCGACAACCGCTGGTCGTGCGTCAACGTGAAGTTGCCACTGCCCGTATTGCAGGTCACCGACATCTTGGCGTTCTGAAAAGCATTGCCCGTCTGTGTCACCGCGATCGTGATGTTTCCAGAGATGGTGCCACCCTTTTCAATGATGGCCACATCCTGCAATCCCAGTGTTCCGGTGAACTCGACGATGACCGCAGCGGTGTTCAACGGACCACCGGTACAGGTCACTCGCACATCCGAACCATCCGTTGCCAGGTGCGATACTCCACGAAGTGCCGTCTGCACGGTCGAAGCCGTTGCAGTCGCATCGATGGTCGCTGTCGTGGTCCCGGTCGTGCTCACCTCGCGTGCAGCCGCACTGTCGTTGACGACAACCATTCCCAGCATTCCGCTGTCGGCGATCATCAGGTTTTGGGGTTTGGCGGTATACCCACTACTCGGATAGAAGTCCTTGAACTTGGCCGTGCTCTGGTCTTCTGAAACCAACCAGTAATCCGACTGCGTTCCATTGCCACTGGTCGTATCAAAGATCTTGCCGGTCGCAGTGTTGATCCGGTAAATCGCCTCGCCGTTGACTCCGCTGATATCAGAAACCCAGACGTACAGTCCGTTGCCCCAGACGGTCATGCCGCGAACCTGCCTGGTCGCTGATGTCAGCTGCACGACCGGCATGCTGGCACTCGTCCACTCCCAAACCGCTATCGCGTTCTTGGTGTACTTTCGGAGCAGCAACTGGTGGGAACCGTTGACGGTGGCCAGGTAACCGTAACCGTCACGACCCCAGACCGAGAGGTTGTAGGTCTCACCGGCCGCACCAAGGTTGCTGCCGGTTTGCGTCCCCTCCCTGTTCACCAGGACGCCAGACCCACTACTGGTCGCGGCCATAATTGAATCGCCGCGTCCCTGTACGGACTCGAACTGCGGATAGATCAGGTGGTTGATGTCCTGAATCCGACCGTTCGTCGTATGCACTGACGAATTGTATTTCGACAGCCCGGCTCGCTGGCCACCGCGATCTCGGCCCGACGACTTGGAGTTCAACCCGCTGGCAACGTCCGGTGAACTCGCCGGAAACGGGCGCACGTTCTGCGCATCAACGGTCGTCAGGGGTGGCTGGTCTTCATAAGCCAACCCCTCGACGATGCCCTTGACCGGAAATTCGAGTTCCCGCGAATATCGACGCGGCATCGATCATCCCCATCAGGCGACAGCGACCTCTTCGTAGACAATGCACCCGTTGATCGCACCATTCGTGGATGTGATCTGGAACGCCTCACCAGCCTCGGTCTGAACCCAACCAGCCGGGTTGTACGGCAAGACGAGGCCAACGGTGTTTGCCCCGTCCATCTCACCAGTCAGCTGAGTTGAAGCACTTTTCAGAGTGACGGTAATGCTGCTGCCGACCCCGGTGAACACAGCGGCCAGGATGCGGATCCTGCTTCCGGTCACAGCAGCCACAATTTCAGTCGTGGTTGCGCTGCCCTGGTCGATGCTGGCGAACTTCTGACCACCACCGGCAAAGACGGAGTTCTGAAATTCGCCCAGCGATGTTGTCGTTGAAGAAACCATGCGTCACCCCTGTCAGTTGACCGTCAGCTTGTCGATGTTGCTGTCGGTGGCCGAACCCAGGTTAATGTAAATGTGAGCGTCGATGTCGTCGTCGGCGGCACCCGAGTTGAAGATCAGGCACGCCTTGGCGTATCCGGCAGTACCGTCCGCAGGGGCGTCGCCGCCTGCTGATCCAAGATCTTCGACCACGATCAGCTTGTTGCCGGTTTCATCGGTCGCGATCACTCCGGTCGCGTCGTGAAGTTTATGTCTACCAGTCATCTCGATCTCCTTACGAACCCTGGCCCTTGTAGGTCACACCGCTGCCGTACAGCAACATGCGGTGATGTGAAAACATCTCTCGTCCTTCGGAGTCGTCGGCGTTGTAACCGAGCACTTCTGGCTTGTTGTCCTGCTGGTCTCTGATCACCGATGACTGGAGCAGTTCCGTGAACTTCTCCCACATCACGCCTCGCTCACCGTCCATCCTCCGCTCGGCCTCGGCCAGGCATGAGTACAGGATTGTCTCGGCGTGCATCGGCATCCCGGCCACATAGTCGTTGGTCCCGATCGGCTTGTTGACCGATACGCGGTATCGATAACTGACGGTTCCCGTTGAAGTTACCGTTGGCCAGAACAGCACTTCGGATCGTGTGCCGATGTTCACATCAGTCTTGTTCTTGGTACGAATCGCTGCAAACTGTGGATCACCATTCGCGAAGTTCTGGTTGAATTCCCGCTGTCGCAGTTCGCGGATCCTGTTCTCGCCCACCACCTTGCAGGTGTACCAGGCGTTGTCCTTCTGGGCGAAACTGAACGACCCGATGATCGAACCGAAATCATCCGGCAGGTCGTAGTCGTCCTTGTGCAGGTTGTAGCTGGTGCCCGCAGCCACGTCGGCACCCGGGTTGTTATTCTCGGCCAGCCGAAGAATAGATCCGTGAGTGACAACCTTCTCGATGGCGTAATCAGTGCCATCGATCTCGATCATTCCCTCGATCGTCCATAACGGCCAGGTTCCACCGCTCAAGGTAATCATGCGTTCATACGCCCCACCCGTGTGGTCGTATGAGATCGTCCCGGTCGAGTAATCGTCCTGAAGCGCGATCGACTCCTGCTTGTACAGGAACGACCAGTCGTGAACCCTGCCGTTCAACGGCGGTGGCTGGTACACCTGGCGCAACCCCGACTCGCAGATCGAATCGATCAGCGACTGCTTATCAGAATCCGTCTCGTCGGTGTAGGCGGTCGCCCCCCCGCCCAGGCTCTGCTGGTAGACGAGATTGCGAATGTCGCCCCAGGTCATCGCAAGGGTGGGCTCAGGCACTTGGTATCACCTCGACTTTTTTCTTCCTTGAAGCAGTCGGCGGCCTGACAGGCTTGTTTGAAAGTTCCGCGATCAGCACCAGTATCCACGGGTCGGGATGGCTGGCACCACCGATTGAGTCGACCTTCTCTTTGAGACGGTCGTACATCTTCTCCGTTGCCGGCGGGACATCCTCACCGAGCAGGTGTCGCATTCGACTTCGCGTGCGTGCGTCCATGATGAAAAAAGGAGGGGTGAGGTGAGGCTGTCTTGTCCTCACCCCTCCTCGGGCAGAGAGTTCGGGTTAGTTCACTTGCTTTTCTTGGCCGCGGGCTTCTTCTTCGCTGGAGCCTTCTTTTCAGCCAACTTGCACATCACAGCCGGGATGACCACCTCAAGGCAACTAGCCCCCGCGACTTCGATGACAGACTGGATGAACGCCCGGTTTTCCTCGAAAGAGGACGCCGAACTGCCAAGCAGTTCTTTCAGTTCTTCTGACATGCTTGTCCCCTAGACCAAGTATCCCGCAGCAACCCACTGGACGAACACGGTCGATGTTCCATTTCCAACAGCGTAGAACATCGGGGCCATGTTGCCGTCGAAAGTGTTGCTGGGAATTCCAGCACCACCCATGGCATGCGATGCCTTCTCGACGTTATCGACGAAGAACCGGATGCGACTGCCATCCGAGTACATGCCGAGTTTGACGTAGGTCGCATCGACGAGCGTGTGCGCCGTTGCCAGGACGACGGTTTCAGCGGCGTCGGCTGTGCCCCTGTCCTTCGTGATAGCATTGACTGGCGCAACCGCCTCATGCTTGTGGAACCCGATAATCGAGCGGTTTGTCACGAGAGTACTGGTATCTGTCACCACCTTGGCGGCTTGATACACATCGTAGGTAGCATCTGCCGCCGAGTTGACGCTGGCGAGACCCGCGACCCACCCATGCTCTGTCGCAGTGGTCTGCTTGATGCGACATTCAAACGCCCACGGACGACCGGCACCGAGATCGAAGTTGAAGTCCGGTCCTACGACAAGGTTCTCGTCCGCAGCAGGAGTCCAGAGCAATGCTGGATGACCGTCAGTGCGGTCAATGTCGAGGTCGCCAGTGGCAGATTCGCAGAAACGAACCACAGGAGAATTGACATCGACGCCCTCTGCTGCACCGGCGAGCGATCCAACGTCAGCGCAATTTCCAAGAGATGCCTCGCCGCCGAGCCGCGCCAGGGCGTTCTTGAGAGGAAATTGGCCCCAGACCTTGGAACTGGGGAGTTTGGCCGTGTGTTGGCCCTTGTACGGCATGTTAGCAGTCATGTCTCAAATCTTTCTTGTTGGCGTTGCCAGTCCGGTTGTGAACCCCCTGCCCCGCATGGCAACGATGGCAGGGCAGGGGGATCGAAATCAGTCTCAGTCAGTCATCACTTGCTCAGGACGAAGTTCCTTCTGCGGTCGTTGCAGAAGAAGTTGTAGGTGCAGTCGACGTACTGCGTGATCGTCCTGTGGTGCAGCGGATGCGGCGCAACCTTCGTCTCCTTCAGGTACTCACCCGAGAGGAAACAAGGCTTGAACACCGACCAGTTGATCCCGTAGACGGGATTGGTCGTGTCCACCGTTCCACTGTTGTTGTCGAAGTACGGCACCCACTCGACAGGAATGCGACGGAACATTACGTTCCCGTCCTTCGACGCAACGTCGTTACCGAGGTTGTCGTTCTGCGACTCCAACACTTCCTCCAGCGTGCCCAACACCGTGTAGTCGGTGTAGAAACCCCACTGGCTTCCCATGTTGTTGAACGGCCCGTCCACGGGAGGACGGAACTCGGTCTTCGTCGCAGCTTCGCGCCATTTGCGGATCAGATCCGCCTTGCTGACCGCAACGTACTGCGCAGTCCAGTTGGCCCACCTGGCGTAAGTCGTTTGACTCAAACCACCTACGTCGGAGAACCCACTCGGATGTCCACCGTTGAACCCCGTCGTGTTGTTCTTGACGATCCAGTACGGAACGCCGTAAGGAGACAACTCGTCGGAGGAACTGCTGGGAGCACCCCAGAAGTTGCCTTCCATCAACTCCGCGAGGTCGGTCATCGAATCGACCCGCGAGGTCTGCAGAAGGCTGACCAACCGGGCCGGCGAACGGTTCATCGAGATGATCCGTTCTTCGAGTGCCCAGTGAGTCTCGCTGTGACGCCAGGGCACGTTGCCCGTCTTCTGCGTGTCAGCGGTCGTCGGATTGTCAGTCTCGTTGAGCTTGACGTTCCGAGCAGCGTTGTTGGAGAAGACGCGGACGTTGAACTGGTGGCCGTAGCCAGACCCGAACTGCACCGCCTTCTTCTTCAGGATTTTCGGCATAGCGATATGCCGCTGATTGTCCACGACGATGTCAGCCCACGTCGATTTCTCGAGATGGCGCAACGTCGTCGTTACGAGATCCGTATAGTCGTCAGCCTGGTAAGGCATGTCGGACTCCCCCTGTTATCCGGGGAAGGCATTCTGGTCGTCATCGGAATTGCCATGCTCACGTTGCCAGTTGGCAGCGGCCCGAACCGCGGCATCGTAGCCACGATCAGACGTGTCCTCCTGGCGAGTGGGCACGGCAGAACTCTGTCCTGAGATCTTCCGTGATCTGTCAGACGCCTCCGCCAGCGCGTGTTGAGTAAACTTGTCACCAAACAAAGAGTTCGCAGCGCGCTGTGCTAACTGCGCCAAGGAGGGCGCTTGCTCACCTCCCTGGATATGAACCTGTCCAAGGCGAGCAGCTTCATTCGCCACTTGGATCCGGTTCGAGCCGACATCTTCGGGAACATCGTTCAACCGACCTCGGCCAAAGATTTGCTCGTCCATCGAGTTGAAAATCGAATCGAGTTCCCTCGAGGCGACTTCCTGCTGGACGACATTGTGCTGTTGCATCAACGACTGGTTCTGCTGCACCAGTGCGTTCATCTGCGCTTCCATCTGCTGGAACCGCTTGTTCGTGTTCTCGTTGAAACCGATGACTCCGTCGTCGTAGTCGTCGGGATCCTCGAAAGCGAAGTCACCGGTCATGGAAGCCTGTTGCTCCTCCGCACCCGCTTCGGTAGCAGCCTGTTGCTGCTGCTGATGGCGAGCCTGCACGGCCCGGTTGGCCAGACCACCGATGACACGATCGAACGTCTCAGGATCACCAAACGACTTAACTTCCTCGGCGCTCATGCCCAGTGCAGTGGCGAGTGCGAACTGCTCGTTGGTGAATTGCGCTTCAGCGACGGGGGCCGGTTCGTCCAGTTCCGGTTCCTCTTCCTCGAAGGGAAGAGTTCCGACCTGGTTGATCTCCGGTTCCTCTTCGATGATCTCGTGATCGGCCACCGGTTCAGGCGCGGGAGTCTCCTCCGCAGCCTCGGTCTCTTCGACCGGAGCGTCCTGCACCGGGGTTTCAGTCGCTTGTGCGGTCTCTTCCGGCATTGATCACTCGCCCTTTTCCAAGAATGGACACGAAAAAAGGGGGCCAACGTGGTTTCCCACGCGGCCCCCTGTACGGGCAGCGACGGTATAGGCGTCTAACGGATCGCGACTTCCGTTTCAGCCGTTATGAAGCCGGTGGAAAACCACTGGCCCCCTTTGTTCATCTTCGTTTCTTGACTTTCCTCGCCTTGTATTTCTTGTTCATCGCCGCAGCCTTCTTTTTGCCAACCTTGGTATAGGCGGCATGTTTGACTTTTCCGCTAGCCGTTTTGTACTTCGGCATCGAAATCCCCTGCGCAGATGATCCAGATAAACCGTTACGGTGTCAATGACATGATCGTACTGCTAGGACAGGTAAGCATCCCGGTTGAGCATGCCGATCTTCCGCAGATATGCACGTTGTTGACGATGACTGGTGAATGACGGGCGTCCCTGGTCGTCGAAGTTGATCGCGAATCCGTGTTTCCTGGCGTGTTCTTCGGCCGATTTGCGGTCCTTGGGATGAACCGCAGCCCCCTCGCTGATGATGACCTGGCTCGGTGAATAGGGCATTCGCACCTGACCGGCACCACGGGGATTCCTGTTGAACTCGTTTCGGCTGACGGTTTCGCCGTTGATCTTGTATGTGACTGGCATGTGTGCTGATGGGTTAGTAGCCGGGAGTAGTGGGGTAGCCACCAACACCCTGATATGGCCCCGTAGGAACCCCCGTGGGAGGAATGTTCGTCGGAAACGGCGGCGCTGGTGGATTCTGAGGAAGAATGTTCGTCGGAAACGGCGGCGGTGATGGCGGCGGCGGCGGCGGGTTCATGGCCGCACCGAAGATCTCGCCGGGAATCGGACTCACCATGTTGGCGATGTCTGAAAGCGACGGCATCCCCATCCCCTGGAACAGTGGTGGGGTGCCGATGGGCAAAGAGGGACCACCAACAGTCGGTGGCCCAAACGGAAACGGATTCGGAATTTGCATCTGAACAGGCGTGGGCGTGAGTCCGGCCCCCAACTGCTCTCCGAACTGGCCGATCGCTTGACCTGCAGCGTCGATGTGCGGCTGGGCGATCATTCCGCCAGCGGTTTGAACCGCTTGTTGGAACTGGGGAGAGGTTTGCGATAAAGCGCTTTCTCCCCCGAAGGGGTGGGGCTGGCCGGTTTTTACTGCTTTTTCGATTCTGTTAAGTGCCCTTTTCATCTTGAGCCCCTGCCACCCTGCTGTGAATGGACCGATCGCCGAAGGATTCGACCCGGTCCCAGCACTGATAAGGTCATATACGGCATCTTGCAAACTCGGATCCGACTCAAACTGCGATGGTGTCGGAACCTCCCCGATCGACCCAAGCATGTTAGTCAGAGCATCGCCAACAACTTGCGGGCTACCGGGAATCGGTGGTCCGACGAACGGTGGACTGCCAGCACCGACGCCAGCACCGACGCCAGGACCACCGGGCATCGGTTGACCGCCGGGCATCGGTTGGCCGCCGAGTGTCGGCTGACCGCCACCGGGGGTGAAACCGGGGATCGGGAATGGACCCAGAGGTGTGGTAGGAACCTGGGTTCCTCCGGCACCAAACCGGTCTTCCCCGACCGTAGTGGTCTGCGGAATCGTGAAGAATCCTTCTTGAGCAGGTACGCCGCCAGCGGGAATCTGACCAGGTGGTGTATTGGCGGGGAACTCCTGACCACTTTCCTGGTGTATCAGAATGATGGTCGGGGTGTATTCGGTAACGCTTGAGCCTCCGCCACTTGGGCGTCTGTTCTCGTCGTAACCAATCCCGTATTCGTAACCAGTCGGTGCGTCACCACGTTCTTTGAGTTCTGCCTGGACTGCCTCATAATCGTTTTTGAATCGACGAGGGTAGGCAGCACCTCCGCGGCCACGAGCCTCTGCACGCGCTGCTTGCTTGAAAAGACTGTCGATGTCGCTTTGTGTCGGACCCGCCATCCCTTGCTCCTTACATCAATGAGTCGGCCGTCTGGCCTGTTCCCGACATCAACTGGCTGATCATGCTCGAATCGGCGTTCTGCCGGCTCGCATGACCGGGACGGTTCACACGCACGTTCTCCCGGGTCGTCACCGGGGCCTGGCGTGGACGGTTTCGGTCGGAACCCGGTGAATCCATCCCCTCGGGTGGACCCTGGTTGACCTGCTGTACCAAGTCCTTCAGTTCCGGCAGGTTCGCGTACTTCGAGTACAGGTCCAGCAGTGCCGTCATGTTCAACTGCATTCCCTGCTGCTGAAGCAATGGCATCGCCGGGACCACGATCCCCTGCACGATCTGGTTGATCGTCTGCAACCGCTCGCCAGGCGACTGGTGCTGCATCGAATACGCTTCGATCTCCACGTCATGCTCGTACACCGAATGGCCGCGACGGTCGTCGGGAGTGATCTCCATCTCCAGCGGACGGATCCCCTCGAACTCCACCGTCACCGGGTACGTCTGCAACGGATCCTGCCAGAGGTGGTATCCAAAGTCCCTGATCAGGTCGCGGGTGAACTCCATCACCCGATCCTGCATCCCCGCAATCCGCTGGTTCGCCGCTGCGAACAACAACTTGTCCTGGCCGACCGTCTCCGATTGCGGTCCCAGACCACCCAGCGCGTCGAGGTTGCCGGCCAACCAACTGAACAGGTCGCGGCTCTGCAGCATGAAGGCAAAGTTCCGCTGGTCGATGCCGCCGAAACTCTTCTCCTGCACAGCGTCAGGATTGTCGACAGCCACGATCTCGCCGTCACTCGTCTGCCGGATCCGCTCGGCATCACCCGCGTCCGCACCGCGGGTCACACCGATGTGCTTCACCCGGCTCGCCTGGCGTTCCAGTTTCCGGTACAGGCCATTGACGATCTGGTGCAGCCCCTGCCACAGCATCGCCGGAGCCAGCGGCATCGTGTTGCCGTCCACCTCGTTGAACCACAGCATGTGGAACGGACCCAGGTGCCGATCAGGTCCGTCCCAGTCGATCACCCGCAACGGAGCCTCACCCTCCATCGGGGACAGCGTGACCAGCTTTCGCTCGTTCGGCAGCCAGATCTCCCACAACTCGATCGTGTCCTCGAGTGCCGTTTCAATTCGGCTGCTCCCCGAGGCCAGGGTGCCGATCCGCTCGTCACCACCCTGCTCGTTGAAGTTGTAGTTCTCCTCGGGACGCAACTTGTCACGAACCGACTTCTTGAACTGCTTGTTCTTCTTCGCGTCAGACAACCGCACCCGGTAGCGGTGACCGCAGTAGGCGACTTCCTCGATGTGACGGGCCGACATGTCGTGGACCCAGTCGTCCAGCAGTACGCTTCGCACGAAGGGCTCTGTCTGGGCAAACTTGTAACCCTGGACCTCGACCTCGCCGACCGTCTCGACGCCCACCTTGCAGATTCCGACCGACAACAGCGCCTGCTTCACGCATCGCTGGATCTGCGTGTGGATCCGGTGCTTGGTCAACTGCTCGTTGAGCATCCGCTCGTACTTCACGCCGACCGGACGCAACTCGCGGTTGCGCGTCAACACCAGCGCCTGCGGTGGACGCGCGCTCAGGTTCCGCTCGTAGACCTGTGTCGCCAACTCCATCAGGTTGACGTGGACGGGTCGCTGGGCAGCGTCGTCGGAATAATAAACGCCGACGTACTGCTCTACCGCCTGGCGATGGCGGCTGCGAAACGGTTCCAGCTTCCGCCGCGACGCCTCAACCGAACGTCGTAGTCGCTGGAGATCTTTCGTCTTGCTGGGATTCAAATGTCATGCCAGCAGCCTCATTCCCATTCAAATGTGTCGGCAAGCTCTCGTTCCCGCTCCCGGCGACGCCACTCAAACGACATCACCGGAACCTGGTCCGAGTCTCTCTGCTTGTCCCTCGTCTCACGCTCTCGCAGGATCTTCGCACAAAGGGCGTCAGCAATCACCACGTCACCATGGTTGTCCCGGGTGTCACTCGGGTCAATCGTCTGAGACGCACCACCGTGCTCAACTTTTCCACTGGGAAGATATACGAATTCACCCGCCTGTAGCAATGACTTCTCCGAAGGGTTCAGGAACCGCCCCGTGACCAGCGTGTCACGGTAGTTCATCAACAAGTCCTTTTTCCCCTCTGCAGTCGAGAACCAGCCGGGACGATCCGTCTGCTTTCGACGCAAACTCGTCTCGTCTGTCTTGAAATAGATGTTCGCGTATTCGCAATCCTCGACGATCGTGCGACCGAACGTCCGACCGGGACCGGTCGCTTCCCAGATCAAAAACGCACCACGGTCATCCGAACCCCGGAACATCCTGCACAATGCCACCGACAACTCGGCGAAGCGGTTGGCCGAGATCCGGTTGCTGCACAATTCGGCCACCTTCTCACCGCTCAACCGGTCCACCACCGACATCGCTGAATCACTCGCACCGGTCCCCTGGCTGATATCGCAGCCGATGACGTACTCCCGGTCACTCGGTGGACGCAGGTCTCTGTCCAGTTCGCACCAGATCTTCAACAACCCGACATCGTCCTCCACGAACCGGGGCTCGTAACCGTCCTCAACGTACAAACTGCCGACGTGATCAGGTCGCCTGGCGTAGTTGGCTTTCAACTTCTCGAGCGTCTTGGGATCGAAGAACGGGTACGCAGAACCCTGGTAATCGATGTCCAACTGCGTGGCGATCTCGACCTCGTGAGCACGCCGCTTCTTCTCGCGGATGTACCAGTCGCTCTGCGGTTTCCCCTCCTCGTCGTACCAGAGACCAGCCGCTTTCTCGGGATGCTCCGACCAGTGGAACCGCAGACGCGGTGTTCCGGCCTGGCGCTGGGCGTAGAACGCATTGGCCGTTCCTGCCGGCGTCGAATTGAAGATCCGAGAGTTCGTGTTGTCGGCCGTTGCGCTCAATACGTCGTAACCGCCACCCTCGAACGCGGCAAACTCGTCGACCAGCATCGCCGTTCGCCGTCCACCACGACCGATGTTGTCAGTCGTTGACTCACCCTCGATCTTCGAGCCGTTGTTCAGGTTGATCAACTTCAGCTTGTTCCGGCGTATTTCCGGCATCAGCCAGGATGGCAGGTTCTTCTGGATGAAGTCGACGTGGGAAAACAACGAGTCCCCAGTCCCGTCGACCAACCCCTCCTTCCGAGAAACCATCAGGAAACTCTGCAGATCCCTGAAATGCCAACGCCACTCAAACAGCGTCAGGCAGATCCAACTGGCACCCATGTCCCGGCTTTTCTCGATCAATACGTCCGTCTTGCCGATCGATTCGTTCAACGCCAGAAACGCATCGTCCTGATACGGCCAGGTGATAAACGGCAGTTTCGGACTCTGACCATTGGCGATCTTGCGCGGATCATACGTCCAGACAAACGCATTGATGTAGAACAGAATGTCCCGTGAACAGGCCAGCCAGATCTCCTGTTGCAGTTCCCGGCTGTCGCCGGCCCTGTCCAGCAACTGACGGCGGTACTCCAGGTTCGCCTCGAATTCCTTCGGAACCGCCTTGTAACAAGGGGTTTCCTTGGATCCGGTCGGCTTCATGATCGGGGCTGCTGGCATGCCAGGGGGTCCAAACGAAAGGAAACGGTAGTAAACGGTAGTAAACGGTAGTGAACGGGACGTGAACGGGACGTTTTGTTCGGTGAACCATAAAGGGCTGCGAAATAAGCGAAGTAAGCGAAATAAGTATCTGACCGTTCGACGAACACCCAATCGAACGCCTGGATATCCCTTGTTTTGCGGTGAACGCAGTGTTCGATCGTTCGATAAGTGTTCATCGAACGGTCGAACGGTAGTGAACGGGACTGCACGGGGACTGCACGGGGACTGCACGGGGACTGCACGGGGACTGCACGGGGACTGCACGGGGACTGCACGGGGACTGCACGGGGACTGCACGAGTCCGCACGGGTGTTCGGCCGAACACTTTACCGAACGAACCGAACACTGCTTTCGCCGTAAAACAAGTGGGTATAACCTGTTAAGGTGTGTTCAATGAAGTGTTCGACCGAACACTCAACCGAACGAAATGTGTCGTAACTACGGACTTGTTACGACAATGTTAAGCTGGGCGCGCACTCAAGCGCGCCTTGGCGCGCCTTGGCGCGCATCAATTGGAGAAAAATGGAGAAAAAACAAGGAAAACCGGAGCCCTACCGGAGGTATGCCGACAGTTCCCGTCCCCCCTTGGGGGGGGTTAGGGGGGGGATTTAACACTCTTCTCTTCTCTTCTCTGGTAACGCATCTGTAACGCTCGCTGCGTTACCCCCGACTCCCGTGAACAGCAAAACCCACAGGTACGCCGCATTCGATTCGCGCACCTTAAGGGGGGGGAGGCTGCGCGAAACGAATTGATCATGTCTGGTCGGCACCACAGTTCCAGAAACCACCGTCGACCTCGTAACCGCTGTAATCCCAGTGACAACCGCCTGATACGTTGCCAGGCTTCGGAGAACGGACACGGAAACCAGTACGCTTCTCCTGCTCGTCACGCAGATTACGGTAATGACCCTTCGGAATCGGAGAACCGCAGTCCGAACACGTCAAAACGAAACCGTCGTACTTCAACGTCACATCACCGGTATGGCTGCAATCGGTCATCCGTCATACCCGTACTTGGTCATGCGAGTGTCCTCCATCTGTTCGGGAGTGCGGCTCGAGGAGTTCCAGGAAACAGGCTGCAGGTAACCTTCCTCCCGCATCTCCTGGCGAGCCAGCTTCAGGTGAGTTTCACAGAATCGCCAACCGCCGTGTCGATCGAATGTGCAACCAGACCAATCGCATTTCTCCGACCTGGCCTTATGTCTCTTTCGTGGCTTCACAACCACCTTCTCTTTCAACCGGTCGCGTTCGGCCCGCAACGAAATGCACTCATCCTTCCAACTCTTCAGAGAAGACCCCACTGAATCCAGTGACTCCTGAAGCAACTCGATCGTCTCCTCGCACTGCTCGTGGCTTCCTGCACGATGGCTGCGAAGCCGATCCCGCAGTTTCTCCAGGTCGGACTCCAGACGCGAACAACGATATGTGATCTTGCGGAGTGCCTCGCTCTGCTGTTCAGACATGGCATTGGCGGATGACGCAAGTTGCGTCTGTCTGCTCAACTTCCTCTGGCAAAGCTGAAGTCCCTTGCGGAGATCCCGAAGCGCCTCCGCTTCATTGATGCCCACCACCTTCTCAGCCTCCCAAACCGGGATCGGCTTACCATCGGTCTCCAGACGCATCCGAAAGTTCGCCACCTGCCTGGCAAGGAAATACGACTCCTCACGAGTCAACACCCCGTCCCAGTGGATGTCGTACAACTTCTTCTCGATATCAGGGAATAAATCGAACACTTCACCCCCCCTTGTCGGCGAAACCCCCTTTTCCCCGCGGTTTCACGAGGTTTCGCCGACAGAGTCCTCATCCAACGGGATATAACCGACCAAATCGCGAAGACGCTGGATCTCATCGATCAACCAGTTCACCTGCTTGACCGTCAACCAGCACGTCACCTCCTCGCCCTGGGCATCCTCAATCGCACAAGCCCAGGCACGATCCTTGATCTCAACCAACTGATCACGGTCCATCGTCACTCAACCCGAAACTAGGCCAAGGATCCTCGCTCACTTCCACACTCGGTGTACCGAATACCTCAAGCAAGTCGTCGCCAGGTGCCGTGTCCATCCACATGAACAACGTGTCCGCCTGGTCAGGAGTCAACGACTCCTGATCCAATAACCCCGCTACCACCCTCGACAGCAACGATCGGATCTCCGACATCGTCACCTCGCTCGAAGGACGCTGAACCTTCAACATGCTCATCGTCAACTGCATCCGCCAGATCACTTCCCTGTTCGTCATCCTTCGCCCCCCGGAAACTACGCAACATCTCCGCAATCTCGTCAGTGCGACGGGTCGCGTCCTCACGGAAATCAGACATCAACTGCTCCCGATCGTCCTGGCGACTCGCGATATCCATCCACTTCGTGAAAAACGAACGCGGATCACTCCGCGCAAACTGCAATAAACCCCAAGCACCAGAACTCGGAGCGTCATCAGGAGTCACCGACATCACGCTCACGTTCCGGTAAACCCAGTCAAAATCACTCCGTATACCACCACCACCACCAAATGACTTCTCGACCGCCAAGACCTTCCCAGGAGCCGCAGGTGCCTCTGTAACGGACGGAACGCCGCCAGGGTATCCAATGTCCTTCGCAGCACGCCAATGTGCCTTCTCGGCCTCAAAACCGGCCGCCAGCAGTACGTCTCGCTGCTCCGTCCACGCATCCCAACCATCCACACGGTCCAACCACTCCTTCAACAACGTCCGACGATCCTTCGGCATCAAAACCACCTCGGCACATAACTCAGCAACACCGCCAACTGTACCGTACACATCGCCGTTACGACAACGTGACGGTGACGATAACCACAATCAACCATCTCTCGCATCAACAAACAAGACAACGATGTCCCGAATAACTTCATCCCCACAAAGACCGGTAATCCCCACTCCGTTACCACATACGATACCAGCGGATTTACCTCGTCACGAACGAAACCAGCACCGTCGTGAACGCAGTACGCCGCATCCAACGCAGACACGCCAATGATCCAGATAAGCAAGACACGCATAGAATCCCTTCAATTTGCGTGGCGCGGCGAACGGGTTATTTGAGTCCCGAGGCGAGCGACGGGCGGGGGCGTGGTTCGGATCTCGCGGACACGCCCGCCCGCCCGCGTGCACGCCCGCCCGCGCCCGCCCGCGTGCCCGCGTGCCACCCCCCCGGTCGCGTGCCCGCCTAGGCCGCGTGCCGTCCAGGTCGCCCAACACCGCAAAACGCCGGGGGAAACGGCATTCCGCATCCGTTTCAATGCGTGAACCATCGAAACGGGATCCGGCCAGTCTACTACTACTGCAGTGATCAGTCCGGCATTGATCGGTATCGGACCGGACCGGCCGGCGATCGATCGTCCGGCGTTTTTAACTGACGGCCGCGCGTCGCCGATCCGTTGCCGATCCACCGTTGCCGATCGGCTGCGAACCTGGAGCTCCAAGTTTCGAGCTCCGATCGGCCGCGGGCCGTTACAGGC
>Ga0310345_10001397_pt1 | contig 27009 bp, 28 predicted proteins | sample HC15DNA20500_MG_FD_204667 | JGI IMG/M metagenome (GOLD analysis project Ga0310345, IMG submission 204667) | Marine microbial communities from station ALOHA, North Pacific Subtropical Gyre - HC15-DNA-20-500_MG | ecosystem: Environmental > Aquatic > Marine > Oceanic | place: Pacific Ocean: North... | reverse complement strand
CCTATGTAAACATTTTCTACTTGAAAAAAGACTTGCTCAATTAGCAACAGGAAAATGTGCGTGGTTAAAAATGGAATTACACGGAAAGATACATCATAATTGTAATACTAATTCAACGGTAACTGCTCGTGCTTCACACTCGTTCCCAAATTTAGGGCAAGTCCCTAGTGTTGCTGTTCCTTATGGTAAAGAGTGTCGGGAATTATTCACAGTTCCAAAAGGAAAGAAACTTGTGGGGATAGACGTTGCGGGATTAGAGGTGCGTATGCTTGCCCACTTCTTGTCCCGCTTTGATGAAGGCGAATATGCTAAAATTGTATTGGACGGGGATATTCACGAAGCTACACGAAAGATGGCAGGTTTAGAATCTCGTGATGTTGCGAAACGTTTTTACTATTGTTTTTTATATGGTGGCGGGATTAAGAAGATTGCGTTCGTTACAGGAAAAAGTTATATTGATGCTAAACGGATTAAGACTCGTTTTTTAAATAATTTACCTGCATTAAATAAATTACTTTTGCAGGTTCAAAGTGTGGCAGAACGTGGCTATTTGGTGGGGTTAGATAAAAGACACATTAAAGTCCGTTCTGTCCACGCTGCGTTAAATACGCTTTTACAATCTAGTGGAGCATTAGTGTGTAAACAATGGCTTGTAGAATTTGATAAATTAACAAGAAAGTATTTAAACGCACAACAAGTGGTATGGGTGCATGATGAGATTCAAATTGAGTGTGAAGAAAAAGACGCTAACGATATTGGGGAACTTGCTGTACAGGCGATTACAAAATCAGGGGAACATTTTAACTTACGTCTACCATTAACTGGTGGCTATAAAGTTGGGGAGAATTGGAGTGAGACACATTGACGAAAAAGAAATTTGAAACAGGGTTTGATAAAGATTTACGATTCGGGTTAGAAAGAGAAAATAGAATTGTGGCGATATTAGACGCTAAAAAAACTAAAGCTGAAATTAAAACAGAACGGGATTGGTGGCAGAAGACAGGTAATATTGCTATTGAAATCTCGTGTAATGGAAAGGAAAGCGGTATTATGGTAACAAAAGCAGATTGGTGGATTCATATTTTAGCGGACGGTGATAAAGATGTGTGTCGGCTTATATTCGATACGTCTACTGTAAAGAAATTAGCAAAAAATTATAAACATACTTTACGAAGTGGCGGGGACGGGGGAAGAAGCCGTTTCGTGCTTGTTCCTTTATCGGAATTGTTCTCTCCAAAAAATTTATTAAACAATAAACGAACTAATCCTATGAACGAAGGGACAGATTAATGTCAAAAAATCATTTATTAATAGACGGAGATATTCTTATTTACAAAATAGCAACAGCGTCCGAAGAAGCTACACATTGGGGAGACGGGTTTTGGACGCTCCATGCGGACGCTAAAACTTGTATTGGTAATATTGAAAATGTATTAAAAACGTTGCAACACAACTTAGACGCTGAAACATTTACTATTGCATTAACTGATGAAAAGAATTTTCGTAAAGATGTTTTACCATCTTATAAATCTAATCGTCTTGGTCGAAGAAAGCCACTTACCTTACCTGCACTTCGGGAATATTTGCTAGAAAAATATAAAGCAGTTATTTATAAAGGATTAGAAGCTGATGATGTGCTTGGAATTTTAGCGACTACTCCTAACAAATCAAAACAAGTTATTGTATCTATAGATAAAGATTTTCGACAAATTCCCTCGTTCATATCTAGTAATGGGCAGGACATAATCAACATAAGTCCTGAACAGGCAGATTATTGGTTTATGGTGCAAACACTCGCAGGGGATAATGTTGATGGGTACACAGGACTCCCGACTTGTGGAGTTAAAACTGCTTTAAAAATTTTAGGAGATAATATTAAACTCCCTATTGCAGAATTGTGGGAAAAAGTTGTTACTGCGTATAAAAAGAAAGGGTTTTCCGAAAAAGAAGTATTACAACAAGCGAGAGTTGCTAAGATTTTGCGACACGGAGAGTACAATGAAAAAACAGGAGAAGTGAAATTATGGAAGATGTAAGAGAACAGTTACACTACACACAATATGAAATAGAACCTGTAACTTTTATTATGACAAATAATATTCCCTTTGCGGAAGCGTGTATTATTAAGTACCTTTTAAGGCGAGAAGTAAAACACGCAACCAAAAAAGGACGTTTACAGGATTTGGAAAAAGCGAAACATTATTTAGAGTTGTTAATTAAGAAAGAAGATGAATCGTGACCGCAACTCCCCGCCACGTTTTACCTTCTCGGAGACCTACTATTACCCACACGATTGTAGTGGGTACAGAACGGTTTCATGTCTCATTAGGCTACCACCCGTTTTCTTTTGAATTACGGGAAATTTTTATAAGCGGTGCTAAAGTTGGGAGTGATATGGATAGTTTATTAGATGATGTTTCTATTGTCTTATCTCTTGCATTACAATACAATATTTCTTTAAAACAATTAATGCACAGTTTATATAAAGGTAGGAGTGAAGGTGCAAAATCATTAATTGGGAGAATTATAAAATTAATAGAATTGGAACAAACATATTAAGTGCCCGTATGTAGAAGGATTAAACATGGCTAACACCCCTATTAATAATGAAGAAGAAATCGCATTACCAACGAAGACAGAAGATTTAATTAAATTACTCAATAAATTATTTCCTGAACAATCTCCGAATTTGACGGATAACCCGAAAAATCTTTATTTTCAAGCGGGTCAACGTGATGTAGTCCGTTTTCTTAATCATCTCCAAGCCGATTTAAAAGAGAAATTTTTTAAATCTAAATCTTAATTTTATTAGAAAGGACAAATTTAAATGTGTTTTGGTTCACCTAAAATGCCTGCTCAACCTGTTCCGCCTGCTCCTGTGATGAACCCATCACCTGTAACGGAAGATTTAGCACCTGAATTAAAACTTCAAGACGAAGTAGACCCTTCGTACGGGAAGAAAAAAGCTAAAAAATCAGGTACAAAAGCATTACAAACATCAGGGTTAAGTATACCGACAGGTAGTTCTTCTGGTGTTAATGTATATTAACTGATTAACGCTAATGAAAGATAATAATACAACTTCAATTAAACCTGAAACCGCTAAAGAACGTTATGAACGTTTGAAAATCAATCGTCAACATTATCTTGATAGAGCAAGAGAGTGTTCTGAATTAACAATTCCCGCTCTTGTTCCTGATGACGGGTTTGAATCTACAAGCGAATTATACACTCCTTTCCAATCTATTGGTGCACGGGGAGTAAATAATTTAGCGTCTAAACTTCTCCTTTTACTTCTCCCCCCTAATTCTCCCTTTTTCCGTTTAGCAGTAAGTGGCAAAACGAAACAAGAATTAGAAAATCAGAAAGAATTAAAATCAGAAATAGAAAAATCTTTAGCAACGATAGAACGAGAAGTTTCTGCGAAAATTGAACAATTAGCAATTCGAGTATCTGTTTTTGAAGCATTAAAACATCTTATCATTAGTGGTAATGTATTAACTTATCTTCCAAAAGACGGTGCTATGAAAGTGTTTGCTCTTTCTCATTATGTTTGCCGCAGAGATTCCGCAGGGAAAATATTAGAAATTGTTATTAAAGAAAAGGTTTCTGCTTTAAGTTTATCTCCTGAAATTCGAGAGGAAGTTGGAAAACAAGGAGATTTTAAGGAAGATGAGGATTGTGAACTCTATACTCATATTTATAAATTAGATGAAAAGAAATTTTATATTTGCCAAGAAATAATGGGGTACAAAATACCGCAAACGATTGGCACGTTGCTTGCAGAAAAAATGCCGTATTTATGTCTCCGTATGGTGCGAGTAGACGGAGAAGATTATGGACGAGGATATGTAGAAGAATTTTTAGGAGATTTAAAATCATTAGAAGGACTTTCACAAGCATTAGTAGAAAGTGCTGCTGCAAGTTCTAAAGTGGTATTTATGATACGACCAAATGCCGTGACTCGTAAAAGAGATTTAGCTGCTACTAGAAATGGTGATATTATAACAGGTATGAAAGATGATGTTTCTGTTCTGCAAACAGATAAACAATATGATTTACAAGTTGTTGCGGACAGTATTAGACGGTTAGAAGAACGTATGTCTTATGCTTTTCTTCTTCATACTGCGATTCAAAGAGATGCTGAACGAGTTACCGCTCAAGAAATTAGGTATATGGCAGAACAATTAGAAACAAGTATGGGTGGTATTTATTCATTATTGTCTCAAGAATTTCAATTACCTTTAGTATCGGTTTTAATGCAACGTATGCAACAAGCAAAAGAAATCCCTACGATACCGAAAGATTCAGTTCAACCTACTATTATTACAGGAATTGAAGCATTAGGTAGGGGAAACGATTTACAGAAATTACGAGAATTTGTAGCGGAAATTGTTAATTTCGCTCAAGTCAATCCCGAAGTTATCCGTGCCATTAATCACTCCGATTTGATTAAACGTATTGCGACAAGTCTTGGTGTTGAAACTGAGGGCTTAATTAAATCTGCTGACGAATTAATGGCAGAACAAGAAGCTGAAGCCCAAGCACAACAACAACAGCAAATGGCGGATATGGCTAAAGAAGCTGTTCCCGCAGTTGCCGATAATCTAACTAAACCACCACAACAACAATAATAGTAAAGGAATCTTATGGTTGAAAAAGTTGAAATAAAAGAAGAAGAAACTACTTCAGAAAAACCTGCAGAAAAAACTCCCGAAGGAGCAAAACTTAAAGAAGACGTAACTACGGAAGATTCAAAAGAAACTCCCGCACGTCCTGAAGGGTTGCCTGACAAATTTAAAACTGTTGACGAAATGGCACAATCTTATTCAGAATTAGAAAAGAAATTAGGTGCTCCAAAAGAAGATGTTCCTAAAGAAGAAACCAAAACAAAAGAAGACGATTCAAAACCCAATGATTTGGAGATTGCTAAAAAGGCAGCAGATAAAGCAGGGTTAGATATGGATTCCTTGCAAACCGAATATGCTGAAAACGGTAAATTAGCTGATGAGTCTTACCAAAAATTAGAGAAAGCAGGAATTACAAGAGATTATGTTGACGCTTTTATTTCAGGTCAACAAGCTGTGGCTACTCAAAAAGTTACGGAAGTTAAAAATACTATAGGTGGCGAGAAATCGTATCAAGACCTTATGCAATGGTCACTTGAGAATTTAACGGAAGCCGAACAAACTGCATTTAATCAATCTGTCAATAGTACAGATATTGAATCTGTAAAATTTGCAGTAACAGGGCTTAAAGCACGTTATGACCATGCAGTAGGTAGTGAACCGAATCTTGTGGAAGGTAAAGCGTCCCCTACAGGTTCGCAAGGTTTTCAATCATGGGCACAAGTTACAAAAGCCATGTCAGATGACCGTTATTCTAAAGACCTTGCTTATCAAAAAGAAGTAAAAGATAAACTTGCTAACAGTTCTTTGTAGAGAAGAAAATGTGTTGGGCAGGTAATCAACCCCCTCGTGTTGGGAGCGATACAGGGAATATGACTCAATATGGACGCACTGTTTATCGAACTCCATCAGCTACAACAATAATGGGCGAACTTATAAATGGTGGAGAAAATGTATCCGAAAAATCCGTAACGTTCCCATTAAAATCAGGGGAGTGGTTAAATATCCCATCTATACACGGTGGGCGGCAGTATAGTGGAGACGATTTATTCGATATGTATAATCGAGGGCAAATAAAAGCTACCAGTATACATAAATCCGAAGCTGCTGCAATTGCTGCAGCAAAAGAACGTTCGTTATCTTTAAGACGTGTATCAAAAACTCCACGAGATTATTGGAGATAAAATTAGTTGTGCTACCTATCTAGGTGGCAACTGCATAACATGACCAAGTAGAATATCCTGACCGCCTGAGGGCGACAATCTTGATTGTGAAACTGAAGGACGTGTGATGCTTTCATTAACATTAACCTCTTAACTTAAAGGAGAATTAACATGGCTGCTAGTACACCCGCTAGTGTGGGTCGTGTCAATGCTGCTGGCAGTGAAGACGCTCTGTTTCTGAAGGTATTCTCAGGGGAAGTTCTTACTTCCTTCGAGCAAGCTTCAGTTACAAACGGTGCTGAGATGGTGCGAACCATTTCTTCAGGTAAATCGGCAACCTTCCCAGTAATGGGCAGAATTGTTGCTGCTTATCATACACCTGGAGCGGAACTCACAGGTAGCGACATAAACCACAACGAAAGAGTCATAACTATTAATGACTTGCTTGTCTCAAGTGTGTTTCTTTCAAATTTGGAAGAAGCGAAAAATCACTGGGACGTAAGAAGTGCCTACTCACAAGAAATTGGCAGAGCATTAGCTTTTCAAAAAGATAAGCATGTTCTACAAACTATGGGTATGGCTTCTGAAGGTTCTGCAAACGTAGGCGATACATCTTACGGTTCAGGAACAACTCTAACTGACGCTAATATTGCGTCAGCTACTGACGCCACTGCTGCTCAAGCAATGATTGATGCATTGTTTGACGCTGCAAAAACTCTTGATAATAACTATGTGCCGAAAGAAGGACGTAAGTGCTTTATTCGACCTGAAGAATATTACAAGATGGCTAACGCAACTAACGCTGTGAACATTGACTATAGTGGTCAAGGTTCTATCGCTGAAGGTAAAATTATGAAGGTCGCAGGAATTGAACTTATTTCAACTCCACATGACGTCTTCAAAGATGCACCCGCAGGCGTAAGTCAAGGTTCTGCCACTCAAGGTGGTTCAGCACCTCAAGCTGTTAATCTTGCGAACTACGTTGCTCTAGTCGTTCACCCATCTGCTGTAGGTACGGTCAAACTACTCGACCTTTCCACTGAGATGGAATACGACATTAGACGACAAGGAACGCTAATGGTTGCTAAGTATGCTATGGGTCACGCCTATTTGAGACCTGAAGCTGCTGTTGGTATTAAAGAAGCGTAGAATTTATTACGTTTTTTATACTATAACTTAAATTGGAAAGGTGGCTTATGGTCGCCTTTCCTTTTTTTTAATTTTAAAGGAGATTTAATGGCAACACAAATTACCCCCACAACTGAATTACAAGCGGTAAACACTATGTTGAGTGTTATTGGGGAAGCACCTGTAAATGCAATAACAGGAGATACTACCGTTGACGTCAGTGTCGCTAAAAATATTCTTGATGAAACTACTATGTCAGTGCAATCGCAAGGGTGGCATTTTAATACGCATTATAAATATACAGTGACTAGAGATGACGATAATAAAGTACCCCTTCCAAGCAACTGTGTACAAGCGGACGCTTCGGCTGATTATCGCTATATAGATGTCGTAATTAGAGATGGTTATTTATACAATCTCGAAACACATACCGATACTTGGAGTACAGATTTAACTTTACCGACTCTTGATGTAGTGCTTATTCAACAATTTGAACATTTACCTGAATACGCCCGAAGCTATATTACTATAAAATCGTCAAGACGTTTTGCTGCTCGTTATGTTGGAGATAAAGAAATTGTAAAATTAACTGGTGCTGATGAACAAGAAGCACACAATGCTTTCAAAGCGGCAGATTCAAGAAGTGCTGATGTAAACATATTAGATGGTGACGCTAACACTTATAATATTGTTAATCGCCAATTTAGAAGGTCTTATTAATCATGCCTGTTGTTTCGCAAGTTATTCCCAATTTCTATCAAGGAATAAGTCAACAAGTACCAACTCAACGCTATATCAATCAAGGTGAAGAACAAATTAATTTTCAAAATGACATTGTAAGGGGTTTAACCAAACGCCCGCCAATGGAATATATTAAAACACTCGAAACAACGATTTTTTCAAACAAAATAAAAACATGGTCTATACAACGAGACGAGAATAATTTATATCTATGTGCTTTTTATAATGAAGGAGTAAAAGTTTATGATTTATCAGGCAATGAAAAAACTGTTTCTTTTCCTGATGGAACAACTTATCTCGCTAGCACTAATCCTAAGTCAGATTTTAATATGGTTAATATTGCCGATTATACTTTTGTTGCAAATAAGTCTATTACCCCTACTGCGGATACTTCAACTTCTGCGGCAAAAGTGGAAGAATTTCTCATCTATGTGAAAACAACTAATTATGGTCGAGAATATTCTGTTACCATAAATCACCCTGATATGACACGGGAATTAAAAGTCATATTCCAAATGCCTGATGGAGCGGTTGCTACAACCGATAGTGCCTTTAGAGACAGTTCTAAAATTGCGGATATTTTATTAAACGGCACATCATCAACACATTGGGACGCTTCAGCAAGTGGTATTGCTTTTAAAACAATCCGTACCGATACAGGTGCAAATGTTTCAACTACACAAGGACTTGCTAACCTTACTGATATTTCAAGTCATTTTACTTGGGGAAATTATGAATCAGTTATTTACGGAAAACCAACGGACGGGGATTCAGGATACACTCTTTCTAGTTCAGATGGTGCGGGTCATACCTCTATGTATATTATTCGAGATAAAATACAAGATTTTACTAAATTGCCATATCACGGAAAGTTAAATGTGATTATGAAAATCACTGGTGATGAGGGAGATACATTAAGTGATTATTATGTCAAATTTGACGGTGATGGAGTTTGGACAGAAACAATCGCTCCTGCTACAAGTGTAGGCTTGACGGACACTACTATGCCGCACGCTCTTGTTAATAATAATGACGGGACATTTACATTTCAAAAAATTACATGGGAAGATAGAGTATGTGGGGATACTGACACAAATCCGAATCCATCTTTTGTTGGAAAGGCTATACAAAACATGACTTTCTATAAAAATAGATTAGGAATTTTATCAGGTGAAAATCTTATCTTATCAGGTAATGCAGATTTTTATAATTTCTTTTCAACAACAGTGACGCAAGTTCTTGATACTGATGTGATTGATATATCGGCTTCAGGAACTCAAGTGAACACTTTGAAAAATTCAATAGGATTTAATGAAACATTATTATTATTTAGTGATACGGCACAATATAAATTAGCAGGTGCAGGAGACGTTATTAGCCCAACTACCGCAATAATAAATGAAGTGTCTAGTTTTGAACATGATGACAGCGTTGCTCCTGTTTCAGCAGGGCGTTACGCATATTTCTGTCAAAAACGAAATGAGAATACAGGAGTCAGGGAATATTATGCTGATGATGAGACATTGACTAATGATGGCGTAGATGTAACAGCCGCAGTACAATCGTTAATCCCTGCAAATGCGTATAATATTATAAGTAATACGACAGAAGATACTTTATTAGTATTCTGTGCGGATACTGCTGATTCGGGGACAGGCACAAGCACCATCACAACTCCGCTCACAGTGACTAATGCAGGAACAATGTATGTTTATAAATACTTTTTTGAGGGCGGGGATAAGGTGCAAAACGCATGGTCTAAATGGACATTTGCAGGAGTGAAAATATTAGGGGGTATGGCACATGAAAGTTATGTGTATTTACTGACTTGTGAAGATACAGATACAAAATTAATGAAACTAGATTTACGAAATTTAAAAGATTCAACGATTGGGTTTAATCCTCATATTGATTTACGAGAGTCAAAAACAGGAGTGTATGCTTCTGGTACAGGACTAACTACAGTTACTCCAACTTACGCAGGGAAAGAGGGTTTAATTGCTGTTGATAAAACTAATGGAACAAATTATGCTCTTACAGATGCCGCTAATGCAACTTGTACAATTACAGTTACAGATGCACTCAACATTGCTGTCGGAACTACTCTCACATTGACGGACAATGCGGGTGTTTCTACAACAATGACAGGGACAGCAACAAACCCAACTACTAATCCAAATGAATTTAGTGTAGGAGTAGATGCCGCATCTACAGCAGATAATATTGCTGTCGGAGCTTCTAGCCTTTATGGTATTAATGGTTTAGCGGGATATTCAGCTCCTAATCCTGCATCAAATGTAATTACAGTTACAAGAGCAGTGGCAGGAGCTTCAAATTTAACTGTGACTTCTTCTGACCCTGTAAGATTAGCTGTTACAAATTTTGTTACTCCTGCAACTAGTTTTACTTTAGTTGGTAATCATACAGATTTATATGTCGGTATTCCTTATGAATCCCAATATACATTAAGTACGCAATATCTTCGTCAAACAAAGGGACGTGCTGAAGTGGCGATTACTACAGGGCGTTACCAAATTCGTCAGATTACGTTAGACTACCAAGATTCAGGATTTTTCAAAGTAGAAGTTACACCTAACAATAGAGATACATTTACTAAAGAAATGAACGGGTATGTGATTGGTACATCAGAAAGCACCATAGACGCTCCTGCTATTACTTCAGGAACAATTAATATTCCTATTCAATGTAGAAATACACGATTTGTTTTTGATATTAAAAGCAGTTCACATCTGCCTGTGCAGATAGCGTCAGCCGATATTGAAGGATATTATCACAGTCGTTCAACAAGGGTATAATATGGAACAACAATTAAAAGAAAAAGCGTATGTCCGTGTTGCAGTGCTTGCGGACGCTTTAGAACTTGCTCCTAAAATGCGTAAAGCCGATAGAGAAGAACTACGGGCAGCAGATGATATAAGCCCACTCGAAGCATTAGTCACACCATTTACTATTGATGATTCTCGTGTGTATTCAATATTAGGAACAGGTAAAGAAGGACTTGTGGGTATGTTTGGAGTCGCACCTAGCGATTTAGATACTTATGGTATTGCATGGCTACTTGCTGCAGAAGATTTATTTAAGCATAACAAAACTTTTATTAAAGAGTGTCCCCATTGGATAAAGGAAATGGGTAAAGATTATCAATATTTATATAATTTTGTTGACCGTAGAAATTGGAAAGTTTTGAAATGGTTACAACACTTAGGTTTTGAACCTAAACAAGAACTCAATGAATTTGGGGTTGGGAAACTGCCCTTCTTATTAATGTTAAAAGAAATGGAGACAAACAATGTGCGGTAGTATGGGACGTAATCTAGCAATAGCAGGATTAGTGTTAGCTGCTCCTTATGCTGCAGGTGCGTTTGCGGGTATAGGGTCGGCAGCTCCATTAGCTGCTTCAGAAATGGTTATGGCAGGGACAGGTGCTCAAAGTGTGGGTATGGGTCTTTCCAGTCTCCCCTCACTTACCACAGGAGTCCTTCGAGTACCTCATTTAGTCAATGTAGCACAACCTACGTTATTCGGTTCTATGTTATCTATTGGTCGGGAACTCCCACTCCATGAAATGACTTCAGGCATGCAAATGTTAGGGTCTATGGCAGAATATCAACACGAACAACAACTGGCGGCTATGAAATTAAAATCACAAAGAATAGCTATGCGAAATGCCAATATGGCTTATTTAACAGATTTAGAAAGAATTGAAACAGAAAGAGGACGTGCTGCCCGTTCTAAAGCCTTATCAGAATTTAAACTTAAACAACAGAAAAGACGAGACCGTGCTACAGCACTTAATTCAGGATTTGGTAATCCTACACGAGTGGTGCAAGATATTGGTGCTCTTTCGGATTTAGATTATAACCAAGTACAAGAAGATTATCTTGGTGATATGATTATGTTGTCGAATCAACAAGGAAACGCTTACGCTGAAATGAAACGTACTTATAGTAAATTTACTCCTGTTGTTCAACCTAGTGGATTGAAATTAGGTATGGGCATTGCGGGAGCAGTTGGCAGTTATCTTGGTAATCCTGCCAGTGAACGTTTATTCTTTCGTGGGTATGGTAAAGACGCTATTACAGGAAAGGTTGTTACATAATGCCGATTATTAAAAAAGATTATGGGGACGCACGTTATCGTTCTCAAGTAAGTCGAAAATATAGCGGGGTTACTTATGGTGGTCAACCCGCAGTTCCTACACGAACTCCTGCAGGTGATTTGGCGAACGCTCTAAAAACTGAAGCTACTCCATTTATGGAAGCCTATACTAAAAACTATATCAGTGACGTGTCCGAAACTGCAACAATTAAATTAAACCAACTGCGTATGTCAGGAAAATCTGCTGATAACATACACCAAGAAATTATGAGTGGACAACACCCTGAATTAGAAAGTATGTATGCCAAATCTGCCATAGATGGTATGGACGGACGTTTTCGGGCTACGGACGCTATTAATGGTTTAGAAAAAGCAAAGATAGAATACCAACAAGGTAATTGGGAATCGCAATCCTTTGAAGAATTTGTTTCTCAAAGTGGATACTTACCTGATTTTTCTACAATGTCTTCTGCGGAATCAAAAGGATTTGCTACCGAATTTAACCCGTGGTTTGAAAAAGAAAAATTAGCGGACGCTATATTTAGAGGAAAGACAGCGCATAACAAAAAAATGTCCAACATATCCGCATTATTGATGTCACAAATCGCTCGTAAAGAAGTAACAACTGCAGCAGAAATCAATGCAATATTAGAAAATTCTAATCCTGAGTTTCTAAATCAGTATGGTGAACCTGATTCTTTTATTTCAAACCAAGATAAAAAAGATATTTTACTTAGGACGGCACAACAAATTGGTGCAGGAGCAGAAACGGAAGCCGAGATTGACATAGCAATAGAAATGTTAATAGGAAACAGAGGAGTAGGTGAGGACGGAACTTTCCGCAAAAGTTTATTACAACAATATGGCGGAGACGCAGATGGAGTCGTTACAACGCTTTTTGAGCAATTAAAAACAAAAAAACAACAATTAATAACTAGAGCACGCACTAACGAAGACTATGAAATGAAACAAGCCGTAAAAACAGGTACAAATGCCCTTATAGAAATATACGCAACGACCGAAGCGGGCAAAGAACGTGAGGAAAAACTAGACGCATTATATGTTGAATATAGGGAAAAGGGCTATGGTTATTTAATTTCTGATTTCCGAAAACTAAGTGCACAAGAAAATACTGTCGCTTTAGATGATGACGAGATTTGGCAACACATAACGGACGGTAGATTCAGTGCTGACCCTGACGGATTACTACAATACTTTTTAGACAACAACTATAATATAACGGATTATACACGAGCATGGAACATGATACAAGAGTTCGACAAACATGGTGGTTCACCTTTTAATGACGATTCAAGTTTTAACTCAGCAAAAGCTCTTTCTTATGAAGATATAAAAGGACAGGTAGGTCTAGTTTGGAATCAGATAAGAAAAGACTCTCAGCTTAGTCCTTTAGACAGGGGTGACTATGCAACTTATATACAAAGTGCGGCTGAAACGAGTTTCAATAGGTTTATGACTTACCGTATGTTGGAGTACGAAACATGGGTGAAAGTCGAAGGGCGGAAAGATAACAGGAAGTCAAAACTAATGTATTATAAGGAATTAGCACAAGAGTGGTTTGGAATAGTAGGCAAAGGTGGAGACATTAATTCTCAGTGGGGTCAGTGGGCAAGAGATTATATCCCACGAAAACATTTTATTCTCGAAGGTGGACAGCAACCAACTGTTGTTGATATTGACCGTCTTGCTCTCAGTGGTGATTTGTACAATGTGCCTGACACCCAAAAAGCAGATGTTTATAACAAGATGTTGACAAGGCGTGAGGAACTGATGAGAGAAGCAGGCTTAGGTCAAGAAGTCGTATCAGCTGAAGAAATAGAAAATAACAAAGAAAATCTTATTCCCTTTAAGGGAGCATATTACAAAGGCACAGGTCAAGGTACCTTAGATGGACTTTCACCTGAAGACAGAATAAGATTGGGTAATATTATTCAAGAACTAAATAGACTAGAAGAATTAGAACGCATTGAGAATCAAGCCGAATTTACAGGGGACGTTGTGGAAGCCAAAACTATAATGGACACAGGGGATAACACCCAACAGGATATACCTGCTCCTGACGTACTTGATTATCATAGTCTTGGTCTAACCCCTGCTGTTAGAAATGTATTAAGTACAGTATCGAAAGTTCCTGTTCCTGCATTAACAACAAAAAAAGTTGGGCGACAAACAATGACTAATCAAGCGAAAATTAATCAAGCATTAGATAATGCGGCAGATGATGTGATTAGCGGATTAGGGGACGCTGCAAGAGGAACAATAACAGCTTTAGACGCTATCGTTGCAGCACCGACTCCTGAGAATCAACCCGTAATAGATATGCTTGCGAACGCAGCAGCAATGTTTGGCTTCGCAGATGATACGGGAGTTGCCACACCTGCGAATATATTACAATTTCTTAAATTATTGAAAAAGAATCTTCCCGCCAAGCGTGGGGGAAGGAGTGGACGTTAAGTAATGCCTAGTCCTGAGTTTTTAAAAAGATTCAAAGAAAAATATTCTTCTGGAACAGCAACGTCTCCATCTACGGTGGATTCTGAACCAGTAACAGCACAACCAAGAGAAAATATAGAGGTTAAAAAATGGGCGTTAGCGGAAGTGCAAACGGAAGACTTCTATAAACGTTTAAAACGTTTCTATGCAGAACGTGAAGAAGATAGTAAATTTCTTACAATGCCGCACGTTGATTTGTTGGATTATTTTTATAATGACCGTACTTGGAAAAATCTAAATACTGTTTCTATGGGAAAAGAGTTGTACGATATTAAGTCAGGGGAGCGAGACGAAACATATAAAGGTGATTTAGCATACATCAATGAAGTTTATCTCAAATTACCATCTTTTTGGGACGACCCTAATCGCAATTTTGGAGAGTGGTTGAAAGATTTTGGTGGTGCTATGGTTCTTGACCCTGTGAATCTTATTGGATTTGGAATTGGCGGTGCGGGTGCAAAAGTCGCATATCGGACTGCAATGAGAAAGGCGTTAAAAGATAAAACGGCAGCAACCATGAGAAAGGAACTGTTAAAAGATGTGAAGAAAGACGCCCAACAGCAAGCCTTGCGAAAAACGGTACAGCAAGGTGCTTTAATCGAAGGGGGAATTAATGCGGGCATTGCAGGGATACATGATTTGATGTCACAACAAGTTGGTTTAGAAACAGGTGCTCAATCCGAATTTGATTTAAAACGTCTTGGGTATTCAACAGGTGCAGGGTTCGGTTTTGGCACAGTGTTTGGTGGTGCGTTTACTTATGGGGGTTTTAAATACAAAGGAAGACGAGAATTAAATCGTTACGGCAAGAATATGGAAGATTTACATAACTATGGCGTAGCTACAATGGATAAGAAGTGGGGAAAAACGATTCGAGGAGAAAAACTGTTTGAAGATGTAACCCGTGACCATCATGTAAAAACTGATTTATATGAATTTAAAACCAAAAAACAAAAACTCAAGATTGGTGAAAATGTTGAAAACCAACTTTATGAAACATCTGCAACAGTAGAAGAAAGACTGAATCGTATAGACAAAGATATAGTAGATACTAGACGTGGTGCAGAAAAAGTTGATTTAGAAACAACCATAAAGAACGCTGAACGCCCTGTAAAAAAGAAAAAGATGACAGCCGCAGAGAAGAAGAAGAAGAAAGAAAAAATTAGCCCTACTAAAATTACAGAAGAATCTAAACCGCCTAAAGAATTGTTAAATCTTTGGCGTTTATCAAGAAAAGGGCAAAAACATAAAGAAGCAATTCAGGTTATAAAACTATTAAGCGACCAAATCCGCCCAAAACTTAAATCAAAATGGAATATTTTAACTGAAGAAAAAATTCGGCAAATGGCGTCTAAACTGGGACAAGACCCTGAAAAAGTTTATCGGGACGCCATGAACTATATTAAAAATGGGCGTGGTGGAGAATACGCTGCAACAGTGCTCGCTTTAAATGACATGTTAGTTAAGAACGCTGACCATATTTATAAATTAGCACACATGACAAATTGGGAAACTATCTCAAAAAACAAAATGGCAAAAGTGCTCGCAACACTAGAAGAACGTAGAGGGGAACTAAATCTCCTTGCTGACATAACGTCCGAACATAAACGAGTCACTGCACAAACATTAGTGTTAGGTAAAACTTCACCTGACCCTGAAAAAGCAAAACTAGGATTGAAAGCGTCAAAATTGCAGGGTAGACCCGAAGACCCAAAATATAAAAAAATACTTATGGAAGGCACAGAAGATGAAATAAAAGATTTTTGGAACATGGTAGGACAATTAGATACTGATGATAAGGTAATTGCGGCTTTACAAGATACAAGACAGATAAATAAATGGAATTTAGCTTCAGAATATATTAACAATAACTTACTGTCTTCTCCCGATACCCACATGTTGAATTTAGTGTCAAGTATTTTTCAAATGCACTGGAAACCTATGGTGATGATGATTCGGGCTGCACATTTAGCACCAAAAGATTCCGCTCGTGCAAGAGTTGTTCTCCGTGAAGCGTTCGATACATTAATTTATCAATATGTTTATACAATGGAAGGCTTGCGTGCCGCAGGCAGAGCATTAGTTGCAGGACGTCCTCTTTTAGATTCTTTACATAACAAAATGGATACTTCTATACGACAGGGACAATTACAAGCATGGATAAAATTAATGGGTAAACATTTTGGTGGTAAAGTCGGAGAAAAGATAGGAGCAGCCGCAGGGTTTGTACAAACTATACCTATCCGTGTTTTATCTGCAGGAGACGAATTTTTAAAGACCGTAGCTTTTAGAGCAAGAGCGGGAGCTCAAATTAACTCCGCTATAGCGAGGACACACCCTCACTTATTGTCGGATACAATACCAAGACGGTATAGTAAAAAAACAGGACAATATAAAGAATTATTTGACCAATACTTTAACAAGTATATGGAAAAAGAATCCGTTGTTGGGCGTGTCGGTAAACATGAAATAAAAGGCAAAGCAGGAAAAACTGCAGGTGAAATGTATCCTAAACCTATAAAACATAAATGGAATAGAGAAGGATTTACGGAAGCTGATAGAAACATTGTTAATGACGCTATGAACTATGCCCGTGAAGTAACGTATACACAAGGAGCATTTGCCATTAACCCTAAAACAGGTAAAACTGAGGGACGAGTTACGGGAGCGATTCTTGGTTTGGCAAATAAAATACCTGCCCTTCGTGCTTTAGGTCTCCATTTTATTAATACACCGTCTAACTTAATGAGGTGGAATTTACAACATGTCCCCATATTCGGGAAGTATCAATTTCAAATGCGGCACATGCTTATGAAAGATGACGCAACAGGTAAGTACCTTAATCAAGAAGCTGCAATGGAAGCAAAAGCACGTTTATCTGCTGCGTGGGCGTTGTGGGGTACAGCAATATGGGCGGCTGTAACTGGAAAAGTCACAGGCGGTGGGTCAAAAGATTTTAGAGTAAATGAAGAAAGGTCAAAATTCACAGGTTGGCAATCGTATGCAATGCAAACTGATGAAAGTCAGTGGACAACCGAAGGTGAAGGAGAAAAAGAAAGAGTCACAGGTGGAAGCTTTAGAAAAATGGAACGTGGCGACCCGTTCAATACTCCGTTCTTTGTAGCTGCTGATTTAGTAGAAGCGTTTGATGATTTCTTCAAACATACTGAAGAATTACCTAAACCTGTCGCTGACCGTATAACCGATATTTCGTTTTCTATATTAATGGGACTCACAAGAAATTTTAGTTCCAAATTTTATGCAAAAGGCATGATTGAAAGTGCAGAAATGATTGCAGGAGACTCATATTTATATAATAGAGATTTTGACCGTTTTGCGGGTTCTGTAATGGCAAGAGGAATATATAAAATCACTCCGTTATCAAGTGGCATACGTTATAAAAATCGAATAAAAGATAGTTGGGAACGGGAAGTATGGAATATGACTGACCGCCTAAGAGTGTTAAATCCTTTTACTGATGTAGACAGAATTATGCCTAAACGAAATGCTTTAGGTATAAAAATAGACCGAAAACGAGGGTGGTTATTCGGTATAGGCGGAGATACAGGAATTTGGTCGTCACCTTTCGCTATGTCAAATTGGAAAAATGATGAGACTTGGAAATTCTTTGAAGAAGAAAATAGGCATGAACAAACACGGCAGTGGGCGTACACTCGTCCGAATAAACTGCACAAAGAGTCACAGATTGATTTAAGGACGCTGCGAAATAAAAAAGGACAAACAGCATACGACCGTTTTCTTGAATTGAAACAATATGTGACAACACAATACAAAGGAAAGCCCTACTATTTAAAAGAATTAATTGAAATTTATATCTCTGACCCTGAAAGCCCTTTACACAGTTATACCGATAATCTTGTTGACAGTTTCAAAGATTACCAACAAGCTGAAATTATTAAATTAATACATGATGTTGAAACAGTTGCTTATAAGAAAATGGAAAGCGAATTTCCTATACTGAAAGAAACTGAGATTAAACGGGAAAACATCTTATTCAACTTAGAAGCCGAACAACGCCAACACATAAAAGAAGGCAAAGTCGGAAAAAAAGGATTTAAACTGAAATGGACGAACAAAGGCACGTCAATTGATGAACATTTCCGTAGACAAGTTTATTAAGTACCCCTTTTAGATTAAATACATTTTATAACCACAACAAGGAGAAACTAACATGGCAAATAGCTTTGTTCGATACACAGGCAACGGTTCTACAGATGCTTACGCAATTCCATTTTCGTATCGTGCTACAACCGATATAACTGTGACTATTGACGGAGTTGCGACTACTGCCTTTACTTATAATGCCGCAGGGACAACCCTTACTTTTACTTCTGCTCCTGCTGCTGATACCAAAATAGAAATAAGAAGAACTACAAGTCAAGCCGCTCGGTTAGTGGATTATGAATCAGGTTCAGTTTTAACTGAAAATGATTTGGATACGGATTCAAACCAAGCGTTCTTTATGGGACAGGAAGCTGTAGATGACGCTGCCGATAAAATTACATTAGATAAAGCAGATTTTAACTGGGACGCTAACAGTAAACGAATTAAAAGTGTAGCTGACCCTACTGCTGCACAAGACGCAGTTACAAAAAATTATTTAACAAGCACATATTTAAGTACCGCTACGATTGCTAATATTAATCTATTAGCTGATGTCGCAGATGAAATAGCTTTACTAGGAACTACGGACGCTATTGCCGATATGAATATTGTGGGAACAGCCGATATTGTGAGTGACATGAATACTCTAGCCACTTCAGATATTGTTGCTGACCTTAATACTTTAGCTACCTCAGATGTTGTTACCGATATGAACGTTTTAGCTACTTCTGATGTTGTGACGGATATGAATACATTAGGTACAGCAGATGTTGTGGCGGATATGAATACACTAGGAACTGCTGATGTCGTAGCAGATATGAACACACTCGGTACAGCAGATGTAGTCAGTGATATGAATACACTTGCAACTTCAGGAAATGTCACCGCTATGGGACTTTTAGGAAATGCAGATACCGTAACAGATATGGGACTCTTAGGTACGTCCGCTTGTGTTGCTGATATGGCAATCCTCGCTACTACAGATGTAGTCGCTGATATGAACACTCTCGGCACGGCTGATGTAGTCACAGATATGAATACATTGGGTACTGCTGATGTAGTCACAGATATGAACGTTTTAGCTACTGCTGATGTAGTTACCGACATGAATACTTTAGGAACTGCTGACGTTGTTACTGATATGAATACTCTCGGTACTGCTGACGTTGTTACAGATATGAATACTTTAGGAACTTCAGCGAACGTTACAGCAATGAGCACATGTGCTGACAATATTGCGGGAGTAAATAGTTTTGCTGCTAGATATAGAGTAGCAAGTTCTGACCCTGCAAGTGATAATGATGAAGGTGATTTAGTTTATAATTCTACATCAAATGTTGTTAAATATTATAATGGTTCAGGTTGGATTTCTATTACTTCAAGTACAATGAACGACTTTACTCTAACAGGTGATAGCGGTTCAAACCAAACAATAGCCAATGGCAACACATTAGATATAGAAGGTGGAGATGGAATTGATACAGTTGTCGGAGCAACAGATAAAGTTACAGTATCAGTTGCAGATATGGCTGCGAATACAGTTAAAGTTAGAAATGCAAACTCAAGTGGTGTGCCTTCTGACATAGCTTTAGCAACAACAGAAATTTTAATAGGTGATGGTACAGGATTTACTAATGCTGCGTTAAGTGGTGATACCACAATGACAAATGCAGGTGCTGTAACTATTGCTGACAATGCAGTAACACTCGCAAAGACTGCTCATGGAACTCAAGGTGGAGTACAATATTATGCTGCAAGTGGAGTACCTTCTGAACTCGCTGCAGGAACTTCAGGTTATTTCCTTAAAACCCAAGGTACGAGTGCCAATCCAATATGGGCAGAAGTAGCTGCAGGAAGAACAAGAAGAAATTTATTTTGGAACGGTGATATGCAAGTTGCCCAACGAAATACTTCTAAAACAACTATTACTGCGTCAGATACTTATACGGTAGATAGAATTTATACACAAGGTTCAAGTTTTGGAACAATTACACAATCACAAGACGCAGCTGCGGGCATAAATGAATTTTCCTACGCATTAAAATGTGATGTAACAACTGCTGATGCTTCTCCATCTGCAGGTGATTATATTTTCCTTGAAAGACGTTTTGAAGGTTTTGAAACTCAAGAATTACGTTATGGTGAAGGTGGTGCATATACTACAACTATATCATTTTGGGTTAAATCACCAAAGACAGGTGTACACATTGTTGAATTACGAGGACATACTTCAACACGCCATATTGCTAAATCTTATACAGTTGATTCTGCAGATACATGGGAACAAAAAGAAATTTCATTTGCAGGTGATACGAGTGGTAGTGCTGCTTTAACTAATAATAATGCAACAGGACTTGGAATACGCTTTTGGTTAATGGCAGGAACAACCTATTCTTCAGGTACACTTGCAACATCTTGGGCTGCAGTTACTAATGCAAACACGGCTGTAGGACAAGTAAATTGCATGGATAGTGATGCGAATAATTTTTATATAACAGGAATACAATTTGAAATTGGAAGTTCTAAAACTGATTATGAACATTTACCAAAAGGAGATGTACTGCAATTATGTAAAAGATATTACCATCAATGCACAGGTGCAGAAGTAAGTGGTAATTGGTTCAGTGATACAGTTTGTAATTTATCATGGAACTTTCCAGTAGAAATGAGAGCAAGTCCAACTATTACGTTATTGGATAGTTCACCTGTGGTTGCTCAATTAGGTTGTTGTTCAAAAACAGGAAGTGGAAGTTCCTTATCAGGACATGAAGTTAATCCACTTGGCACAGCATTTAGTCTTGATGGATTTAGTGGTGCAACTGCTCAAGAAATGGCAGTCTTACTTAATGCAGGGACACCTGCTGTTGAAGCTAATGCTGACATATCATAGAAAGGATTTAATTAAAAATGGAAATAAAAAAGGTTAGATACCATCAAACAGGTACAAATATGCCAACTTTTAAAGTTGAAACAATGGACGGTGAAGAACTAACTGTTCCTGATTCTATGGGCAACAAAGACCGACAAGCTATTGAAGCATGGGTTGAGAAAGGAAATGAAATTGAACCTTTTGAACAAAGTTGGGACTTTATACGAGGAAGACGAGACCAGTTATTAAAAGAAACTGATTTCTGTGCCTTATCTGACTCATCATTATCAGAACCTATGCGTGTCTATAGACAAGAACTTAGAGACGTCCCACAGGATTTTGCTACTCCTGATATTGTAATCTTTCCTAATAAGCCTGACGAATAGGAGTACCAATGGCAACTCATAAACATGAACTAGAATTGGAACGCATGAAGGGAGATATAAAGTTAATCCGACAATCAATACATACAATAGAATTTAATCATCTAAAACACATACAAGAATCAGTTTCATCTATCTACCGAATCTTAGGTGCGATAGGTTTTGTTTTATTTGGGCAACTATGTGTTGTCGTCCGTCAACTATTAATAGGATAATATATGTTTAAAATAACCGCCCTTATTTGTTTTTTGGGCATGGGTTCACTACAACAGAATTTATGTTTTAATGCCGATATTCCTCATCTATTCCCGAATACCGCAGAGTGTATGGAATATGTAAAAGCGTCCATACTAAAATTAGATAAAGAATTTGTAAAACGCAAGGTTACTATGGCTTTTAAATGCGAAACAGTATTAAAGAAAAAGAACGAGACATTAAAAAAAGAACCGACAATTAAAACGATACCCCTTCCGCCTATACCATTGTATCCAAAAAAACTAAAGAAAGAGTGGGACGCAAACTATGTGGTTTAATTTATTAGGTTTTGGAATTAAAACAGCTTTTAAGGTTTTCAAAACTCACCAAGAAACTAAACAATTTGAAGCTATTGCGGGAAGACGCCATGCTGAACGTATGGCTACTGGCGAACTTGAATATAAAAAAGTTGTTGGAAATCAACAAGATACGAGTTGGAAGGACGAATTTGTCCTTATTATAATTTCCTTACCTCTCATTATTTTGGCTTATGCTGTATTCTTTGGTGATGAGACTACAAAAGAAAAGTTAGATATTTATTTTCATTACTTTTCAGAATTACCTATGATATACCAATGGCTTTTGGTAGGAATCTTCGGTAGTATTTATGGGTTGAAACCCGCAATGAATTTATTAAACGGAAAGAAATAGGAATCCTCATGCCTTTTAAATCTGTGAAACAACGTAAATCTATGTATAAAACTAAACCAAAAGTTGCTAAACAATGGTCAAAAAAGTATGGTAACAAAATTAAGAAAGGAAAAAAGTAATGTTGAAATGGCTTTGTGTTGAGTGTAAACAAAAGATTGTCTCATTTTGGACAAACACAATAGTACCTGATAAGAAAGTGCTATTCTGGTTTATTGCTCTCTGTATTATTGTATGGGTTTTAGGTCTTGCAGGCTAATTAAATGTCTCCATTAGATACAGGTATGGATTACCGTTTATTACAAATCATTGTTATGGGCTGTGTGATTGCTGCTATAATATGGTTAATAAAATCTAAGTATTAAATGAAGGAAAAAACTCAAAAAGAGAACGTCCCTAAAGAAACTTCTATTGAAAAAATTCTTGAAGAATTACCAGTTTTATTGGTGTCCCACGCTTATAAAAAACTAAAATCAGGTGGAAAACTCACTGCTTCAGAAATGAAAGTGTGTTTAGAGGTGTGTAAAACCTATAGTTCAGAAAACATAGTGGAAAAAGCACATGAAATCTTAGAAACATTACCTTTTAATATAGAGGAAGAAAATGGTTAAAAAACGAAACTATAGACGGGAATATCTTTTATTCCAATCGTCAACGAAATCGAAAAAAGATAGAGCAAGCCGCAATAAAGTAAGGCGACAGCTATTACGTTCGGGACGAGTGTCGAAAGGTGATAATCGAGACGTACACCATGTAGACGGAAACCCTCGTAACAACAGTTCTCGAAATCTCCATGTTACTTTACGAAGATATAACCGTGCCAAACATTAATGGACAAACGATTAATTGATTTTAAGAATTTCTTATATTTATGTTGGAGACATTTAGGCTTACCAAAACCGACACCAATCCAATATGACATAGCCGATTATCTCCAAACTAAACACCGAAGATTAGTTATACAAGCCTTTCGAGGTGTAGGAAAATCTTGGATTACTTCTGCTTATGTGTGCCACCAGTTATTATTAAATCCTAATCGAAATATCTTAGTGGTGTCCGCTAGTAAAAGCCGTGCTGATGACTTTAGCACATTTACACAGCGTCTTATTTCTGAAATGCCGTTATTACAGCATTTACAACCGAAAGACAACCAACGTCATAGTAAAATAAGTTTTGATGTTGCTCCTGCAAAAGCGTCCCACTCTCCCTCTGTAAAATCAATGGGTATTACGGGACAATTAACGGGTAGCCGTGCTGATTTAATTATTGCTGATGACGTAGAATCTGCGAACAACTCCCAAACACAACTTATGCGAGACCGCCTAAGTGAAACTGTAAAAGAATTTGACGCTATTATTAAACCTGAAGTCGGTCGTATTATCTTTCTAGGAACGCCACAAACTGAAATGTCCCTTTACAACTCTTTAGATGAAAGGGGTTTCCACACCACAATATGGACAGCACTTTACCCAACAAGTGAACAACGTATTGGATATGGAGACAAATTATCTTCACTCATTGCTAAAGTAAAAGCAAAAGATAAAGAGAATAAACCAACCGACCCCGATAGATTTGATGAGATTGACTTATTAGAGCGGCTATCCTCTTATGGGCGTTCAGGGTTCAACTTGCAATTTATGTTGGACACCACCATGTCAGATACCAATAGATACCCACTCAGATTAAATGATTTAATTATAGTATCAGGGTGCAGCACATGGGACGAAGCTCCTGCGAAAATTCAATGGGCTTCGGGACAAGACCAAATTAAAGCACTCGACCCTGAAATACCCAATGTAGGATTAAAAGGTGATTATTACACTTCCCCGCTATACATGTCAGATGAATTTACCAAATTTGAAGGCGTGGCAATGTCTATTGACCCTGCAGGACGTGGAGAAGATAAAACAGCTTATGCTGTGCTTAAAATGCTTCACGGTATTTTATATCTAACTGCAGTTGGTGCTCTTGATGGGGGATACTCGGATAAAACCTTAACACAATTAGCGGACATTGCTAAACAACAGAAGGTAAATAACGTAGTCATTGAATCAAACTTCGGTGATGGCATGGCAACTGCCTTGTTAAAACCTGTTATGGCAAAGATACACCCATGCGACATTGAAGAAGTCCGCCATAATATCCAAAAAGAGAAGCGTATTATTGATACCTTAGAACCTATAATGAATACACACCGTCTTGTTGTAGATGAAAGTATCGTTAAAGAAGATTTTACTCTTAGTCCACAGCACCAATTATTCAAACAAATGACTAGGATTACACGAGACAAAGGTGCGTTACGGCATGATGACCAAATAGACGCTCTTTCTATTTGTTCAAATTACTGGGTTGAACGCATGGACAGAGACCAAACCCTAGCGTACAATCAACATAAAGAAGATTTACTGCAACACGACTTAGATAATTTTATGGAGAACGCCATAGGTCGCCCGTTAGAGGGAGACAGTTGGATAAACGATTAATATGCAAGGATTTATACTTAATACAATTTTAATAATAATACTAATAGTCATAGCCTTAATGGCATGGCTAGTTAAATAGGAAGGCGCACAAATGGTCAAAACGATTATGGGTGAAGACACAGAATATGTGAGCACTGCAGATATTGTTATTACACAATACCCTTTTGCCAGTACAGAAGAAGGACATCAACGTACTAAAGACCGTATTAAAAAACACGAAGGATATAGAAAGCTTCCTTATAATCTTGATTATGACACTGATAAAGGTGAACCGATATACGAACCGTTTAAAACAGGCGGCTATGGACACAAAATAAACGAAGGCGAACACAATCCAAATATTACTGGGGAGCAATTCAATTATACTAAAGCATATTGGGAAGATGTGTTTGAAAAAGATTTTAATATCGCATTAACAGGCACGAGAAAATTAGTAGACGAAAGTAAGACGCACCCTATCGCATTTGGTATATTAGTCGAAATGGCGTATCAAATGGGAGTAGATGGAACATCAAAATTTAAAAAGACATTAGAGTTTGTAAAAAACGGAGAGTATGAAAAAGCAGGAGACGAAATGTTAGATAGTAAGTGGGCAAGACAAACCAACACTCGTGCAACCACATTGAGCGACTTAATGAAAAGCGTACAAAATAAGGTACACTAATATGACCCATCTTAATAATATTATGAGAAACACCTACTACTACTTTTTACAAACTGTTGAAAAGTACGCTGTAATCATAAGTAATTGGGCATGGGGTAAAAGGTGGAAAAGGCGTCCAAAAAAATGCTGTGGAAAAACTAGATGAAGAACTACAACAAACGAGAACTGATAATCGGAATATGCATAGCGTGTATATCTATCTATTTCTTATGGGTAGTTTATACGTCCCCCGAATATAAACCTGTATATTGCTTCTCTAACTGTTAAGGAGAAACCATGACTAAATTTAGTGGGATTCGTAGAGAAATCACCAAAGCACGAATAACCGCATGGGACGAAAAAGCTAAAAAAGACTTCCCTAAACTGTGCAAAAAAGCTGAAAAACTACTAACAAATCCCTCAATTCACCCCAAAGCTGTGGGTATTATAGTGGAACTTGTGTTTTTGCTGAGTGAAAAGCACCCAACCGAACTTGAGTTGGTGGTCTCAGCCTTAAATTTAGACCCCCCACAGTACCACACAGCAGGAGTTTTAATGAAATCCTCTAGTTGGGTAAAAATCATGCCTACTAGGGCAGCAGATATAGCTACCCGCCTACAATCTGTGGCTAAAATACGACAATCTTAGCTAATATTTAATAAAAAAATATGAAAGGGTATTAACGTACAGAAACGGGCAGAAATCCCCCGTTCGTGGGCGCGCTCACCCACACGGCGAGAAAATAAACTCGTCATGCAAAAAAAAATCTACACTATATACACAGCAAGGGATAATATATCCGTTGCAGTAGGAAATATATTTATTGGAGCAAGTCATTTTATTTTGTACTCGCTGTTTTATTTCATGTGCATGAGAGATAGAGTCTATTTTTTTTTTAATAACAATAAACAATAATACTTAAGTACCCGTATTAGTGAGAGAGCGGTTAACCTATAGCTATTACTATAAGTATCAACTCAAGTATCAACTCATATATCAACTCAAGTATCAACTCATATATCAACCCAAGTATCAACTCATGTATCAACCCATGTATCAACCCAAGTATCAACCCAAGTATCAACCCAAGTATCAACTCAAGTATCAACTCAAGTATCAACTCAAGTATCAACTCAAGTATCTACTCAAGTATTAACTATTCATACTTATCTTTGTAGTCTATTTATATCAACTGGTATCAATTCAGGTATCAATCCAAGTATCAACTCCAGTATCAACCCAAGTATCAACCCATGTATAAAACTATGTATCAACCCAAGTATCAAGCCAAGTATCTAGCCAAGTATCAA
>Ga0310345_10001396_pt1 | contig 27015 bp, 28 predicted proteins | sample HC15DNA20500_MG_FD_204667 | JGI IMG/M metagenome (GOLD analysis project Ga0310345, IMG submission 204667) | Marine microbial communities from station ALOHA, North Pacific Subtropical Gyre - HC15-DNA-20-500_MG | ecosystem: Environmental > Aquatic > Marine > Oceanic | place: Pacific Ocean: North... | reverse complement strand
ACAAAAATTGGGTCCTCATTTAAAGCAAATTTATGCAACAGGTGGAGAACCATTTTTATTGAATAATTTATGGGAAATATATAATAAATTTATAGAACAAGGGTATTCTAAACATTTATCTTTAGAATTTTGCAGTAATTTAACTGCTTCTACAGATAAACAATTAGCTATTATTAAAAAATTTAAAGGATGTATTATATCTGCAAGTATAGATGGATTTGGCGAAGCGTATAATTTTACTAGGTGGCCTTCTACTTGGGAAAAAATAGATTCTAAAGTTAAAAACTTATCATATAATTGGGTTACTCCCAATCATAAACTTCATTATACTTGTGTTTATACTATTTTAAATATTCTTTCTATCCCCCAATATTGTAATTGGATAAAATTTTATACAAATGAATTAATTGATAAATGGGGAATTGAATATCCTGATGCTTGGGCATTGCCTCAAGTACGATTTTTTCAATGCAATCGTCCTGAATTTTTAAATATAGAATATTTGCATAAAGAAGCAATTGATTATTTAATAAGTTTCTTAGAAGATAATTTCCCCTACGAAATAGCATCTATAGATCATATAAAAGTTAATACTGAATATAAAGATATTATTACTATGCTTAAAAATACAGAAAAACGGAATACCTGGAAATGGAAAAAGAATTTTTGGGATTTTATAACAATGCGAGAAGAATATATAGATCTAAAAATAGAAGATTTTATTCCGAATGACTTTTTTAAAACTATACAATGAAAGATAAAGAACAAAAAAAGCAAGTTGTTAAAATGCTAGACAAGTATGTTCCTAGTTCAAAAACATTTTGTGTTTTGCCTTGGATGCATTTAGCAACAGATAATCAAGGACATTATAAAATATGTTGTGCGGCAACGTTACCTGTTACTACAGATGATGGATATAATACTAGACATACCGATAGCACTGGTGAAAAAGTACATACAACGATTAATTCTATAAATGAAATATGGAATAACAAATATATGAAAAATGTACGAAAAAAAATGTTAACCGGTGAACAAGTTGAAGCATGCCAATTTTGTTATAAAGAAGAAAAACAACAAAAATTAATAAGTTATCGAGAAAGAAAAAATATAACAGAAATCCTTGACGAACAGCGAGGCGACATCATAAAACAACGAGTATTAGATACATTGCCGGATGGAACTCTTCAAGATTTACCTTATATTATAGATCTAACTATAGATTCAAGATGTAATTTAACTTGTGCAATGTGTACACCAAATGATAGCAGTGGGGTTGAAAAATTTATTGAAACACAAATTAAAAAAGGTAATATAGCTAAGTTTGATGGCCATTCTTTGCACCAATTTAATACGGTAAATAATTTACCAGATGATAAAAAAATGTGGTCAGACAATCAATTTTTCATTGATAGTATAGTAACACTTGGTCCTATAATGAAGGAATTGTATGCTACTGGCGGCGAACCTTTTTTAGTTAATTCGTTATGGAAAATATATGATAAATTTATCGAAAAAGGTTATTCGAAAAATATAAAATTAAGTTATTGTAGTAATTTAACGGCCATTACTAAACCACAATTAGATATTATTAATAAATTTAAAGAATGTATAATTTCAGCAAGTATTGATGGATATGGAGACGAATATAATTTTACTCGATGGCCATCTACTTGGGAGAAAATAGATTTTACTGTACAAAATATGATAAAAAATTGGGTTAATGAAGATAATCATCTTCATTTTACATATGTTTACACGATTTTAACTATTTCTTCACTTCCTCAATTTTGTAATTGGGTAGCATCTTGCACAACAAAACTTATCGATAAATGGGGTATAGATGGAAATAATTATGCATTTCCTGACACCACATTAAATCAAGCAGATAACCCAGATTATTTAAATATTGAATATTTGCATCAGGAAGCAATTGATTATTTAATAAATTATTTAGAAAGCAATAAAGAACAATGTAATTTTATGGATATTCCCCATCAAACTATAACACTTAAAAGAGAATATGAAAATATTATTATTATGCTTAAAAATGCAGAAAAGAAAAAAACTTGGAAATATAAAAAAAAGTTTTTGAATTTTATGGAAATGCGTCAAGATTATATTGGGTTAAAGGTAAATGATTTTTTACCAACCGAATTTCAAAAAATATTATATGCGGGATAATTATATAACTGATACTTTTTGTATATTACCTTGGATGCATTTAGCAATAAATTCTAGTGGTAATTATCGAGTTTGTTGTAATAGCACACCAACAAAAAATTTTATTACTAAAGAAGACGGAACACCATATAAAATTTATAAAGATGGTATACACGAAGTGTGGAATTCTGATGTATATAAAAAAATACGAAAAGAATTTTTAAATGGTGATCGTCCTGAGATGTGTGAGCGGTGTTTTAGAGAAGAAGATGCAAATATTAAAAGTGCAAGACAAGGATGGAACGAACAATGGATGTTTGATTATAAAGAAACAACTACTCCTCCGTTAACAATAAAATATATTGATCTCCGTTTAGGTAATTTATGTAATTTAAAATGTAGAATGTGTAATCCTTACGCCAGCAATCAATGGGTAGACGAATGGGAATTAATTGAGGAATGGAAAAATCCTAATGAAAAAATAAGATTAGCAAAAATGGATTGGCCGAATACTCCTGCTACTTGGGCCAATTTAGAACCTATACTAGATACTGTTAAGATGATTTATTTAACAGGAGGCGAACCTACGTTAGCAGTAGAACAATATAAATTGTTTGATATATGCATAGAACGAGGAATAGCAAAAAATATTATATTAAAATACAACTCAAATTTAACAAATATTCCTCCAAAAATGGTAAACTATTGGAAGCAATTTAAAAAGATTAAAATGAATGCCTCTATAGACGGAATAGGAGAGTTAAATGATTACATACGGTATCCGTCAAATTGGAAAAATGTAGAAAAACAATTGCATAAATTAATGGAAATGAATGTGTCTTTACAAATACATACCACTGTACAAATGTATAATATTTTACAACTAGACGAAGTTTTTGATTATTTCGATAAATTTAACATAGATCCATTTTTAAATATTTTAGATCATCCTGATTATTTAAATGTAAGAGTTTTGCCAGCCGAACAAAAAAAGCAAGCAAAAGAATTATTAATGTCATATAAACATAAACCTAAAGTTGAAGGATTAATTAATTATCTAGACGAAGATTGGTCACATTTATATGATATATTTTTAGAGAAGACAAAAATAATAGATGAAGTTAGAAAAATCCGGTAATTCAATATCACATGGTGATTTTTATGGATACCTAGAAGAATCAGAATGTATCAGCAAATGGTTAAAAGAACAGCTTGTTGTACAAGACGAATATTTAGATTTTTATCCTCATTGGATTAAAACGAGTGTACTTAATAGTTTCGAAGGACTTGAAAAATTTAAATATAAATTTATTAGTGTCGGAACTACCCAAGCATTAGACTGGTTTCATTATTACACTAAAAAACAAAATAAACGATTACGGTTACTTCATGGTGAATATCCATATAATAGAGATGTGACAGATTTTAACTATGATAAAGATTTTTTAGTTGATTATAGTGATATTAATAGCACTGATACATTAATAATAAGTATTCCGTTTAGCGGTAACGGTTCATATCCAGAAAACATAGATAAATTATTAAAAATATGCACAGATAAAAATGTAGAAGTATTAATAGATTGTGCATGGTTCGGAACTTGTGAAGAAATATATTTTCATTTTAATTATGATTGTATAATAGGAGCAATCTTTAGTACCACCAAAGGATTAAATTGTGGTAACTATAGGAATGGTATTCTTTTTACAAATATTCAAGATTCTAGTTTAGCAGTTCAAACTGATTGGAAACATGGCATACATTTAAATACATACATTGGATTACAATTAATGAAAAATTTTAGTCCTGATACGATACCATTAACATATAAACCTTCTCAAAAATATATCTGTAAACAACTTAATATAATGCCAACAAATACTATGCACATTGCATTAGGAGATGAAAAATGGAAAGAGTACCAACGAGATAGATCCAACTATAATCGAATAAACATACGGCATGCGATAAAGGAACATTACAATGGATGATAAATTTTGTATAGCACCATTTCTTATTTTAGCAACTCAAAATAAAGGACAAATAAGAAATTGTTGTAAAAGTACACCTAGATTAGAAGAACATTCAAAATATACAAAAGGGTTTTATAAAGATTCATTTTGGAATGTATGGAATAATCCTTACATAATGAAAACACGAATGGATTTAACCAATGGTACACATGTTCCTGCTTGTAAACGGTGCCATGATGAAGAAAATGCTAATGGTCGATCTAAAAGAATTTCAGAAAATGAAAAATATCCATATGAAAAATATAAACATGTTGTTGATAAAGCAATTAAAGAAAATGGCAAGGTAGATCATTTTCCAATTAGTTATGATTTACATTTTGGTAATATTTGTAATTTAAAATGCCGAACATGCTGGATAGGTGCAAGTAATCAATTAGCAAAAGATGTTTTTAAGTTAGTTGAAAAAGGAGAAAAATTAACAGATTATTTACAAATGGAATATGATGGTCATGATGAACTTAAATTTCGATGGATAGAACAAAATCCCGAGTTAATAAATTTAATAAAACAAAATTATTCTGTGATAGAACACATGGAAATAAGTGGCGGAGAACCAACTATTTTAAAAGAATTTTTTGAAATTATAGAATATTTTGTAGAACATGATCATGCTAAAAATGTAACATTACGAATTAATACTAATCTTACAAATATAAAAGAGCATTTTTTAAATTTAATTTCAGAATTTAAAGAGGTAGCACTATTAGGTAGTATAGATGGATATGATAAACAAAATGATTTTTTAAGAGCACCTAGTAGATGGCGAACAATAAGTAATAATGCAATTAAATTAAACCAAACATTTAAAAATCATAATGCGGTAAAATTTGCATTAAACACAGCAGTAAGTAATCAAAATATAGGATATTTACCCGAACTTTTAGATTGGTGTTCTACTAATAATTTACATATACATTTAGATCCTGTTCATGAACCTGTATATTTTAAACCTCGAATTATGCCAAATGAATTAAAGCAAGAAATTACAAATAAGTTATCTACTTATATAAAAACTTATACTTATAATGACACAATAAAACATAGACTGCAACAAATGGTTAATTTAATGAATGAAACTGATTCTGAACATGATAAATTGTATAAAGATTTTAAAGTGTATATGAAACAATTAGATAATTTACGAAGCAATAATTTTGGTACAGTATTTCCAATGTGGGAGAAGTATTATGTCTAAATTATTTGATCTAGATACTCTTGATAATAAAAATATCTATTCCAAACAAGAAATAAAAGAAGGGTTACATACATCAAATGATTATGATGGTGTCCAAAATATGATAGATGATAGATCTATATTAGCACCATTAGACGAATTTCGTCGGTATAATTCTAACCCAGAAATATATGAAAATATATTTTCAGAACACGATATAGATGATATAACAAACTGGATTTTTAAATCATACATAACCAGGAGACCCAACCGTGTTTGTGAAACGTCGCATTGGAGTGAAAAAGATATGGTTTTTTTCCTTAACCATGATTATAAACATTTTGTAAAAACATATTGGCATATTTTAAAAAATGTTATACCATTATATGATGCCGAACATGATATTGTCGGAGGAAACTTTTATCTTTCTGTTAGAGGATATGATCTTCATCATGATTTTTTTTATTATGAAGATTATAAAAGAGCTTTAAAAAATAATATAAAATATTTTATTCCATATAAATCTATGGTAATACCATTATTTTCTATGAGCGATTGTGAACCACCGTATAATTTAACATATACTATTATGAAAGAACGACATAGAGGGTTTGGTCAAACATACGGTGATTCATTATTTCATAAATTACTTGAATATGGTGAGCCGGCATCTAATACCTCGTCTAAATGTTTATTTTGTAAAACAAAAGATAATTTAATACATGCCCAAGAAGATTTTTATTATAATTTATGTGTTAATTGTATACATACATCATTAGACAAATGTTGGTCTAATCAAGAGATTGCAACACAGACAAATCTTTGGGGTAACAAGTACACAGGAAGATATCGAAAATTTATTACACGAGATAGTAATAGTTTTTATGATGAAAATGGACTAGTCGATCAAGAAAGTTTAAATACTTTTCATTTCGATCTTCCTACAGACGAAACTGCCTATAAAAAATGGAAACATGTTCCTTTTGGCACATTTGTAGGATTCCGGGAATATGCTTCTTTTCCGTGGAGGGGCGGACATATAATATGTCAAGATGCAAATCAAGTTCATATAAGTAGTAATTTAAATAAAGTAGGCAACAAAGCCGGTTTAATGATTAATATTGCAAAACCAATTTATGAGTAAAGAGATATTTGAGCCAAGAGTATTATTAGATGGTACATGTTTAATTTATTTAATAGATGATTTCAACGGTTCTCAAGATCCGTATTATAAACAAATAGCATATAATATATTTGATAGTATGGTAATTGATGGTGTTGCCTATCGATATTTTAAAAATATAAAAGATGCTAATGATTTTGTAAATACAGAAGACAAATCTGTTAAATATATTTTTTTTGCACCATTAGGTATGTATTTAGATATTAACCATATTTTTATGGATTTAATTGGAAAAGAAATTGATCAATATTCATTTATAGGTTCAAAGACAGATAAGTGTTTTATTTTAAATCGTAATATAAACATGCATAAATCTAGACCATGGAGCGAAGTAGAATTAGAACAAATAGATAATATTGATGGAGATATTGCTACTAATTATGGTTCTCTTTTATTTCGTAATACACACGAATGGTCGGTTTATAATTGTGCCACAGAACCATTAATGAAAGAACCGTTGCCGCATATTCAACGAATTGTATCTCCTGCCAATGGATTACAAGCATTAAATATAATCGATAAATGTGAAGATGTTAATGAAGTAGTGTTTATGGATATAAATCCAAGTGCATTAGAATTTACTAAAAAAATATTAAATGAATATAAAGGAAAAAGTTTTTTTGATATATGTATGCAATTTTTAAAAGAGTGGGGCAATGAAGATAATAAAATTATTTTACAAAATAATAATGCTGATGATATTAATGAATATGAAAAAATATTTTTAAATTCTTTAACACATAATTTTGATAAATTGAAGAATAGATTACAACATATTACATTCATATATGAATACGAAACATTGTTAAACTTACCTAAACTAATCAAATATATTAAAGATGCAGTACAGGAAAATGGTATGGCAATAGATACATTATATAATTATAGCAATATATTCCATTTTAGAAAAAGTAATTTTCATTTTAGTCAACTTCATTATAATTTATTTCTTAAAGTTTTGGCGGCACATGAAAAAATAAACAAAACTAATAGTTATTTTCGAGGAGAGTTGCCATTAGTAGCAAATAATATATTTAAAAAACAAAATATTTCTAGAGGGCATTTTCAAATAAATGTAAATGGGATAGAATTATTACCAGAAAAAGAGTTTAATTATGAATGGCGAAGAGACCTATACAGATACTATAAAAATTATCTCAGAATTTTTCAAGAAAAGGTCAACGGAAAGGCATTATAATAATATTCAACTGTTACCTGATAAAGATAAATTCAATTGGATAATACATAAATCAAAGTTAGCAACATTAAAATTAAATATTGAAATGCCTTATGAAGATATGTATAATGAGGCATATAACTTGTTACATGAGTTTTATGACCATAGAGCATATGGGGAACCAAATACAGGTTGGAAAAGTTTAGTTATTCATGGCCGAGGAAAACATTTAACTTTAGGGGATGACCAATATGATTTAACAAAATTACCAGACTATCATTGGACTGAAGTTTGTAATAAATGCCCAATAACAACAAATTTTCTTAAAAATGATATACCATTAAATGAATTTTTACGTATACGATTTATGTTATTAGAACCAGGTGGATACATTATACCTCATAGTGATGACGATTGTGATAGATTACAAACATTTAATTTAGCATTAAATCAGCCAGAAAATTGTATAATGGGTATGGAAAATTATGGAATAGTTCCGTGGCAAATAGGTGATTTTAGAATGATGAATATTACTCCAGAACATGCAGTATGGAATAAAAGCAATATACCACGAATACATATTATTATTCATGGTTATGTTTACGAAGATAAAGAACATGAATTTAAAAAATGTGTAATCGATAGTTATAACAGATTATTAAATGAGTATAAATGAAAAAACTTTTAATATTGGGATGTAGTTTTTCAGCAGGAAGTTACGGAAGAAACTTAGCATGGGTTGAAGGACGAAAAGAACCAGATCCAGAATTTCGTTTTCTTTTGCGGCATACTGATTTACAAAAAACAACACGAGACTCTACAGAGCAGATATATGAAGACATAATGAAAGAAAGTCTAGGATGGTATCATTTTGTTGATATAATAAAAGAATATGAAACTACTGTACTTTCTTTTCCAGGTAATGGTTATTCTATGTGGGCCCAAGTACTCAATATAATGGAGGAAAAGGGAAAATTAGATCAGTACGACAGTATTTTTATTCAAGAATCTTGGGAACCACGAACATGTTTTTGTGATCCATTATTATTAGCACAATATATAGTAACTGATTGGAAAATTATATCTGAAAAAATAGATAATATTACTCGAAGTATTCCAATAATAAATGATGTTGAAAATGAACTAAGACATGGCCCTTGTCATATTAATGGCTTTCTTATGGAACAAGATAGTATAGATAAATTGAAAATACGAGACTCTCTTAAAAAAGAATTTAATAAATGTTTGCTTTCTCCTTTACATGATTTAATAATAGAAGCAAGTGCAAAGTATATTGATAATATATGTAAGAAATATAATATAAGCGGATATATATTCAGCGTATGGAAATCTTATTATAATTTTACTCATATTAAAAGAATAAAATTTAATATAAAACAAGACACATTATATAAACATTTATATGAAGAAAAATTATTAACTTATCCAGATAGTTGGCAAGTTCATCAAACACTAGATGGAAATAAAGAAATTGGTAGGTTACTTAATGAGCAGATTAAATGAAAAAAGTTTTAATATTAGGATGTAGTCATTCTGCTGGTAATTATAATCCCAATGATCCAGCAAATGCCGACAAAAACAGCGGGTGGCCGACGTTAATAGCTAATACTTTTCTTAATTATGAAGTTCATTGTATTACCCATCATGGTGGTGGAATTATAAATTACATGTGGTCACTAGGTCACTTAATTAATAAATTTGGGAAAGATTACTTTGACAAAATTATTATACAAATTTCAAACGAACCTAGATTAACAATGTATATTATGCCACTTCATTCTGTTGCACCATCTTTATCTTCTAATGACATTAAGGATTCGTTTTTAGACCGAGAAAAACTTAATATATCTGGAACATTTTATAGATACTATTGTGCCGGGGAGCTTCTAAATTATTGCAAAGCCCCCGATACAAACAACAACAAAGTAATTGATAATAATTATAAATTTTATGATGAAGGGTTACAGAAATTTTTAAGTTTAAATTTATATCTTGTTTTTATGACAGAAAACTTTTTATCTATTATTAAAACAATGTTCGATAATTCTAAATTACTTTCTTTTCGTTGGAATGACTATCCAAACTTATCCTATTATTCTCTACCTGCTGATAGGATTGAAAGAGAGGTAGGTATCCCCAAATGGAATCAAATGATGGAAAAATTGGGGGATATAACTATTCATAAATGGAAAAACGATTTTCCTTTTCTACTTGAAAAATCTGCTGTCGAACATATTAAAGATACCGTTGGTGCAAAACAAGAAATATTATATCAAATGTCTGATAATAGTAGTCATTATGATGCACAGGGAAATGAAATGGTCTATAAATATTTAGAACCACACTTAAAAGAATTTCTGATATGACTCCTTATTGTGTAATGCCTTTTGTGCATATAAAACAATTTACAAATACAATTTATGGGCCGTGTTGCGAATTTGAAAATCAACATTACACAGATCAACCTCAAACAGGTGATACAAATTTACTTGATAGTTTTAATCATGAATATTTTAAAAATATTCGTAAAGAAATGCTTAATGGACAAATTCCTAAAGGATGTGCTAGATGTGTAGGAAAAGAAAAATTACATGCACCCAGTTATAGACAATGGGCAAATAAAACTTTTAAAATTACTGAAGCAAAAATAGAACAAAATTTAAAAGAGGTAAGAGGATTAGATATTTCCTTTTCAAATGAATGTAATTTATCGTGCAGGATGTGTCAACCCGAATATAGCACAAAATGGTATAGAATTTGGCCAGAATTTGATAAGCAAACAAAACATTTAAACATGTCTTTATATCATAATAATGTTACTCCGTGGAAGGCTAATAATGATAATTTAGAAAAATTAGTAAATTTAAATTATATTAAAATAATGGGAGGTGAACCATTTATTAGCAAAGAACATACCGAATTTATATTAAATATACCAGATAATATGATTAAAAATTTATCTTTTGAATATACTACAAATTCAACTATTTTTCCTAATAAAGAATTAGAAAAAAAATTATCTTATGCTAAAGGAGGTCCGATTAATTTAAGTATTGATGGTATTGGTAAACTAAATGAATATATTCGACCAGGAGTAGATTGGAAACAAATTGATTCTGTTGTTAAAAAATGGTTTTTATTTATGAACAAAAACCCACAATGGAAAATAGAATTTGCTCCATGTTGGCAAGCTCTAAATGCTCATCATTTAGATGATTATATTGATTATGTGTTACAATATAAATCTTTTTATGAAGGCCATCCCCTTCAAAATACTCTTCATCACGGACACCCATGGATAGGGACAAATAGAGTAGTAACACCCGAACCATTAACAATATATGCCTTACCAAAAAAATATAAAGATAAAATTGTAAATCAATATTTAAAAAGAAGTGATTATAAACAAACAAGAAATACATTAATTGAATATTTACGTGATGACAGTAAACATGTTGATATTGAAGATTTTAATACATTCAATAAAGTCTATGATTCTATAATGGATTTAGAAAAACATGAAATTTTTTAAAAAAATAAAAATTTACATTTTAAGAAAATATTATTCAATGAAATATAAAATAGAAAAATATATAAAAAAGAAAAAGAAAAAGGATTTTATATATGATTAATATTGGAATATTAGGATCTAGTTTTTCGTTTGGATCCGATATAATTTCAGCAGATTGGGACAAAGAAAAAGCAGGAACACAAACTAAACCTCTTGTTTTTTGGTTTTCAAAATATCAAACTCAAGATTTTGAGTTTATAAATTTAGCTAATCCAGGACACGGATCCGAACATTATTTAGAAAACATAATATATTTAAAACAAAAATTTAATGTTGAAAAAATTTTAATAGAATCCTACCTTGACCAACGAAATGCTAAAATCTTTCTTTCAGTTGATAATATTCAAAGGATGTTTTTTGATACCGGAGTTAAATACAAATATCTTTCAATAAAAGAAAACATCGACGAAATAGAAAAAAGATATACTAATAAAAATTCAATGAGTGCAACTCCTTGGCCAAATAATCCAGAATTAGAAAATAAGTTATATAGATATGCCGATAGTAAAGAAGACGAAATTAGCTGGGCAACAGTTCAACAAAGAATTTCCGACGATTATATAATAAATGGTTTTTTAGGAATAATGAATATATACAAAAGTATACAATTATGTAATTTGTTAAACATAAAACCTTATCTTTGGATGCCAACAGGTCCAGGTCCGGGCCCAGGCGAAATTGTTACCCGATTAATGAATGAAACTTGTATGTTTGCTCAATATTTAAATGATTTAGTAAAACAATACAAAGGGATGATACCGTATTTTGAAAGTAAATATGACAGAAATAATGTTCATTGTGATAATGCCCACTTAAATGACCAATATCAAGAAATATTAGTAAGAGATTACTTAATACCATTTATTGAAGATAGATATGTTTTGTAAAGCCCCATGGAATAGTTTAGTTGTTCATATGGATGGTAGTTTATTGCCAGATCCTGTGTATAAGAATTCTGATCCAAAAACAGATATTCATGAATACTGGAACCAAACAAAAGAATTACGTGAATCACTTTTTAATAATAAGTTTCATAATAATTGTTTAAGTTGCAAAACAAAAGAAGAAAAAATAGGCTGGAGCCGCAGAAAATTTCTTAATCAATCATTTGAGCATGTAGAACATACAGACAATATGGATATTCGCATGTTAGAAATAGATATGAGTAATAATTGTAATTTAAAATGTCGAATGTGTAGTGGTAGTTATAGTACTTCTTGGATAAGCGACGAATTATATTTAGATAAAATGGATTGGACTGATTATAGAGGATTGCCTAGACGATATGAAGATAAAGGAAGTATTTTTTCGCGAAATGCAAACAATTTAAATGCTGTTAAAAAAATTATAGATAAGTGTCCTAATATAGAATTTGTTGCAATTAAAGGAGGCGAACCTTTTGTAGAACCAGCAAATATAGACTTGTTAGATGAATTTATTAAAAAACTAAACACAAATGATATAACATTAGAAATTCACACAAATGCAAGTGTGTATAATCAAAGTTTAATCAATAAATTTCCTGCTTTTAAAAAAATTAATATACTTGTTAGTTTAGAAGCCGTTGATGATCCGTTATATAGATATATACGAGGCGGACGAAGATCTGGTATTGATGATGTATTATGTAATATAGATAAATTTTTAGAAATACCAAATGCACATGTAAGTATAACAACATTATGGATGGCATATAATATTTTTGAACCGGTAAAAATATATAATCAATTTAAAGGTATTGATACATATTTTAAAAATGTAGTTGCATTTCCAAAATATCTAGCATATAATATTTTACCTGAAAAACATTTGAAAAAAGCCCATGATTTAATAATGGAAAATATACCAAATGATAAGCGGGCCAAAAAAAGTGGTATTCTTAAATTAGCAGATAGTTTTTTAAACACAAAACAAGACATAGATAGTTATTATGATTTTTTATCTTTTTCTGTAACATTAGATAACATACGAAATGAAAACTTACACGACGCATGTCCTTGGTTACTTTCAAAAAAAGATCTTAGTGGTTTGAGAAATCTGGAACCAGAAAGTGGGAGAAAAATCCACAACATTAAATATAAAAATTTGGATGAGAGCTTATTTCACGCACCAACTTATTGCAAAACAAGATGGAATAAAATATTACCATACACTCCATGGATACCATCAACCGACTATCGTATTTTAGATATGGGATGCGGGCTAGGACAACATACCAATATGTTGCACGATGATTATCATTACAATGTAACAGGAATTGACATATCGAATGTTGCTATTGAATATGCAAAAAAACAATCTAATGGTGCAGAATTTATTTGTAAAAATTTATATTCGTTTAAACCAGAACAAAAATTTGATAGTTGTTATTCTTTTAATTTTAGTTTATATAATTATAAACTGACTGATTATATTTTCGGAATGACTAAACGAATATTACACAATATATTAAAACCAAACGGAACATTTATTATTAATGTTACTGATGAAGTTAAAGAAAATACCTTAAATGATTGGGAAAAATTTTTTAATAAAATAGGTACCATTATTTTTATTAACGAATTTAAAAATAAAAATGTACTTATAATAGTAAAACAATGAAAACAAGTACATACGATTTTACTAAAATACCTTTTAAACAAATAGTACGAGTAGGCCAACGTAACATGCTCTATCGAGACTTGTTTACAGTATCATGGTTGCTTGGCCGCTTTTGTAATTACCATTGCAGTTATTGTTGGGAACACGGGAGAAGTGATGATAAAGACCATAGACCTACAGAACTTTGTCTTAAAACTATTGATAAAATTAAAGAACAAGCCAGAGGGCGAGGATTTAATAGTTTCCATTTTAGTCTCTCTGGCGGTGAGCCTACTTTGCATCCTGGTTATCTTGAAATACTCAAGTATCTAGGTGATGATATTAAGAATACAAATTATACATCTGTACATATGACAAGCAATTGTTCGCCAGGCATGCGGTGGTTTGAAAAGTATGTAAAAGTCGCGGTACCATTTCATAGGGCAAGTATAACATGCAGTTATCATCGTGAATATAATAGTGAAATAAAAAGACGTAAATTATTAGCAAATAAATTAGAACTATGCCAAGAACATGATGTCCAAATTACCATTAATTGTGTAATGGTGCCGGAAAACTTTTGGAAAATAATGGATGAAGTAATGTATTTTCATGAACGTGGTATTAATGTAACATTAAAGCCACAAAGCGATCCTCATGCTAATTTTGTAGTTGAGGGATATGATGATAAAATGCTCGAACAATTACACAATGGTATGCCTCAACGAGCATACACTGAATCTAAAAATATATATGTAGACCGCCCAACACCAACATTTTTTAAAAGTCCTGATCCGATATATCAAGAAAGTAATAAAGATGTACCGCAACATTTTCAAGTTGAATTTAGAGATAGAGATGGCGATCCTTGGTATATAGATCAAGCAGAACGTTTCAATGCTTTTGAATTTAATAACTTTAAAGGATGGGAATGTAGTAGTGGGTATAGAAGCATAATAATACGAGAACCCGATGGCAGTATTAAACGGTCGTATAGTTGTGACGATAAGCCGTTAGGATATATTTACAATGATTTTAAATTATTTGATGGCCCAAAAATTTGTATAAGCAATAGTTGTGTAAGTTCTGCCGATAGTAAAATACCAAAACGAAAACCTGGTGTTAAATTACCTTTATGGCCAGGCGATGAAACTTATAAATAAATTAACAGGGAAAATTATATAATGATCAAACAAACAGTTACCAATCGACATAAATCGTTAACTTTTTCTACGCTAGAGGAAGCTAGAGCTCAACTCCATAGTGATCTCGGGCTTACTGATGAAATGATAGCAAATAGAGAGGACGCTGAACAAGCTCAAAGAAACGAAACAAAAACCCTCCTAGAAGATGGTACCGGACTTCAAACGGTAAGAGAGTTTTATTTTGATTCTGCGGCTGTAAATTGGTTTACAAGTAGTAAGAAGCCAACCAGGACTGGCAGAATAGATGCCATCAATGCAGGATGGATAATTACTGTGGTTTTTGAAGCAGTTTAATTATGGGCAGTCCATACCGTCAAACCTACTTTTTCTGTACCCGGTTGATAACCAGAAACATGTAATTGGGCACTATCCCAAATATAAACACTACCTGTTTTCCACTTATGTACATTTTGAATACTTAATCCATGCAGGTAGTCTCTCGGAAACGTTAGATGTTTTAACCACTTATTGTATTCTTTATCTGTTATAGACATTTTGCCTGTCATATATTCTGTATATTTTGCTATAGATCCAGGCGATATTGGTCTATGCAAATGCTTATTCCATGATACAGATTCAACTCCATAATTATATTGATTAAATGATACTGTATTTGCTAAACCATTTAACCATAAAGGAAAAACTATCGTTTTCCAAGGAGTAGAAATATATTTAGGATATTGTTCTGCCCATTTAAGACACTTACGACCATTATTTTCTGGTGCTCCTTCTTTTTCTATTTTTTCAATTTGTTCATTAGAATATATATGTTTTAATTCTTTTCCTAATCTTGCTAAATTATTACATACATCGTTATGAACACTATCCCAAGTATGTTCCTTTGGAACACGATATAATCTTCCTGAAATAAATTTAAATTTATTGGTACCTAATATTTCTTCTACTTTTGATTGTAAAATATGTTTTAATTCTTCCCATGCATACGGGAATCTTATATTCCCTTTTAATTTTCCTTTATAATTATCTCTATATTTTTCCTTTCCATCTTTAGGTGACTGTCCGGCACGAAACTCTCTATGTTTATTTTCTGTATACCAATCATAAAGATATTTCACTTCTTTTTTAGAAAGAAAATTTGGTATGCTAAATGTTGGAGATTCATATGATTTCATTAAATCATATTGTTCTTTTATTCTAAAAGGAGGTAAATTCATTTAAAATACAGATCCTGCAATATGTATTCTTGTTTTTATACGATGACCGTTGACTGCTATATGCATTTTTCTTGTATCAAATTTATAACAACTTCCTGCAATAATGTCTTTTCCTGTATATACCAATTTATCTACAATAAACAATGCCTTTCTATTTGTTTCTAAAGGTATATGTATTCTTTCAGTCGGGTCTTTATGATAAGAATAACAACTTTGTGGCCCCATTATTAATACTCGGGTTCTAAACATATTTAATTCTTTTAATAAAGAATTAGTATAAGGAATATTCAAAATCGGATAAACAAATTCGTCTTCTTGATAAAGAAGATCGTTAACCTTGCCACATGATAATTCTGGATCAAAGTTATTTTCAATACTTTGTAATCCTACTTGTCTTATAGTATGTTCTCTAGCTTCAAGATTAATCTTACAAGATATTAGTTCTTGTTTAATTAACTCTGTATCGATATTTCTTTTATCTTGTAAGGTTGCTGTAATATCCATTCTATTAAATTTGCAACGTAGGTTGCATCCATTTTTTTATTTGTTACTTTACTAATTCTAGGTGTGTCGACGTATCCTAATTTAATAAGAGTTATATTACAACCCAAATAAAAAAGTTGATTACATGAGTTTTCTAATGCTAATTTGGCCGATTGATATGGATGTGGTTTATTTTTTGTTTGGTCAGTAGTATTTGAACCTATACATATAATTTTTGAAACATGCTTTGACTTATATAAAAGTTCTGTTTGAGCCCACGGATTAGAATTATCATATGCATTATTAACAAAAACATCACAATTTTTTAAATATGGGGTTATATCATCATTTAAAATATTAAATCCTGTAGACCTTGATAAACCTACACCACCAAATTTTTCAAATATTGCTTTACCTATTCCGCTAGTATGTCCTGTAATTAAAAAATTCACGTATATACCATATTTTTATTACTTGTACTTATACCATAAATTATTAAACATATAGCAATTAATACACATATTGTCATAATAGGATGTTGGGTCCACACAGGATTATTTAAAATTTTTCCATCTGAGAAATAGATACCATCAAGTTGATACATACTAGTTTCTATTCTTTTAAATAAAATAAATGCTACTAAAGCACATGGTCTTGAAAATTCATATTTTTTCATAATAAATCCGATAACACTAAAAATACTGAGCATAAAAAGATCTTCCCAAACAGTATTGTAATGTCTTGAAGAAATAACGGCCCATATTACTGTTATCATCATAGGTGGCATCCAATACTTTGCTGGTATATAAATTACTTTTGATAAGTGTCTAGCAAATACAAGCATTACTATACCACTAATGAGTGTCCCCCACATATAACCACTTAGCAGGCAGTTTATAAATCTAGTATCTTCCATTATAGAAAATTCACCTACATCAAATCCAACATACATCCATAAAGCCATTAATATAGCATATAATTTACCACTAGGAATACCAAACATAATAGTTGGTAATAGTCCGCCCATTTTACCTGTATTGTTCGAACCCTCACAACCAATAATGCCTTTGATATTACCTTTACCAAATGGTATTTTTTCATTTTTATTAAGAGAAACCGTTGCGGCATATGCAGACCAGTCTCCTATTCCGCCTCCTGTTCCTGGCAATATACCAACTATCCATCCTATTCCGCCTCCCATAAGGGCAAGCCATTTATGCTTCCATACTGCTAAAATACCTTCCCATGTTTGTTTATTATGATTGTCAAAATTTATTTTTTTTACATGATAATTTAGTTTCATTAAAACTAAAAATTCTGGTATTGCAAATAATCCAGCGGCAACTATTACAATTGGAACACCATCTTCTAAATATTCCCATCCAAATGTATGTCTATTATTGTCAAAAATATCAAAACCAATAGATCCTATATACAATCCACAACCGATTGCTAATAAACTTTTAAATGTATTATTAGTAGTAATAGTAGACATTAATGAGAATGCTAATATTACTAAACCGAATATCTCAGGAACTCCCATATATTGACTAATATTTTCGTAATATGGAATAACTATTATACCTAATAAACCATATAATAATCCCATTACAGTTGAACAAGTAATTGCCGCAGATAATGCATATGATGCTCTTCCTTGCTTTGCTAAAGGATAACCATCAACCATTGTGGCGGCCGCTCCGCCACCTCCTGGCACTCCAATTAAAACACCAGCAAAAGAATCACCGATAGCACACGAAACTATTGTTGTAATGCTAAACAATACAAACAAATAATTTGCATCAGGTACATCAAAATAATTAACAATAGCAAAAAGCATTATAGCGGCTTTACCAGGTCCTGCACAAGGAATTAATCCTACTATGCCACCATATAGTACTCCTGCAAGTATTATGATAGCATATTGGACTATATAATGATACTGAAGTAACCATTCCATTTAAAATAAATCTTTCTTCTTTTTTACTTTTTTATTAAATGTTTTTAAAACTGTAAACATATCATTATAAACAGGTTTGCTTAAATTGTTCCATATAAATGAAACCATATTTTGTGAATCAGTACCAAAATGCCAATCGTATGTTCCTAATCTTTTATCTAAGACTTTTTTTGATGATTTATTATTTACGGTTGCTTGCATTGTTCTAACTAACATATCATAATGTGGATTATCTTTTTTAGTAAAAATTGTTTTTCCTAATCCTGCCCGCAATTTTAACAACATTGAATAGGCGTCATAAAATTTACCAGCCGGTGGTTCGTTCCATTTTTCTTTAAATTTATTGTCAAACCACAAATCTGGTTTTGCATTTGGATCTGGTATAATATTACCATCATTGTCTAATGTACCATGAGTATACCAAATTTCAGCAATTCCTTTTTTAATTTGTTTTTTATATGTTTTATTTGCGTGAAAATATCCATCTCGCATAACTTGTAATTCGTCTACTAAAAATGCTTTCCGGGCTTCGCCTGTTGTAAAACCCGAAACCCATCTAGTATTAGATTTTGCACATTTAATACTTATTTTAAGTGAATTATTCCCACACATTAGTAATATATGCCCCATTGCATCTACAAATGCATTTGGATGCATAATAATAGCAACATTATCAACGCCAGGTGTTACATTTGTTTTTTTAAATGCAAATGTTCCTTGAAGTTGGCCGCCTATTGTTTGTCCATGAATTCGAGGATCAAATCCCTTCCATTTTTTCGACATTAAAAAAGTATTGTATCCATTTGTTTGAACAATAACTGTATTATCTTTTGAATGTTTTTTATACCATGTAACAAATCCTTTTCTTCCTCGTTGTCCGGTAATGTGTCGTAAAATAATCGAATGGCCTTCTTTTTCTAATTCCTTACTCCATTCTTTAGCAAAGATTGTTGCCCATTTTGCCATACCACCTGCAGGCTTACCCGGAATAAGATATGTGAACGATTCGGCATATACACTTGTTATTAAAAATAACAAACTAATTGTTAATATAATTTTTTTCATAAATTTCCTTTTTACTTATTTTTATTAATATGATAGATAGACGCAATAATATGACATCTATCTATCATTAAAGTTAATTAGAAAGAGTATCTAACTTCAATTACTACATTATTTTGCCGTTCCTTACCAGCACTTTCGCTAATCTCAGCATCACTGCCAAAGAACCTCTTTCTCATATAAGGAGAAACTTTCACTGTATCATCTAAGAATTTAAAATTCATTGATAATTTTAATTCATTATATTTTACTCTACCTTCGGTTGCATTTCTCAGTTGAAGGAGTTTTGTTTTTAGCCCAAGTAAAGGCTTCCATTTATGTTCGACAAAAATATATTGATAATCAGTGTCTGTTACTGTTTCTGTTACTGTAGTTACACTCTTTTTAGTTTTAGAGCTAAATTTTGTTGTTGTATCTTTATCGATGCCAACACCAACATCTGTTGCAAGTGCCAATGATCCTATTACCATTGCACTAAAAATTAATATTAGTTTTTTCATCATTTTCCTTTCTCTTTAATGATTTTATTGCTATATAATTTATGCCCCAATCAAACAAAGGTTTTCCTAATTTTTCTGAGACACGGTTAAATCCAGAGCTTTCATATGCTTTAATACTTTCCTCTCTAGGACAAGTCCAAATCATTGCCGCTCCTTCTTGTTTTGCCTTTTCTATTGTATTATACAATAATAAAGACGAAATTTTTCTTCTTCTATAATTTATATCAACCCATAATCCTCTAGAACGATAATTGAAATCGCTAGTTTTATAACCACTATTGACACCAATTAATGTATTATTATCATAAACACCAAAAAATGTAGGCAGACCTAATGCTGAACTTTGTTGTATTTTATTATCTTCTGTTAAATCCCAAGGATTTGTTGGTTCAGCATCTCTACCAGGCCACAACTTACTCCATGCTTGTGATATTTGTTTAAATGATATATTTTTACATTTATATTCAATAGGATTATTTATATTTGATAAAAGAATATGTTTCCAACTAGATTCGACTGTATTATTAATTAAATTTAATTCATATTCAATTTTTCGTATGTCGGTATTTAAATGATTATATTTTCTGTTACTAAAATCTTTTCTAGTCTCTTTAGTTAAAATAATAAACAAATCGTTAATAAAATTTAAAAATTTTTCTTTTGTAAAATTTAATTTTATTTTTTCTTTATACATTTGTGACGGCCATCGTTCATCGTTATATATTAAATCGGTTTCTAAAAATTTATTTAATACCATTACAGATGATGTTTTTATTGTGATTTTGTTTGTATCTATGTTACCTATAATTAATATTATTAATTTTTTATTAGTTTCTATTTCATGCCATACCGATTTTCTTATTGATTTATCAAAAGGATAAGAATCATCCATAGTTACAATTAAAAATGACATGTTATATACATATAATTCTTTTATAAAATAATCTGCTATTGCTTTATTTTGTAAAATTAATATTTCTTTATATTGTGTCATTTTGTATAAATTGATTTAAGAAAATCTTGCCTATAAGGATGAGTAGGTATACCTAATCCAACTGTTTTCCTTCCCCAAGCTATATCTATCCAATTATCAAATTTATTTTTACCTACTTCAAATAATGGATATTTATCTACATTATATTTTCTATGATCATGAGCAGGTAAACTATTGCATAATTGTTGAATATCATAATCAGCAAAAATATGAAACCACGAATTACTTTTATCTTGAGAATATCCTGATAATCTATATCTAGCAAATTCAACATTATTAAAGATTAAATATCTATCTAAATTTGGTTTTTTTATAGAATTAATTTTTTTATTATAAAAATTGATAAGTAATTCGTATCCGATAGTATCTTCTGCACCACCCCACATATTACTAACACCTATACTAGGATAAAATCGTTTAGTAAATGTATAACACCATAGTAAGAACGAGTTTATAATTTCATTATGATTTAAAGTTGTATGGGGTTTGTTGGTTGCATAATATATAACATCCTTTTTTCGGCTTGATGTTACACCTACTTCTCCTGTTATTTTTATACCATTATAATTTTTTAGTGCTTCTTGTTTTGGACCAAAAGAATCCTCTCCCCAAAATAATTCTTTGTTATTACTACCAGAAAATTCTACATCTACATTCTCAATTTCCCAATTATATTTGGTTTTGTATTCATTACATATTTTATCGTCAATTGTATGAGTTTTATTTTTACTTGTTATGAATATTAATTTATGATCATAATTTAAATGTCTTAATAACATACTTAAAAAAGAAGTATCTTTCCCTCCACTAAAACACATACTCGGAATACCAGCAGAAGTATCAATTTTACTTACTGCCTTAACAAATAGATCATATAACCTGTCAACATTTAATTCTTGAACAGGATGATTTAATATATCTGAATATTGTATTTGTGTATGATTTATTACATAATGTTCTGGTTGTACTTGAGAAATCTCATTATATATAGTACCTTCTCCTACAGAAAAACTTTGTGTTATTTGGAGTTGTTCTATTGTAGATTGATTAATAGAAGGAGAAATGGATTCAATACAATCTGAAAAGGTAGGAGATATTATTTTATTAGTATAAAAAAGATTAGTTGTACAAAAATGATCTACACATGCAATCCATTTATCATTCGATAAGAAAACAAATGCAAATTGCCCTCTAATATTTTCAGGAAATTTATTATAACATAACGATTCAAAAATTGCAACATCATCTAGATTTGTGTAACCATGTATGTAAAATTTATTTTCGTTTTTTTCTAAAAATCTAAATTTTCTATAAGAATTAGAATTTATGAACTCCACTTTTCTTTAAACTCCGTCAATTCTCGTTTTGTTAAGCCAAACTTTATACATAACAACTTTTCTGCTTCTTTAATACTCTCAGGAGAAGCATCGTCTTGGCCAAACCAATCTGTAACATATTCGTCCCATTCATCAATAAAATCCCCGAACATTGCTTTAGCAAGTCCTGCTTCCATGCGACTTAATCGTACGGCTTGTTGCTTATAGTCTTCAAAAGCTTCGCATACAGACGGATATAAAGGCTTTACGAGCTCATACATTGCCCTAGCAAACTCCCTTATCTCCCATTGTGCATGAGGATCCATACGTAACCAAGCCATGTGTAAGAAGTTTTTAAGATTGCATTTCCAGTATGCTTCTGTATAATTAGACACTGGTAATACAGCTCTTGCAGTTTCACGAGCAACATCAAGGTCTAACAATTCTTCATATTTACTATAAGCATTTGTATGAACATCTTCTAACATCCAAGATAACTTACCATGTATTTCGTCTAATGAGTCTTCTCTGCCTTGTTTATTTGTGGTGCTTTGCTTCTCAAATGTTTTCGGCATGTAGAATTCGTCTGTCATAACAGAATAACGGCCGCTATATTCATTTACTTGGGCGGTTCTGTGGCGTATAAGCTGGCGCATTACAAAGATAGGCAAACGAATATGAAACTTTACTTCGCACATTTCAAATGGCGTTGTATGCTCATGTCGCATTAGATAACGTATGAGTCCGCGGTCTTCTTGTACTTTTTTAGTACCTGTACCATATGATACACGAGCGGCTTGTACAACTGCATCATCTGAACCCATCCAGTCAATAAGTCCTACAAAACCATGATCCAATACTTGCATATATCGGTCATCTTCTATATCTATTTCTTTTAAGGTTGTCATTTTGTATCTAATTTGTCTAAAAACTCGTCTAATAATTTTTGTTTTTCTTTATTTTCGTAAATTACTTGATTTAAATACTGGTTATATATTTGAACAGCAAATAATTTATGAGAATCAGGGCCTGGATGTTCGTCATCTCTGGCCTTATCCATACTTGGAAAATTATTTATGGTTTCGTATTCAAATGTAAGACGATATGCTCTTGCAATATTCGATACTAATACTAAGTTTTTTTCAAAACAATATTGATCATTAAAATCATTATGCATCATAAAAAATGCTTTATATTCACTAGAACCATCATTCCAAAATTTAGGATTATTAGTTAAAATTCTCCACAATGAATTATCTTCGCGAACATATTCTCTTCGATGAAAATGTGACCATTGAATGAATATTATAGCAGGACGTATATATTCTAAAAATCGCCATGTTAATCTAACAATAGCATCATTAGAATATCCTGGAACTCCTAAGTTCCATATTTGGGTTGTTTCGTCGGAAAATGCTAATCGTAAATGATCGTGCCATAATTGTTCTTGTTTTAATCCAACGCCAAATGTATAAGAACATCCTAGCACCATTATTTGTTGTTTTTGATGATCTATGTCCTCGAACGGTCGACAACGAAACCCATGATTATTTAAATCATACGTTAAATCGTCTTCAGGATTAATTTTTTGGTTTATTTCATTATACATTAATCCATACCGATGCATATTAGGTGGAGCACCAGGTAATGGATCTACCTTACATTCTGATTCGAAATTAACGCCATACGGCAAGGCTGGGGGTAAATGAGGATCTGATTGAAACCAATGTGAACTTTCTTGTCGCTTTAAATCGGCTTCTTGTTCATTTTCTTCTAACCGTTTAAATTCATCATGTTGTTTGTTGAGAAGGGTCCGTATCTTCATCGTTAAAATATTTTGCTAGTATTCGTCCAACATTTTTATATACAGTTCCTTTAAGTAAATCTACATTCATATAAATGTCAATATCAACGACTTGATCTTCAAACTGTTTTAATTCAGTACCTTCAAAAATGCTTTCTGTTGTTTTAACTCTTTTAAGAAATTCTTGGCCTACTTTAATTGTTTGGCCATTATTCAATTTTATGTGTAGTTCTAAAATAAATTTAGTAGGTATTGCACCTATTTCTACATCATCTAAAATTTTTTCAAATGTTTTGTCGTTATGACCTTTTGGTAATTTTATAGCCACATCAACTAACGGCATCTGCTTTTTTACGCATATCATTAAACTTTCGTCTAGGTATTAATTCATATGCTTGATCTCTAAGATTCTTTGCTTCGGCTTCCATGCCTTCTGCTTGAGCTACAAATCCTTTTGCTAATGAAAAATCATCTAAAACACCGTCATCTTTTGTTGTAACTGTTGCCGGTTTTACTTCATCACCTACTGTAACTGCATCCGAGCTAAGTTGATGCATTGTATTAAATTGATCTTCAGTTAAGTTAGGGTTTGTTTTAAGAGAACCTAATTGTTTATTAAGTTCATCTAATCTGATATTAGTATTATTATCAGGTGTCATCATGACTTTGTCTGTTTCTAATTTAATAAACTTTTTTTCTAGATGAAGTGTTTCTAACATTTTTCGCCCATCCCTAAAAAAATGAGTATGAGCATGATCTGAAAAGTCTGTTTTTTGTTGAGCTTGAGCAGATTCTACTTCATTCATTAAATCATTGTGCATGTCATCGGATAATCCTTGGACATCTACTAAAAGACAATTATCTGGCTCATCCGGTAATTGTCTAAACATAACTACTACTCTTTGTTGGGTAGATACGATTCTCCCAACGTGTTTTGTAAAAGGCATTTTCCTCCTATATTTCTAAGTATCTAATCCTGCGGCGGCGTCAGCGGCTGTATTGCCTGCGTCACCTGGTGGTAAATCGACAGGTTTGGCTTGTTGCTGGGCCTGTTGATCTGCGGCGGTTTGTTGAACTGTCTGCAAAAACGCATTAATTTTTTCGTATGATTCACCTACAGTTTTTGCTTCATTTGCACGAAACGCTCCTCGAGTCATTGCAATATCAATTATATTTGAAATTGTTTGCAAGTCTGCTATTGTTAAATTCCCCTCTTGAGCTTGTTGCTCAGGAGCGGTATCAGGTTGTTCAGCCATATTTCTCCTTTTTGCTGTATTGTTTTATTTATCCATTAACTATGTACTTAACTTTAATTCCGCTATATTTCGTAAAAAATTATCTTTATCTGTTGGTAATTCAAACCATAAATGATATATTTTATCACTCTCACCTGTAGACCATCCGGTAGTACCTTCTCTATCAATTCGATCAAGATAATACATACCTTGTATTTCGTGTAATCCTAATGAGGTCCATATCGGTGGCTTATTAAAGGCCAGAACAATCCTGTTACGCATCATTTGCGTCAGGATTTTCTCATTTAGTAATTCTAAATCTGCCCTTGTTAATGTTGGGTTCTGTTGAATTTGCAAGCCGTCTAATACTCGTTTTATTAACCTACTTCTTACTTCGTTCACGCCGCTTGTTGAATTTTATTCGGTTCTTCATAATGTACTGTTATCCCGAAAGGTGCTGTAGTACTCTCATTACCGTGTATAAGAAATACAGTATCGCAATATTCATTGTCACCCCAACCACTGCAAGGGTAGCCGTCAGTAAACATAATAAATTGTTTTGGTTCAATTTCATTCTCCTTCATGTAAGTCCAATTTACTTCAAAGGATGTACCGCCCCCTCCTTGGAGTTGATACTTGTCAATTTCGTCTGCATTGTCTGGTGTGTATTTTACATGATTATATACATCTGTATCAAAACACCATACACTTAATTCGAAATCTTCATACTGATCTAAAATACCTCTTACTTCACTTAAAAAATCTGTTGCTTGTTGTTGTCCTATTGATCCGCTCATATCTAATGCACAAGCAACTTCAATTTTTTCTGCCCTATCCATTCCTGGAAGTATGCAATTAGTTGAATGTGATTTACGTGAAGGTCTCATAAATGTATAGTCATCTTTTAAACTCGACTCAACCTGTGCCCTAATAACTGAGCGCCAATCTAATTTTGGTTCAGTCCATTCTTTAATCAACCGCTCAATTCCACCTGGAACATTTCCGGCACCTGCTTGGTTTGCGGCTTCTATAATTGCTTCTTTGAGTTCGTCTTTGAGTGCCTTTTTTTCTTCGTCTGTTAATTCTCCTCCACCAAATTCTGCTTCAAGATCTTTTTGAACATTGCCTTCACCGTCTTCGCCGTCACCTTCTCCTGGGCCTTGTCCACTAGTAGCATCGCCGTCACCTTCACCATCCATATCAAAATGGAAGTCTAATGTTTCTTGGGGATTAGGACAATTTTCTTTTAAGTCATCATATACTTCTTCACTAGTCCATCCTCTGTATTTGTAATCAAGTAAAATTGGAACCGTTGTAATTACATCTCCTACTTGTTCGTCTGCTAATATAATATTAATTACATAATCTCCTGCCATATT
>Ga0310345_10001395_pt1 | contig 27032 bp, 32 predicted proteins | sample HC15DNA20500_MG_FD_204667 | JGI IMG/M metagenome (GOLD analysis project Ga0310345, IMG submission 204667) | Marine microbial communities from station ALOHA, North Pacific Subtropical Gyre - HC15-DNA-20-500_MG | ecosystem: Environmental > Aquatic > Marine > Oceanic | place: Pacific Ocean: North... | reverse complement strand
CCATCGGGCTCGTCGTGCTGGTGGTGATGTTCTGCCAGCAGCAGACGGCCGTGCTGTTCTGGGCGATCGCCGCGCTGTCGCTGCTGCTCGGCATCCTGATCATCATCCCCATCGGCGGGGCGGACATGCCGGTGGTGGTTTCGATGCTCAACTCCTACTCGGGCTGGGCGGCGGCCGGTATTGGCTTCACCCTCGGCAACACAGCGCTGATCGTCACCGGCGCGCTGGTGGGCTCCTCGGGCGCCATCCTGTCCTACATCATGTGCAAGGGCATGAACCGCTCCTTCATCAGCGTGATCCTGGGCGGCTTCGGCGGCGAGACGGCCGGCCCTGCGGGCGGCGACGGCGAGCAGAAGCCGGTCAAGCTCGGCTCCGCGGAGGACGCGGCCTTCCTGATGAAGAACGCAGGCAAGGTCATCATCGTGCCGGGCTACGGCATGGCGGTGGCGCAAGCCCAGCACGCGCTTCGCGAGATGGCCGACACGCTCAAAGAAGAGGGCGTGGAAGTGAAATACGCCATCCATCCGGTGGCGGGCCGCATGCCGGGGCACATGAACGTGCTCTTGGCGGAAGCCCAGGTGCCCTATGACGAGGTGTTCGAGCTGGAGGACATCAACAGCGAGTTCCCCCAGGCCGACGTCGTCTACGTGATCGGCGCCAACGACGTGACCAATCCGGCCGCGGAGGACGATCCGTCCTCGCCGATCTACGGCATGCCCGTGCTGCAGGTCTGGAAGGCCGGGACCGTGTTGTTCAACAAGCGGTCCCTGGCGTCGGGCTATGCCGGCATCGACAATCCGCTCTTCTATCGTGACAACACCATGATGGTGCTGGGGGATGCGAAGAAGATGACGGAGGAGATCGTGAAGAGCCTGTAGGGCGTCTGAGCTCTTTCACCTCTCCCCGCTGGGGGAGAGGTAGGATGCACAGCATCCGGTTGAGGGGACAAATCTCGAAGGACCTGTCCCCCTCACCCCAGCCCTCTCCCCGCCGGGGAGAGGGAGCTCCGCCGTGCCTTACCGAATTCCTTCTTCCGATCTTAAGGAGGGCAGAGTATGTCTCGGCCCATGTGGATCTACATTCTGCTTCTGCTGGTGGCGGCATACGCGGTGATTTGCGTGGGCGCCTACCGGGTGCACCGCTATTTCGTCTACAAGCCCGACCCGACCTATACGGCGCCGCAGGACACGGCGCTGGAGAATGTCGAGGAGGTGAAGTTCAAGGGCCACGACGGCGTGACGCTGATCGGCTGGTGGGTGCCGGCGCGGGAAGGCATGCCGACGCTGCTTTACTTCACGGGCAATGGCGGCTCGGTCGCCGGCCGTGCTCATAAGATCGACGAGATCAAGCGGGCGGGCTACGGGCTCTTCATGCTGAATTACCGCGGTTTCGGCGGCTCCGAGGGCAGCCCGACGGAGGCGGACAACATCGCCGACGCCCAGACCGCCTACGATCTCCTCATGGAGCGGGGGCTGAGGCCGAAGGACGTGGTGATCTATGGGGAATCCCTCGGCACCTCGGTCGCGACCCAGCTTTCCCTGAAGCGTCCGGCGAAGGCGCTGGTGCTGGAGGCGCCGTTCACCTCAGCCGTCGCCGTGGGCCGGCTTACCTGGTGGTTCCTGCCGCTCAGGCTGGTGATGGTCGACAAGTACAAGACGATCAGCGTGATCGATCAGGTGAGCGTGCCGCTCCTGATCGTGCATGGGCGCCAAGACAGCGTCATTCCTTTGCGCATGGCCGAGCAGCTCTATGCGAAGGCGCCCGAGCCGAAGCAGATGGAGGTGTTCCCCGAGGCCGATCATAACGACCTCTACGAGCACGGGGCGTTCGTCACCGTCGACGAGTATCTGCAGGGGCTGGACCGTAAGGCCGCCGGCGACGGCGCGGCAAACACCAAAAAGCCCGCAAGCGTCGAGGCTGCGGGCTAGGGGCGACGGCTCCGGGGCGAAACCGTCCCGGCCGTCTCAATCATTTCCGAAAAATCAGATGCGCTTAGCGGCGGCCGCGGCTGCGTCCACCGACGAGGCCTTCGCGCTGGGCGCGCTTACGGGCCAGCTTGCGAGCGCGGCGAACGGCTTCAGCCTTTTCGCGGGCGCGCTTCTCGGAGGGCTTCTCGTAGTAGTTCCGGAGCTTCATCTCGCGGAACACACCCTCACGCTGCATCTTCTTTTTCAGGGCGCGGAGCGCCTGATCAACATTGTTATCGCGTACAACGACTTGCACTTGAGTGCTATCTCCGAATAGTCGTGATCTTGAAGGATCGAAGCGGGTCAAAGCCCATGCCGGGGTAACGGCGATAGGGGCCGACCTCGAATCTGGGGCAGTACCTAGCAAAAGGACCGCCGCTTGTCCAGCGAGCATAAGACGGTTGGGGCCGGGATTAGGTTCCGAAGGGGGGCGGGGTGAAGGTTCTGCTGTTTACGTTCGGCTCGCGGGGGGATGTCCAGCCCTACGTGGCGTTGGGGGCGAGCTTGCGCCGCCTCGGCCATGCGGTAGCGCTCTGCACTGGCCAGGGGTTCGACGCCCTTATCGGCGAGCACGATATCGAGCCCGCAACCGTCTCCATCGACTATCGCGAGATCATCAACCGGCCGATCGCGCTCGAGGCCTTCCGGAGCATCTCCGGGCGTTTCAAGGCGATGCGCGAGTTCAAGGGGCTGGTCCGCACCCAATTCGACGAGATGTGGACGGTGGCGCAGGAGGTCCGGCCCGACGTCATCGTCTATCACCCCAAGGGCTTCGCCGCCCAGCACATCGCCGAGGCGCTCGGCGTCGTGGCGATCCCGTCCACCCTGCAGCCAGCCTTCGTGCCGACCGGCGCCTTTCCGAACCCATTCACGCCGCTGCCGGATCTCGGCTGGATCGGCAACCGGCTGAGCCACGACTTGATCGACCGGGTGACGCGGTGGGCGCAGAAATCCCTCATCGGCAAGTGGCGGGAGAGCAAGCTCGGCCTAAACGCGCGCGGGCCCACGAACTTCTTCGAGGGCTATGACCCGCAAGGGCGGCTTCGCCAACGGCTGCATGGCTACAGCCGTTATCTCGCGCCCCGGCCGGACGACTGGACGGAGCGGGAGCGGATCACCGGCTACTGGTTCCTGGATCAGACCTCCCATTACCAGCCGCCGCCGGCCCTGGAGCGCTTCTTGGCCGCGGGGCCGCCGCCGGTCTATGTCGGGTTCGGCAGCATGCCGGCGGAGGACGTGAAGCGTCAGACCAAGACGGTGATCCGGGGGCTGAAGCTCGCCGGCTTGCGGGGTGTGCTGGCGACAGGGTGGGGCGGCCTCGATCCGACACCCACCGAGGGCATGTACACGCTGGAGGAGGTGCCGCATGACTGGCTGTTCCAGCGCTGCGCGGCGGTGGTGCATCACGGCGGGGCGGGCACGACTCATGAGGGCTTGCGCTGGGGCCGTCCGACGGTGATCTGCCCGCTCGGTGTCGACCAGCCCTATTGGGGGCGCCGGGTGAATGCGCTCGGCGCAGGGCCGAAGATGCTGCCGCTGCGGTCGCTGACGGCGAGCGGGCTGGCCCAGGCGCTGCAGAAGGCGCGGAGCTGGGAGACGCTGTCGCGGGCGGCGGAGATCGGCTCGGCGATCGGTCAGGAACGCGGCGCGGACGATGCAGCGGAGATGATCGACGCGCTAACGTTTTGAGGGGCGTGTACGATTATGCGCCGACGTGGCGGCATTCTGAGGCTGTCATCCCTGCGAAAGCAGGGATCCAGTAACCTCAGGGCTTGGCTATGGAAGGATAGAGGTCATCCCAATTCGGATTCTGGTTTTCCACCAGTTCTATTTTCCAAGCACGCTTCCAACGTTTCAGCTGCTTCTCTCGCTGTATCGCCGCGCCGACCTCAGCGTACTGCTCAAAATAGACGAGGCGGGCCACCCTATATTTTGATGTGAAGCCTTCCACACGCCCTTCCTTGTGTTCCATCACGCGACGGACAAGATCGTTCGTCACGCCCACGTAGAGCGTGCCGCCGATGCGGTTCGCAAGGATGTACACGGCGTATGTCCGTTCACTCACCCGCCAAATCTGGTGGTTACTGGATTGCCCGGTCAAGCCGGGCAATGACAGTCAGAGGCGGTCGGCCTTTGGTGGGTGAGCCGGTTAGCTCGATTTCGGCGAGATCTTCGTGAAGTGGCCCATCTTGCGGCCGGGGCGGGTGTCCGCCTTGCCGTAGAGATGCAGCGCCACGCGCTCCTCGGCGGCAAGCTCGGCCCAGCGGTCGGCATCGTGGCCGATCAGATTGGTCATGACCGCGTCGGAGTGGCGGCCGGTGGGGCCGAGGGGCCAGCCGGCAATGGCGCGGATATGGTTCTCGAACTGGCTGGCCTGGCAGCCGTCGATGGTCCAGTGGCCGGAATTGTGCACCCGCGGGGCGATCTCGTTGACGACCAGCTCCTGCGCATCGCCTTCGCAGTGGAACATCTCCACGCAGAGCACGCCGACATGCTCGAGAGCGGCCGCGATCTTGCCGGCGATCTCGCGGGCCTTGTAAGTGCAATCGCCTGTGATATCGGCCGGGACGCGGCTGCTGTAGAGGATGCCGTCCTGGTGATGGTTCTCGGCCACGTCGTAGAAGCCGAGGGTGCCGTCGAGGCCGCGGGCCACGACCACGGAGACCTCCCGGTCGAATGTCACGAAGCCTTCCAGGATCGCGGGCTGGCCGCCGATCTCTTCCATGGCGCGTTCGGCGTCGCCGGGTTTGCGAATTACGACCTGGCCCTTGCCGTCGTAGCCGAAGCGGCGGGTCTTCAGGAGGGCAGGGGCGCCCAGGGTCTCAAGGGCGCTGCGGAGATCGTCCGCGCTGTCGACCTGGGCGAAAGGCGCGACGGGGATGCCGAGCTCCTGAACGAACTGCTTCTCCAGGAGCCGGTCCTGAGTGATGGCGAAGGCGCGGGCGGGTGGGGCCACGCGGGCGCCCTTCGCGGCAGCTTCAAGCGCGCCGGCGGAGACGTTCTCGAATTCGCAAGTGATGACATCAACGCCTTGGGCGAATTCGGCGATCTTTGCCTCGTCGTCGTAGGCACCGATTGTGGATTCGGCCGCGAACTGGCCCGCGGGCGAATCCGGACCGTCGGCGTAGATGTGGACCTTCAGGCCGAGCCGGGACGCGGCGACGGCGAGCATGCGGCCAAGCTGGCCGCCGCCGAGGATGCCGATGGTGCCGCCGGGCGGAAGCATCTCGCTCATCAGACGGCTACTCCTCTTCCGGGGAGTGGGCGACGGAGTCGGTCTGGGCCTTCCGCCACTCTTCCACGCGTCCGCTGAGATCGGCGTCGGAGATGGCCAGGATCTGGGCTGCCAGGAGACCCGCATTGGTGGCGCCGGCATCGCCGATGGCAAGGCTGCCGACGGGCACGCCGGCGGGCATTTGGGCGATGGAAAGCAGGCTATCCAGGCCTTTCAAGGCGCGGCTTTCGATCGGCACACCGAGCACGGGCAACTCCGTCATGGAGGCGGTCATGCCGGGCAGATGGGCGGCGCCGCCGGCGCCCGCGATGATGACCTTCAGCCCGCGGCCCCGCGCTTCCTTCGCATAGGCATAGAGCCTGTCGGGGGTGCGGTGGGCGGAGACGATGCGCGTCTCGTAGCGCACCGCCAGCTTGTCCAGGACCTCGGCCGCCTTCTGCAGGGTCGGCCAGTCGGAGCGGCTTCCCATGATGATGCCGACGATGGGGGTCTGATTGCCTGCCGCTTTGGGCTCGGTCATCGAATTGCTTTCCGGCGCTGTTCGCGCCTCTCTCCAGGAAAAGCGCGCGATTATAGGGTTGCGAAGGGTCTTGGCAAGGTGGAGAGCGCGGAAAAACCGCCGTTTGTCAGGCGATGATGTCGGGGAGCAGGATGTCCTCGATCCGGGCGATCTCGTCCTTCAGGATGAGCTTCTTCTTCTTCATCCGCCGCAGCTCGAGCTGATTGGAGAAGCCGCCATCCTCCAGCGCCCCGATGGCCCCATCGAGGTCGCGGTGCTCCTGCTTCAGGCGCTCCAAAGCCTGGCGGAGCTCTTCAAGCTCCTCGCTATCCATCGGAGATGTCCTTCCGCCCCTCTTCCTGTCGCCTGCCGGATTCGGCGGCGCGGCCCCCACTGCCAGGACGGGCGGAGTATCGCGCGCGAAAGGTGGCAGACGCAAGGCGGGTGGGGCGGATTTGGGCGTCTTCGATGGCCGCAATATGGCCCGTAACAATTTGTGAGCCGAAACGTCATGGAACCGTTAGACAAGCGCCGCGGCTTACGTCAGACTTTTTGATCCACGCATCAAAGTGGAGGTCTCGCTATGGCGCTTGACGCACATCTCACCGAACTCTCTCAGAAGCACAGAGCTTTGGAGCGGCAGATCGAGGAAGAGGAGGCCCGCCCGATGGCCGACCCTCTCAAGATCACCGACTGGAAGCGGAAGAAGCTGCGGCTGAAAGACGAGATGGAACGCCTCAGGCAGCAGATGCCCCATTAGGGCGAAGCGACCCGGGTCCCGACCCATTGCAGAAAAATTGAGCGCTTGGATCGTGCTCCTATAATCCTGTCGTCCGACAGGTTGTGCCTTTTTGAGCGCTCACGACAGGCACGCGCAACGATTAGGCGAATCGCCGGCGGCGGTTAGAACTCGGCGTCGCCGGTCCCGCTCAGCCATGCGCGCGCCTCTTCCATCTGGTTAGGCTTGAACTGGCGCACCTCGCATTTCGTGAAGGGCGAGACGAGTTCCGACCAGAGGTCGAAGATCGTCGCTTCGCAGACCACGGCGCAGCGGTCGAAGTCGCGCAGGTGGCGGAGCGAGAAGCGGATGTCGTGCCAGAAGGCGCGGGCTTCCATGCCGTCGAAGCTCTCGAAGATCTCCATCAGGCGGATTTCGCCGTGGCGGTCGATGAAGGCTTCCAGCTTCCGTGCCACCTCGTCGAACTCCTCAGTCGACACCTTGCCGGCAATGCGGACTTCGGCGGTCTTGGCGTTGTCGAACTCTCGGTAGCTCAGCATCGGCGCCTTAATCCCTTCCCGAATGAGAGCGTTGGGAATTCTCATCGTACCGGCAGGTATCGCGCCTGCCTAGCGCCGGCTCATGCCTCCCGAAGACCCGCAATGCGCACGGCTCTCCAGATCAAACGGGGAACGTTTCCGAGCGGATTGTCGTTTACCCGACAAGTGAAGCCGGAGACCCCTAGAGACGGACGGAGCTCCCCATGCGAATCAGCAGATTGGTTGCCACACTCTGGATGGCCAGCGCCGCAATCTTCGGTGTCGGCGTTTTCCTCATGGCGCAGTCGGCGATCGGTCCCCAGGACGTCGCCGAGGCGCGGAATGCCGAGAGCGACGTGATCCTGAAATACCGGGACGTGATCCGTGAGACGACGGCGCCCAAGCATCTCACCAAGGGTCCGGCGCTGGTTAAGGATGCCTCCGCCGAAGCCAAGGCCGCCGAACTTTCCCCTGACCTGAACGCCGTTCCTCTGCCGACCAAGAAGAAGGGCGATGCGGACAATTGGGTCCGGGTGGCCGGCACGGAAGCCATCCTGCGCGCCGATCCTTCCGATTCCGCAGCGATGATCGTGGCGTTCCCCGTCGGCCGAAAGCTGGACCTTGTGAGCGAGGGCAATGGCTGGACGAAGGTCGAGGAGCCGAAAACCGCGACCGTCGGCTGGATCAAGGCCGATCAGCTTGCCAAGCCCGGCGAGATTCGCATGGCGCGTCTCAACCGCGATGGCTCGCCGGCCCTGGACGAGAGTGAATCCGACTACAGCGACGAGTGGGCGATGGATGTGGAGCGCACCGAGGTCTCCGATATGCGGAACGACCGTCAGCGCTCCGGCCCGCTGGGCGGCATCCTTCGCCGGGCCTTCGGCCGGTTCTAGTCGCGCCGAGACTTTAGACCTTACGTCGAACGCCGCCGCGTCTTCGGGCGCGGCGGTATAATTCCAGCCTCCTCGCCCGCATCCCCCAAAGTCTCGCTGAACGCGGCGATATCCTTTGCCAGGAAGTAGTTCAGCACGGTCCGGATGATGGCGATCGCCGCGAGCTTGCCGATATCGTCCCAGGTGGGGGCGATGGCGGTCCGCACGATGTCTGCGGCGAGGGCGAATTCCAGGGCGAGCAGTATCCAGGTCGCGAATTTCAGCCAGATGATGCGGCCCTGATAGGCGGTCGGCTCCCGGCGGGCGATGGCGCTGACGAGGAGCACGATGGCTTCGGCCGCGCCATAGGTAACGACGGCGACAGCGCCCGCCTCAATAGCGACCGCGACGAGCTCCGCGATTTCCTTGAACTGCTGTTCGACCATCGGCCGGTGGCGCCTCCCGATTCGCGATTGCCAATTCTCCGCGATCGGGGCCGAGCGCCCAAGCCGTTTCGCCTTTTCGTCTACAGCTCTCCGGTCAGGAACTGGGCGCGGCCGTACGCGAACGACCAGTCCTCGTCGCCATTCTCCACCAGGCTGACCATGACGTCGGTGTCCTGGATCCCGCACCGGTCGGCCAGTTTCTCGGCGACGAGCCGGTAGAAGGTTTCCTTCTGGTCGCGTGGCCGGGGGCGGGTCGTGACATGGATGAAGACGACCTTATCGGTGCGGGTGAAGCCAAGCCCGGTGTCCTCGAAGCGCATGTGCGTTTTCGGGTGCTCGCTGAGGATCTGGTAGCGGTCGCCTTCGGGCACCTTGAAGGCTTCCAGCACGGCTTCGTGGATCGCATCCAAGAGGGTATCGATCTCCTCCTGGGTACGGCCCTCGATCACGTCGATCTTCAAAAACGGCATGGCATCTCCAATTCGGGGTGGGTTGGGGGGCAACCGGGCTGGCCGCCGATCGTGACCTTTTCGGGGCAGCGAGGAACTCACACGTCCCGCTAAGGGTTTGTAACTCCGAGACTATCTTTTCGCCCGGCCATCGGGACCCGCTCGGTCGTCGATGGCCGTTTTGTTTTTCCGAGTATAGGAGGAAACGATGAGAAAGATCGCATTCGTCATGGCGGCCGCTCTCGGTCTTGGGTTCGCTGCAACGCCTGCGGCTGCCGCGCCCGGCGCTGCGGCTGCGACCAGTGTCCAGGTGCCCGCAACGTCCGGTGTCACCGATGTGGGCTGGCGCGGCTGTGGCCTGTTCGACCGCCGCTGCCGCCGCGGTGGCGGGGCGGACTTCCGTCTTCGCGCGCCTGGCGTGGGTGTCTATGTCGGCGGCGATCGCGACCGCTATCGGCACCGGTATCACCACCGCGATCGCTGGGACAACGACCGTCGCTGGAACCGCCGCTGGCGTCACCGCGACTGGGACTAATCCCGGCTAGGGCTTTCGCAGATTGAGTAAAGCCCATCGAGATCAGGAAGGCTCGCCCCAGTGGCGGGCCTTTCTTTTTGCGCCAGCTCCTCTGCGCGGTCGCCGCCGCAGCTAGACGGCGTCGGCCTCCTCGCGGAGCTTGAACTTCTGGATCTTGCCCGTGGAGGTCCGGGGAAGCTCCGTGAAGACAACGTAGCGGGGGCATTTGAAGTGGGCGAGCTTCTCGCGGCAATAAGCGATGATCTCTTCCGCCGTCACTTCCGCGCCGGGCTTCGTCTCGATGAAGGCGCACGGCGTCTCGCCCCATTTCTCGTCCTGCTTGGCGACGACGGCCGCGGCGGCCACGCTCGGATGCTTGTAGAGAACGTCCTCCACCTCGATGGAGGAGATGTTCTCGCCGCCGGAAATGATCACGTCCTTTGAGCGGTCCTTCAGCTGGATGTAGCCGTCGGGGTGAAGCACTCCGAGATCGCCCGAATGGAACCAGCCGCCGGCGAAGGCGGCTTCGGTCGCCTCCCGGTTCTTCAGGTAGCCCTTCATCACGATATTGCCGCGGAACATGACCTCGCCGAGGGTCTCGCCGTCGGCCGGGACCGTCTCCATGGTCTCCGGGTCCTTCACGGTGAGGCCTTCCAGGGCTGGATAGCGCACGCCCTGGCGGATGCGCATCTTCAGCTGCTCTTCCTTGTCGAGCTGGTCCCACTCCGCCTTCCACTCATTGAGAGTGGCTGGGCCGTAGGTCTCGGTCAGCCCGTAGAGATGGGTGAGCGCGAAGCCCGCCTCGCCCATGGCCGCGAGCACGGCGGCCGGCGGCGGCGCGGCGGCGTGGTTGACGGAGACGACGTGATCGAACTCCCGCTTCTCCTCGTCGGAGGCGTTGAGCAGCACGGACATCACGATGGGCGCGCCGCTGAGATTGGTCACCTTGTGGTCTGCGATGGCGTCGTACATGGGCTTGGCGCGCACCGCGCGGAGGCAGACATGGGTGCCGGCAACGAGGGCGATCGACCAGGGGAAGCACCAGCCGTTGCAGTGAAACATCGGCAGGGTCCAGAGATAGACCGGATGGGTCTGCATGCTCGTGGCGATGGTGTTGGCGTAGCACATCAGCGCGGCACCCCGATGGGTATAGACGACGCCTTTCGGGTTGCCGGTGGTGCCGCTGGTGTAGTTCAGAGAGATCGCGTTCCACTCGTCGCTCGGCGGCGTCCACGGGAAGTCCGGGTCGCCCTCCTGCAGGAAGGCTTCGTAGTCCTCCTCGCCGATCCGTTCGCCCTCGATGCCGCTTTCAACATCCTCGTAGGTGAGGATGATCGGCTTCACGCTCGCCTGGGCGAGGGCTTCCTTCATCACCGGCGTGAACTCGCTGTCGACGATGAGGAGCTTGGTCTCTGCGTGGTCGAGCTGAAAGGCGATGATCGCGGCGTCGAGGCGGGTGTTGATGCAGTGGAGGACGGCGCCGATCATGGGGACCGCGTAATGGACCTCCAGCATGGACGGCGTGTTGGCCAGCATAACCGAGACGGTGTCGCCCACGCCGATGCCGCGCGCGCTCAGCGCCGAGGCGAGCTGGCGGCAGCGGGCGTAGAATTCCCTATACGGAATCCGCTGCTGGCCATGCACGATGGCGGTGTGATCCGGATAGATCTGGGCCGTACGCTCCAGAAAGACCGTCGGCGTAAGCGGCTGATAGTTGGCCGGGTTCGGCCCTAGATGGAAGTCGTAAGGACTCGTACTCATGCAATGCCCCCCTACGATGACCTAAGAGAGCAAGGGACGGCTCCAGCATCAATCGGAATATGCGCCGGCGGTCCCGATTCTTCGCCGGCGCTGTTTCGATGCCACGGAGGAGGGCGCCAAATGCCGTCCGGCGCCTAGCTCTTGTCCTCGTCGTCGTCGCTGTCGTCGTCGTCGCTGTCGTCTTCGTCGCGGCTCTCGGCGCTCTCGGTCGTCTTGAAGATGTCGTCGGCGGAGGGCTGGTCGGAGACTTCGGTGGCCGGCGGCTCCTGGGCCGCTGCGTCGTCCTCCGCCTGCTGGCGCGGATCCTTGTCCAGGTCTTCCTTCAGGTGCTGGAGCTTGGAGAACACGGAATCCGGATCGGGGGCGTCCTGATCGTCGGTGGTATAGCCGTCATCGACGAAGGCTTCCGCCTCTTCCTCGAGCACGCGTTCCGCGTCGTCGGCCGAATAGGCCGGCGTGCCAGCCGTCTCCTCGCTCGGGGCGAGGGTGCCGCCGGGCGGCGGTGCGGTCTCGCCGGCGGCCTTGCGCTCCCGCTCCACGCGGGCGGCGGCCTTCTTCACCTCGGCATCGAGGTCGATCTGGGAGCAAAGCCCCAGTGTCACCGGGTCTTGCGCCTGGAGGTTCGGCGAATTCCAGTGGCTGCGGTCGCGGATGGCGACGATGGTCGGCTTGGTGGTGCCGACCAGACGCATGATCTGGGAATCCTTCAACTCCGGATGGTTCTTGGTCAGCCACAGGATGGCGTTCGGGCGATCCTGGCGGCGTGACACCGGCGTATAGCGGGGGCCGCGCTTCGTCTTGACCTCGGGCACCTCGACCTTCGGCTCGGCGAGCCTCAGCTTGTGGGAGGAATCCTCCTCGCCCTGCCGGATCTCGTCGCGGGTCAGCTGGCCTGCGGAGACCGGGTCCATGCCCTTGATCCCCTGCGCCACGTCGCCGTCGGCGATGCCCTTCACCTCCAGCACGTGCAGGTGACAGAACTCGGCGATCTGCTCGAAGGTGAGCGCGGTGTTGTCGACCAGCCAGACGGCGGTCGCCTTGGGCATCAGCGGAATACGGGTCATGGGCAGATCAACCTTGTCGCGAAGCGAACCTTGTGGAATCCGAGCGGCCTCTCGCCCCCTTCTGGCGCGAGAGCCTTTTGTCATCAATGAAGGGGATGGGCTCTATATAGGGCTTGCAGGTTTTCGACGCAAACGCTTCCCGTGCATGCCGCCCCGATTTTCCCTTGCAAATTAGGGAATTTCCCTACCCGTGATCCACAGTGAGCACGATCTTGCCGATGTGGTGGGGGTCGTCGATCCGCTTATGGGCTTCCGCCACATCCTCCAGATCGAAGGTGGAATCCATCACGGGCGCGAGCCTGCCATCCTCGACCAGGGGCCAAACCGCGGTTTCGATGGCGCGGGCCATCTCCGCCTTCGCCTGGTCCGACTGGGCGCGCAGGGTGGAGCCGGTCAGGGTGAGACGGCGCATCATCAGCCGGACGAGATCGACCTCGACCTTGGAGCCCTGCAGGAACGCGATCTGAACGATGCGGCCTTCGGTGGCCGCGGCGTGGATGTTCTTCTCGATATAGTCGCCGCCGACCATGTCGAGGATCACGTCGGCGCCGTGACGGTCGGTGACCTCCTTCACGATGCCGACGAAGTCTTCCTTCTTGTAGTTGATCGCCTTGGTGGCGCCGAGTTCCTCGCAGGCATGGCATTTCTCGTCCGTGCCGGCGGTGACGATGACCTTGGCGCCTTTCAGGGTCGCCATCTGGATCGCCGTCGTCCCGATGCCGCTGGAGCCGCCATGGACCAGCAGCCAGTCGCCTTCCTTCAGCTGCCCGCGCTCGAACACGTTATGCCAAACCGTGAAGACGGTCTCAGGCAGGGCGGCGGCTTCCGTGAAAGAGAGGTTCTCCGGCTTCTTGAGGGTGGTCGCTTCCGGCGCCACGGCGTATTGGGCGTAGCCGCCGCCGTTCACCAGGGCGCACACCTCGTCGCCTTCTTCGAACCTGTTGGCGCCTTCGCCGCGTTTCACGATCCTGCCGGCAACCTCCAGGCCCAGCAGATCGGAGGCATCCTTCGGGGCCGGATACAGACCCATGCGTTGCAGCACATCGGGGCGGTTCACGCCCGCCGCGTGGACCTCGATGAGCACTTCGCCTTTGCCCGGCTCCGGGACCGGACGTTCGGCGACCTTCAGCACTTCGGGTCCGCCTTTGTCTTCGGTCTCGATCACGGTCATGGTCGATGGCAGCATAGGGGTCTCCGTTTAGGGATTGAGGCGAATGGTGTTTCTGAGCCGCGAGTGTAACCATCTCGCCGCCAGATGATAGGAGGAGCCCATGGATTGGAGCGAGCTAGAGCCGAAAAAGCCCGAGGTGCACAGCCTGGGCGCCGATCTGTCGAAGCTTTCCGTCGATGAGCTGAAAGAGCTCGCCCAGTCGCTGCGCGGGGAGATCGAGCGGGTCGAGGCGGCGCTGGAAGCAAAGAAAGCGTCGAAGGATGCGGCGGAAAGCGCGTTCAAGAGTTGAGGCGCGGGGAAGCGGCCACCGTCAACCAATTGTTTAGGTGAATCCCGCGTTATCATTAACGGATTCTTAGGACGTTACGCTTAATTTCGTCCTTATCCAGTCCTCTGGATCGGAGTGGCCCCAACCACTCTGTTTGACGCCTCCCTGTTAACTTCCTGAGCCGCCCTCCGGGCGGCTCTTTTTTTCCCCAGATTCGCCGTTAACCTATTGTCGCATGAGGTGGTCGACTGGGCCGACAGTTGGCATAGTGTGCGCGCCGGCCAGCGACGTCAGGGGGAAGCCGATGGCGGAACGTTCGAGTAGCGACGAGGATGAGGTGACAATCTCCTTCGGCGCTAAATTCGCACAATCTGAGCAGTTCAAAGCGGTTTTCCGCGAGGGAATGGCGCTCGTCGAAGAGGCTGCGGCCTATCTCGACGGAGAAGGGCGCCTGGAAGCGCGCGGGCTCAAGCCGCCGCTCTCGCTCGCCTATGCCACGGAGAGCATGCGGCTCACCACGCGGCTCATGCAACTCGCGTCTTGGCTCTTGATCCGCCGCGCGGTGACCGAAGGCGAGCTTTCCGCCGAGCAGGCGCTGGAAGAGCAGCGCAAGATCAAGCTGCCTGTGAAGAGCGGCGACCATCCGACGAAAGATTTCGAGGCTCTGCCGGACCGTCTCAAAAACCTCGTGCGGGAGAGCCTGAAGCTGCAGGACCGGGTGCTGCGGCTGGACCAAATGCTCAACCGGGACGGCGAGTGGCCGGCCTCGGGATCGGAGCATCCGCTGCACCGGCAGATGTCCCAGTTGCGCGCGGCCTTCAATACCAGCAAATAGGTCGTGCTTCCCAACACGACACGCGAGAGCTTCTGAAAAGAAAAATGCCCGGCGCGATGGCCGGGCATGATCAGTTCGAAACGCCGAAGCGTTTCTGGCTACTTTTATTCGAGCCACCGGCCTGAGGCCGGCGCAAAGGCTACTTGATGAAGCCTTCGTACTTCTGCTTGAAGCGCGAGACACGGCCGCCGCGGTCCATCAGGTGATGGCTGCCGCCGGTCCAGGCCGGATGCGTCTTCGGATCGATGTCGAGCTTCATGGTCTCGCCTTCGGCGCCGAAGGTGGAATAGGTGGTGAACTCGGTGCCGTCGGTCATCACGACATTGATGGCGTGATAATCGGGATGAATGTCTTTCTTCATGGCCGCATGCCTTACGGTTCGGGCGCGGATCGCCGCGCAGTAATCTCTTAAGTTGGCGTCGCTATACCGGAAGTGGCGGGCGCGCACAAGGCTCCGGGGCGGGCGTTTGGGCCCAAAACGGGTATGCGCGGCATCGAGTCTCCTCTGGAGGCTTGCCTCAAAGCGCACCCCTGACGCATTCTCCGCCCAAATTCAGGTCAGACCATTGGGTGAGCGTGACAAGTAACGACCAGGATGCAGGCCAGGCCGCGGCGACGATCGCTGCGCTTGCGGGCGAGGAGGAGCCGGAAAAGCGCTCCCGCTCCCTGCGGCCGCTCCTTGCCCTGAAGGGCTATGTCCTTCGCTACAAAGGCATTCTGTTTGCCGCGGGCATCGCCCTGCTGCTCTCCGCCGTGGCGACGCTGGTGCTGCCGCTGGCCGTGCGGCGGATGATCGATATCGGCTTCTCAGGTGCAGATCCCGTCCTGATCGACGAATATTTCATCACGCTGATCGGCGTCGGCCTCGTGCTCGCCGTCTCCAGCGCGGCGCGCTTCTACTACGTGAACTGGCTCGGTGAGCGGATCGTCACGGATATCCGCGCCGACGTGTTCAGCCATCTGCTCCGTCTCAGCCCGCAATTCTACGAGCTCACCCATTCCGGCGAAGTTCTGTCGCGGCTGACCGGCGACACCACCCAGGTGAAGTCGGCGCTGAGCACGAGCGTGAGCCTCGCCTTGCGCAATATCGCGATGTTGCTCGGCGCCCTGGTGATGATGTTCGTCACCAGCCTAAAGCTCTCCTTGCTGGTGCTCGTCGCCATCCCGATTATCGTGCTGCCGCTAGTGGCGTTCGGGCGTTCGGTCCGGGCGCTGTCGCGCACCGCGCAGGACCGGCTGGGCCAGGCTTCGGCCTATGCGAACGAGAGCCTGGGCCAGGTGCGAGTGCTGCAGGCCTTCGTGCATGAGGATGCCGCGCGGGAACGGTTCGACCGGGATGTGGAGAGCGCGTTCAATGCGGCACTGGCCCGGAACCGGTCGCGGGCCGTCTTGACGGCGCTGGCCATCTTCTTGGTGTTCGCGAGCGTCGTCGCCATCCTCTGGTATGGCGCTCAGGACGTGATGAGCGGCCAGATGTCGGGCGGGCAGCTCGGCCAGTTCGTGCTCTATGCGGTGCTGGCCGCGGCATCGCTCGGCCAGCTCAGCGAGGTGTGGGGCGAGGTCAGCCAGGCGTCCGGCGCCGCCGAGCGTTTGGGCGAGCTTCTGGAGGTCGAGCCGGTGATCGTGTCGCCCGCCGATCCCATCCCGCTGCCGAGCCCGCCGAAGGGCGAGATCGGTTTCGACGATGTCTCCTTCGCCTATCCCTTGAGGCGTGAGGCGCCGGCGCTGCACGACATTTCCTTCGCCATCAAGCCGGGCGAGCGGGTCGCGATCGTCGGTCCGTCGGGCGCGGGCAAGACGACGATCTTCTCGCTGCTGCTGCGCTTCTACGATGTGGATCGCGGGGCGGTCCGGGTGGACGGCGTGAATGTGGCGCAGGCGGATCTGAACGAGCTCCGCTCCCGCTTCGCCCTGGTGCCCCAGGAGCCGGCGCTGTTCAGCGACTCGGTGGCGGAGAATATCGCCTACGGGTTGGAGAACGTGCCGCAAGGCGAGATCGAGGCGGCGGCCAAGGCGGCCTTCGCCCACGACTTCATCGCCGCGCTCCCGGAAGGCTACGACACCAAGCTGGGGGAGGGCGGCTTGCGGCTCTCCGCCGGCCAGCGCCAGCGGATCGCCATCGCCCGGGCTTTGCTCCGCAAGGCGCCGATCCTGCTCTTGGACGAGGCGACGAGCGCGCTGGATTCGGAGAGCGAGATCCTGGTGCAGCGCGCCTTCGACAAGGTGATGGAAGGGCGAACGACGCTGGTCATCGCGCACCGGCTTTCTACCGTGGTGGAGGCGGACCGCATCCTAGTGATCGAAGACGGGCGTCTGGTGGAGCAGGGGACGCACCAGTCCCTGATCTCGGCAGGCGGCACCTATGCGCGCTTGGCGGAGCTGCAATTCGCAACGGATGCCGCGGAGTAGTTGGTCTAGGCCCACTTCTTGATGCTTAGCACCACGTCATCCTGAGGCGCTCGGCCGTCCTTCGAGGCCCGCTTCGCGGGCACCTCAGGATGACGGCCGAGCCTCGAAGGAGGCGTGGCCCTTTCGTCCAGGCACGGACTATTTCTCGGTCAGCTTCAGCTCAATGCGGCGGTTCTTGCGGAAGGCATCCGGCGTCGTGGCCGGATCGAGGGGCGCGTATTCGCCGAAGCCCGCGGCGACCAGCCGGTTGGGCGGCACGCCTTCCCGGATCAGGTATTTCACGACTGAGATGGCGCGCTCGGACGACAGCTCCCAGTTGGATTCGAAATCCGCAGTCGTGATCGGGTTGATGTCCGTATGGCCATCGACACGGAGCACCCACGGGATGTCGTCGGGGATTTCGGTCTCGAGCTGCTTCAGGGCGCCGGCGAGCTTGTCGAGCTGAGGTTCGGCGTTGGGTTTCAGCTCTGCGGAGCCGGAATCGAACAGCACCTCGGATTGGAAGACGAAGCGGTCGCCGACGACGCGGATGTCCTCGCGGTCACCAAGGATTTCGCGCAGACGTCCGAAGAAGTCCGACCGGTAGCGGGCCAGCTCCTGCACCTTGCGGGCGAGCGCGATGTTCAGCCGCTTACCGAGATCGGCGATCTTCACCTGGCTCTCGCGGTCCTTTTCCTCGGCGGCGTCCAGAGCCTCCTGAAGCGCGGCAAGTTGGCGGCGGAGGGCGGCGAGCTGCTGGTTCAGCACCTCGACCTTGGCCAGCGCGTCGTTTGTGATGCCTTTTTGCTCGGCCAGCTCGCGGCTGAGGCGGGAGGCGCGGGTCTCGGCAGTGTCGGTCTCCGTGCCCTGCTCCTCCAGAAGCGCGGAGAGGCGGGCGTTCTCGGCCTGCTGATCGGAGAGCGTGGCCTGCAGCGCGGCGAGGCTGTCCTCGAGGGATTGCTTCTTGGAGCGCTCCAGGGCGAGCAGCTCCGTCAGCTGGGCGAGCTGCATGTTGAGTTGGTTCAGCAGCGTGTCCTTACCGCTCGACTGGGTGGTGACGAAGTAGTTCGTCAGCATGAAGAGCGACAATAGGAAGATGACCACCAGCAGCAGGGTGGACAGCATGTCCACGAAGCCGGGCCAGTAATCGCTGCCCATGGCGCGATGGCGGGCGCGCACGGAAGCCATGGCTATTTCTTCTCCGGCGTGGCGCGAGGCGCCTTGGGCTGGTTGCTGATCTCCTTCAGGGTCTCGGCCAGCTCATATTGCTGCTGGGCCTGCTCGTCGGCCCATTCCCGCACGATCTTCTGCTCCGCGCGCATCTGCTTGATCATCTTGTCGACCGCCTGGGTGAGGTCCTTCACCGCTTGCGTGGAATCGCTGCCCTGGCTGCGCATATCCACCTTCTCGCTCAGGTCGGAGAGGGAGCGCTGCATGTCGAGCAGGGCGAAGCGGAGCTGAGGCGGCACGCCGGGGGCGCTTTCGGATTCGGCGGTCTGGATCTCGGTGATGCCGGAGAGCCAGTCTTCCAGTTCGTTATAGAAACGGCTTTGGGCGTGGCCCGCCTGGAGGTCGAGGAAGCCCAGGATCAACGAGCCGGCAAGACCGAAGAGGGAGGACGAGAAGGCCGTGCCCATGCCGCCCAGCGGCGCCACCAAGCCTTCCTTCAGCTGGTCGAAGAGCATGGTGCTCTCGCCTGCGCCCGTGTCGAGGCTGCCGACCGTGGTGCCGATGGAGCTGATGGTCTGAAGCAGGCCCCAGAAGGTGCCGAGCAGGCCGAGGAAGACGAGAAGGCCGACGAGATAGCGGGTCGTCTCCCGCGCCTCGTCCAGGCGCGAGGCGACGGAATCGAGCAGGGAGCGCATGGCGCCGGTGGCGAGGGACAGCTGACCGGTGCGGTCGCGCAGCATGGTCGCCATGGGCGCCAGCAGGGTCGGCTGGGTCTCCTGAGCGGCGAGTCCCGGATCGGCGATGCGGAAGGAGTTCACCCAGCGAATCTCGGGATAGAGCCGCAAGACCTGCCGGAAGGCATAGACGATGCCGATGAGGAGCACGCCGACGATCAGGCCGTTCAAGCCGGGGTTGGCCATGAAGCTCTGGCGGACCTGATTGGTCTGCCCGTCGATGATCACGATGATCAGGGCGGCGAGGATGAGGAACAGGGTCATCCGCCATAGGAAGACTTGGGGCCGCGTGAGCGACGCGTGGTAGGTGGTCTCCGCCGTTTCCTTGGCCATGTCTTCCCTTCGGTCCCTTTTCCCGCTTCAGCCCCTCATTCGAAACGCAGTACTCGCAGGTCCGGCGCAGCATGCCGCAAATACCGCGGCGCGACCCTCGCGTGCGATCGCGACGCAATTCGCGAAGCGCCAAAACCGCGCAGACATTAACGGAAACAGCGAGGACGCAAAACCGCCGGTTTGAAAGGGCCAACGCCTTCTTGAGGATATCGTTCGGCGGGATGATGGCCGCCGGCGGCGAAATTGTGCGGGTGCGGGGGCGCCTGGCACGCGCTGCGCTTACGAGGTTTCGCCGGCGCTCACGGTCGGCACCTTCTTCAGGAGCCGCTTCATGTCGTTGTGAATGCTCTCGTTTCCGGCGAGGAAGCTGCGCGTCTCGCGGGTGACGGAGTTGCCGGCGGGATCGGTGATGAAGCCGCCCGCCTCACGCAGGATCACGATGCCCGCCGCCACGTCCCAGATCTGGAGATTGTTCTCCCAATAGCCGTCGAAGCGTCCTGCAGCCGTCCAGGCCAGGTCGAGCGCGGCCGAGCCGGTGCGCCGGACGCCGGCGACCGTGCCCATCACCACGTCGAGCTCGGCCAGGAACTGCTTCTGTCCCGGACGTCCCAGATGGGGGATGCCGGTGGCGATCAGGCCGTCAGCGAGGCGGGAGCGGGCGGCGACGCGGATGCGTCGGTCGTTCAGGAAGGCGCCCTTGCCCTTTTCGGCGGTGTAGGTCTCGTTCAGCACGGGCACGTAGATGAGCCCGGCGACGAACTCGCCTTCGCGCTCCAGTCCGATCGAAATGGAGAAGAGCGGGTTGCCGTGGAGGAAGTTGGTCGTCCCGTCGAGGGGATCGACGATCCAGGTGTGGCTCTTGTCGGCGCCTTCGATGTGGCCACGCTCTTCCATGATGAAGCCGTAGCCGGGCCGGGCACGGGAAAGCTCGTTGTAGATGATCTCCTCCGCCTTATGGTCGGCGGCGGAGACGAAGTTGCCCGGACCCTTCACTGAGATCTGGAGGTGCTCCACCTCGCCGAAATCGCGCGCCAGGCTGCGGCCGGCCTTGCGGGCGGCGCCGAGCATCACGTTCATCAGGGCAGAGGCGGGCATGATCTCTCTTTAAGTTTGAGAAGGGTAGGTCGGGCGACGGAAGCGGCCGCTAGTCGGCCCGCTTCACGTAACTCAGCTCGTTGGTATCGACGACGATCTTCTCGCCGACCTCGATGAAGGGCGGCACCATCACGCGGACGCCGTTCTCCATCACCGCAGGCTTGTAGGAAGAAGCGGCGGTCTGGCCTTTGACTACGGCATCGGCTTCCGCGACTTCCAGGGTCACCTGGTCGGGCAGGGACACGCCGAGCGGCTTGCCCTCATAACTCTCCACCATGACCTGCATGCCGTCCTGCAGGAAGGCGGCGCGGTCGCCGATGAAATCCCGCGGGATCTGAAGCTGCTCGTAGCTCTCCATATCCATGAAGACCAGCATGTCGCCTTCGGCATAGAGGAACTGGTAGTCGTTCTGCTCCAGCCGGACGCGCTCCACGGTTTCCGAAGCGCGGAAGCGCTCGTTGAGCTTGGTACCCTCGGTGACGTGCTTCAGCTCGACCTGGGCGTAGGCCGGACCCTTGCCGGGCTTCACGTGGCTCGTCTTCACGGCGACCCAAAGGCCGCCCTTATGCTCCAGCACGTTGCCGGGGCGAATTTCGTTGCCGTTGATCTTCATGGGAAGGCCTTCGATTGAAAGGAATTGGCCGCCTTTTAGCCGCGCGGAGGGCGGGCCTGTCAAGCAAAGCTCGACACGGCGCGGCTTCGGGTGGGTCGGAGAGGTCTAGCCTTCGCCGCGGCCGACCGCCTCGAACCATTCTTCCTGGGTGATCACACCGCCGGCGCCGTCCACCTTGTGACGGTCCTTATCGTCAATCACGTCCTGCACGCCATCGATGCGCTTCCACTCGGCGACCGGCGTGTCGCACTCTTTGCGCGGCACGTAACGGGAGGATTGCACCTTCTGATAGCGATGGACATAGCGGGGGCAGTTGGGCCAGATCTCGGTGACGTTCACGCGCACTACGAGCTCGGCCTCTTCGTATTGCGCCAGCAGCGCAGGGTCGTTGGAAATCTCCGCCTCGCCCTGGACGCGCAGCCGGTTCGGCGTCTCGAAATCGATGAAAAGCATGCCGACCTGCTTCGTCTCGGCGATGTTGCCGACGGAGAAAAACATGCCGTTGCCGTTGTAGCTGGGAAAGATCAGCGTGCTCGGGCCGGTGACGCGGACGAAGCCCGGATCGCCGCCCTTGTATGAGCAGGTCGGGCGGCCCTTGTGATCGGTGGTGGCGAGGAAGAACATGTCCCGGCTCTCGACGAAGCCCCGGGTCATGTCGTCGAACTCGCTGGCGAGCGCAATGTCTTCGATGCGGTCCGCCAGTGCCCGGCTCTCGAACATGTCCTGAAATTCGCGGTGGCGGTCGCCGAACAGTCTCGACATGGTGTGGTCCTCCCTCTCCTCGACGCCCCTTACGCTCTCGATCGTCTTCTCGCGATCTTCGCCGGCGCGCGGCCTCGTGCTTATTCCGTAGTGGTCGTCTTGTTCTTGACGGGGCGTGTCAGCTCGGCGCCGTCGAGATCTCCTTGGGCAATCGGCGGCTGGGGCGATTCCAGCTTCTCGCCTTTGAAGTTGCCGTCGATCCAATCATAGGCGGCTTGCTGGGCTTGCGCCTTCTGCTTCTTGTCGAGCTTGGAAAGCAAGAGCTCCAGATCGAAATCGCTGACACCGGCCTCGCGGGCGAGGATGTGCCACTTGCTGGCTTCCACCAGATCCTTCTCCACGACGATGCCGTGGGCGTAGAGCTTGGCGAGGCGGTTCTGGGCGACCGGGTTACCCTGCTCGGCGGAAAGCCGGATCAGCTTCCCTGCGCGCTCCTGATCCTTCGGCACGCCGTCACCCCGGAACAGCATGACGCCGTATTCCACCTGGGCGTCGGCGTAACCCGCTTCGGCCGCCTTGCCGATCCATTCGGCGGCTTTGGCCTTGTCGATCGGCACGCCGCGGCCGAACTGGTAGAGCGCGCCGAGATCGTATTGGGCCGGCGCGCTTTGCTGCTCGGCGGCCTTGGTCATCCACGCCACGGCTTTGGCCTCGTCGGTGCGGCGGCCCTTTCCGGACAGATAGAGCAGGGCGAGATTGTACTGCGCCTCGCGGTGGCCGGCGCGGGCGGCCTTCTCGAAGAGGTCGGCGGCGAGGCGGTAGTTCTTCTTGATGCCCTCGCCGGAGGCCACCAGGTTGCCGAGGGCGAACTGGGCGTTGGTGTCGCCCAGATCGGCCGCCTTCGCGTAGGCTTCGGCTGCCTTCTCGTAGCTCTGGGGGACGCCGGCGCCGCGGGCGTAGATCTGACCGATGAGGGTATAGGCCTCCGCCGACTCCTCCTCCTCCTTCACCTGCTTCTCGGCGAGCTCCAGAGCGGTCAGATAGCGACCCTTTGCATAGGCGATATAGGCATCGCTCTCCTTGCAAAACCCGGGCGTGGCGAGCCCGAGAGCGATAAGCGCGGCGACCGGGAACTGAAAAGCACGTCTCACGAAGCATCCTCCAGGGCTGCGGCGATCTCGGCGAGAGTCGCGGCGCCGTCTGCGGTCTCGAAACACTTTTTCGTGATCCCAACGAAATCGGCACCGGAGCGTAGAGCTTCAGCGGTTTCCTCCGCAGAGCCGACGTTCCAGGCGACGCACGGGATCTCGAAGGTTTCCGCCCACCAAGCGATGAGGTCGGAGAAGGGATCGTCCGACCGCGTCATACTTTGCATCTGGGTCGTAAATGCGACATAGTCAGTACCCAGTTCGGCTAACACCATGGCGTCATGACGGCTCGCACATTGGGTTCCAATAATGGCATTTTTTCCAAGGGCTTGTCTGGCCTGCCGGTAAGCTTGTCTGTCAGGCGGTATGTGGACTCCATCTGCCTCGACCTCGGCGGCCCGTTCGGGTCCGGTCTCGGCGAGGAATGCGACGTCGTGATGGTGACAGAGCTTGCGGAGGGCATTCGCCCATTCGGCATCGAACGGAATCTCGTCCCCACCGGTCAGAAGCACGCATGCGACGGGGTAGCGCTGAAGCGCCTCGGCGAGGGTGGTTTCGGCGACGGCGGTGGCCGCCGGGGGGATTTGAAGATAGAGCCGGCGATGCATGACCGAAGTTGGATTAGTGGCCTTGGCTTTTTGCCGTCAGCGCATTGGCACCCGATAAGAGGGATTGAAGGTGTCAAACCATGCGCTTCCGGCGACTGTCAATCGGCCGGGGCTTTGAGAGTGTCATAGTTGGCATCGGAAACGACGCCGGGCGGCTATGATGGGAACCGATACGGAGGGGCAGGCTTAATTTTTTGACCACTGGTTCAGGGAGCGGAGGCGAAACCACAGCCGTCCGAGTTAGACGGCGCCAAAGCGGGGAGTTCTTGTGGTGGCTAGTTTTGGATCGAATATCAACGACGCGACCAAGCGGCTGGATGCGGCTGTCGACGCTCTAGAAGATCTTCTTGGACCAACGCTCATCGGCGCCGAGACGGGCGAGTCCATCGACGCGCTGAAGGAGCATATCAAAACGCTGACGGAGGAACGGGACCGGCTCGCCAAGGAGCTGGAAGAGGCCCGGGCCCGGTCGAGGCGGCTTGAATCGGCCAACGACGAAGTGTCGGGCCGGCTGGAATCTCTCATGACTTCGCTAAAACAGGATTTGACGGCCTCTCCGAGCTAGAGTTGCTCGTGGCCGCTTGGAACTCAAAGTCATGGGACAGGTAAGCGTTACGCTGAACGGACGGACCTACCGTCTGGAGTGCAACAATGGCGAGGAAGCGCATCTGATCGCGCTGTCAGAGCACCTTGCTTCGCATGTCGACAGCCTCAAACGGAAATTCGGACAGATCGGCGACGACCGGCTGATCCTCATGGCGGCGCTCATGGTGACGGACGAGCTGTGGGATATGCGGCGCGTGGCCAACGAGCTGAAATCGGAGCTATCGGATCTGCTCCAGGGGGCCGACCCGAGCGACGCGGCGTCCCGTGAGCTGGAGAAGGAGATCGCCGGCGCGATCGGCGCTGCCGCCGAACGGCTGGAAGCGTTGCGCGAGCGCATCGATCAGCGCCAGAATGGGCGCCAGAGGGACAGCTGAGGCAGGCGCGCCGGGCTCGGCGATAAATCCTTGCGATAAATACCTGCCGACCAATGCTTTTCCGGCCTAGCAGCGCCGCGGGCTACTCACTATATTCCGCAATGGCAGGCTGCGCGGTTCGTTAGGAGCCAATTTCCTCGGGCCCTATAAGATTCCTATGGGAGCTGACCCTGCTGGAGACCGTGGTCTCCGGCACTCGGCGCCCACCTACTTATGTAGGGACGCCGGGAATCGACGCTCCGACGGCCGTCGCGGCCTTGCTCTTTATCTTTTCGCCGGATCTGCCGGCTTTCTGGCTCCGCGCCTGGCGGACGCCATTTGATTCTCTGAACCTTTATCCCGTAAAGCAGACGATCCAGCGCGGCTGCCGTCCGCCTCATGCAGGCGGCGGGGGCGCGTCTTCATTTCACGCGGTGCCAAGGCTCCTCCATGCGCATTCTATTCCTAGGCGATCTTGTCGGGCGGACCGGGCGCATGGCCGTGGTCGAAGAGCTGCCCCGTCTGCGGGAGCGCTATGACGTCGACTTCGTGATCGTGAACGGGGAGAACGCGGCGGGCGGTTTCGGCATCACCGAGCAGATCCTGGAAGATGTCCTGGATGCCGGGGCGGACGTGGTGACGACCGGAAACCATGTGTGGGATCAGCGCGAGGCGCTGGTCTTCATCGAGCGCTACGACCAGCTGTTGCGGCCGATCAACTTCCCGCCGGGCACGCCGGGGAAGGGGGCGGGGCTTTTCAAGGCGAAGAATGGGCAAGAGGTGCTGGTCATCAACGCCATGGGCCGGGTGTTCATGAACGAGCTCGACTGTCCGTTTAGGGCCGTCGACGATGCGCTGGAAGCCTGCCAGCTCGGCCGCGGGGCGGATGCGATCTTTCTCGACTTCCATGCGGAGGCTACGTCGGAGAAGGAGGCCATGGGCCATTTCATCGACGGGCGGGCGAGCTGCATGGTCGGCACCCACACCCATGTCCCGACGGCGGATCACCAGATCCTCGACGGGGGCACCGCCTATATCAGCGATGCCGGGATGTGCGGCGACTACAATTCCGTGCTGGGCATGGAGAAGGAGGAGCCAATCTCCCGCTTCATCAGCCGGATCCCATCGAGCCGGTTCGGGCCGGCGAAAGGGGAATCCACGATCTGCGGGGTGGCTCTGGAGACGGACGATGCGACGGGGCTTGCCCGTCGCTTCGCGCCTGTCCGGCTCGGCGGGCGGCTTGCCCAGGCCGAGCCTGAATTCTGGCTGCCGGACTAGGCCTTAGCGCCTACGCGGACTTCTTCAGCGCCGCTTCGTTCTTCTCGATGACGGATTTGCTGGCGGCGACGACGCTCTTCAGGAGCAGGATCGCATCGTCGAGCTGGGTCATGGCCGTGTCGGTATCGGCCGTCTCTTCGAACAGCGCGCGGCGGGCGCGGGCAATGTGGTCGGCGGCATCGTTGCACAGGCCGGAAAGGGCGAGGATGGGCCGCTCGGGCTTCGCCTCGGAACTGACTGCACTGACTTCGGCTTGGCGAGACATGGCCGCTCCTTCTGGATGGACGCGCGTGAAACCAATGGGACGCCCTGTGGGCGCCCGGAAATCCGGATTCTCGAAGCGTTAGGGTTAAGGCGGGTTTAACGGCCTTCCGGCCGCCGGCTCTCGGCTCTGGATTTTGCGCCACTGCCCGCCTATAAAGCCGACGATTCCAACACGTCAGAAGAATAGGTGAGCGCGAGTGGCAGGCCATTCGAAGTTCAAGAACATCCAGTATCGCAAGGGCGCCCAGGACAAGAAGCGCTCCAAGCTGTTCTCCAAGCTGTCCCGCGAGATCACAGCGGCGGCCAAGACGGGGCTGCCCGACCCGGACGCCAATGCGCGGCTGCGGAGCGCGGTTCAGGCGGCGCGCGCCCAGAACATGCCCAAGGACAATATCGAGCGGGCCATCAAGAAGAGCCAGGAGGCGGGCGGCGAGTCTTACGAGGAAGTCCGCTACGAGGGGTTCGGCGTGGCCGGCGTCGGCGTGATCGTCGAGGCGCTGACCGACAACCGGAACCGCACGGCGGCGGATGTGCGCTCCACCTTCACCAAGCATGGCGGCAATCTGGGGGAGACGGGCTCCGTCGCATTCATGTTTGACCGCATGGGCGCCATCGAGTACCCGCCGGAGGCCGCGACCACCGAGGAGATGCTGGAAGCGGCGATCATGGCGGGCGCCGACGACGTGGAATCCACCGAGGACGGCCATACGGTCTATTGCGCGGGCGATGCACTCCATGACGTCGCCAAGGCGCTGGAGGAAACCCTCGGAGAGCCGCGCAGCGCGGCGCTGGTGTGGCGGCCCCAGAACACGATCGAGCTGGACGACAGCGCCGGCGAGACGCTTCTGAAGATGCTGGATGCGCTGGAGGATTCCGACGACGTCCAGCAGGTCTACGCTAATTTCGAGGTCTCCGACGATCTCTGGGAGCGGATGAGCGCTTAGAGGCGCCGCCTATGCTCCCGTCGCCGCGGCCCCCCTCCTTCGCAGGGGTTTCCAACAGCGATTCGCGTTACTCTGATGCGCGATTCGCAGGCGAAACCTGGAGGGAGACCTGAATGGCGGCGATCCGCATCATCGGTATCGATCCGGGCTTGAGATGCACGGGCTGGGGCTTGATCGAAAGCGACGGGCCGCGGCTCGCCTATGTCGCGTCCGGCTCAGTGGTTTCGGATGCCGCCGACTCCCTCTCCAGGCGGCTGCGGCAGATTTTCGATGGGTTGAGCGAGGTGCTGAACCGGCTGACCCCGGATGAGGCCGCGGTCGAGGAGACCTTCGTCAACCGGGACGCCAAGGCGACCCTGAAGCTCGGCCAGGCGCGTGGGGTGGCCATGCTTGTGCCGTCGATCCTCGGCATCGAGGTCGCCGAATATGCGCCGAACGCGGTGAAGAAGAGCATAATC
>Ga0310345_10001394_pt1 | contig 27048 bp, 22 predicted proteins | sample HC15DNA20500_MG_FD_204667 | JGI IMG/M metagenome (GOLD analysis project Ga0310345, IMG submission 204667) | Marine microbial communities from station ALOHA, North Pacific Subtropical Gyre - HC15-DNA-20-500_MG | ecosystem: Environmental > Aquatic > Marine > Oceanic | place: Pacific Ocean: North... | reverse complement strand
TACCGCAACAGCCGAGCCGAGTTCTGAGTGGCTTGGTGCATAAACTTAGAATTTGGGCCTCCAAAATGACTCCTAGGAGCCGGGAAACGGTCCTGTTTTTGAAATTGCGCTTATTTTTGGAATAGTCTACTACGTCGCCAGTTTCTCGTGTGTTGTTTAACCCCTTGCCTTTGCCTTTGCCTTCCCAGAAACCCAAGACGATGGGCGGGAAAGGAACGGGCAAAGGCATGAGAAAGAATAGGAGGTTACTGCTGCTGACCGTAGACTTCGACTCCGGGATTGCCCTCGCCTACCGTTACGTAGATCCTGCCGGATCGGTCTACGGCGATACACTCCAGTCTTTGGGACCCCTCCGGTGGTGACCAGCTGGTTACAAGTGCTCCGTTCTTGTTGAATTTCACGATCCGGTCTCTCTGCGATCTGTCTCGAGTGGTTAGGTAGACGTTCCCTAGTTGGTCGGTGGCGAGGCCGTGGACGATGAAGAATCCAGCATCTGGCTTGGGAGGGACAAACACCATCAGCAGTTTGCCCTCGGCAGTCAGTTTGTAGCAGGGCAAGTAGAAGTTGCAGACGAAGACCTTTCCGTCTAGATCGCAGTCCATGCCATGGGGCTTGTACCAGGAACGGAATTGACCGTCGTGATTGAAGACACTCACCCGGTGATTGTCATCCTCGGCCACATAGAGACGCTGGTCCTTACCGATGACCAATGCGTGGGGGCCCACAGCAGCTCTCCGGGTCCGGTTCCCCTGCTTCCGAAATTCCGAATGAACCTGCCGGCGGCCGTGAAAACCTGCACCCGATGGTTGCCGCTGTCGGCCACAAAAATATTTCCTTTTGCGTCTAGCTTGACGTCAGAGGGAGCATGGAAGTGACCGGGAGCGCTGCCTAGTCCTTTTCCAATTTCTCCCCGGAACCTTCCTTCTGGAGTGAAGCGTTGGACCTGGGAACTGATGCGGTCCGTCACCAGCAGATTGCCTTGGTCGTCGACTGTAATCCCGTGGGGCCGCATCATCTGACCAGGGTCGGTTCCTGGTTCACCCCAGCGATGGAGTAGCCGATATGAGACTTCGGACTGACCGAATGTGAGTGTGGCCAGTGTGAGTCCCAAGGTCGCAAGGGAGCGGACTGCTGGGAGTATGCTCAATCGGACCCCTCCGACGGCACCAACTTAAGGCTGTACTTTGCAGCGCCCGGTAGGAAAGGTAGGGGATCGCCGTCGACCCAGGCTTCGTGTCCCTTTCGGTAAAAGGGAGCCAGGGGGTGTCCGCTCTGGCCTCCTGGCATATGGAAGTAGCCTTCGGTTTCCCTGCCAGGTGAAACGGCAAAGCGCTCAGAGGGTCCACTCAGGACGGTTTGTCGTCTGGGAACATAAAGGTCTCCAGGAAGAGGCGTTGCAGGAAGGTCAATCCAGCTCCCCAAAAGCGCAGGTAGGGCAGGGGAGAGAGGGTGTTCGATACTGACCGTGTTGTGCTCTCCCCAGGTTCGCTTCTGGAACGGTCCCTCGAAGTAAGTGTCGAAATAGGTGATGGTTTCCGCTGCCGCGTGACGCAGCTGTTCGTTCCAGCTTTGGAAGCCTGGATTCAAGAGATGGATTGGCCGCGCCTGGAGCAATTGCCACAGCGGGCCCTCTTCTTGAGGGAAACCCGTCGGGCCAGGGTCCGGATTCATTGATCTGCAGGGCGCTGTCAGGGCAGAGAAGACGACGTCGCGAACGCGTGCCCTGAAAGCTCGAACTAGCCGATAGGCTGCGGAGTTGACACTGGCACGCCCATTCCAGTTTTGAAGGACCGAACGAAACTCGCGAGCGCGCGGGTGGAGCGATCCGGCCTGGGTAGGCACCAGAAGATCCAGCAGGAGTCGGTGCCAGCGATCCATGAGCAGTGCTCGGTCATCAAGTTGAATCCGCAGCATGTCGTCAATCGAAGCCCGCCGCAGGGCAAACAGGTCGTCGCGTATCTGCCGAGCTCTGGCGCCATGTAGATATCCACCGTCGCCAAGAATCTCCAGGGTGCTCCCGGTGACGACCTGTTGGTTTGCCGTCCAGATGTATCCAGAGGGTGGGTCTATGATTCTTGGATACTCGCTTGCCTCGACCCAGCCAAACCAGCCTATCTCGGCGCTTGCCCAGTTCGCCGGCCGTCCGGGGTCAAACCCACGGCGCCTCGGAATCCGTCCGGCAATGGTCCATCCGATGTGTCCTTTGGTGTCGCCCACGACGAAGTTCTGGGGCGGGATCCCGCTCTCATTGGCGATCCTGAGGGCAGCATCAAGATCCCCAGCCTGCTCCAGTTCGATCAGTTGAAGGTTGGTTGCCGCTGGCTCGTGAGCCAGCCATTTTATGGAGACTGGTTCCCCGCGATGATCACTGACTACGGGTCCCCATAGGCTGTAGCGCACCGGATGCACGACATCCTCTGTGCCATTGACTTTGATCGGTTCCTCGTAGGTCGTAAAGGCCCGGTAGCCGTTGTCCGTAAGGTATCGATTTGCGTCCTTGGGGTCGAGTGCGAGCTGTATCCGATCTGTCCAGTCTCCGTAGCTGTTGGTGAAACCCCACGCTACCCTACCGTTGCTGCCCGCCACGATCACCGGCACGCCCGGAAGTGTTACGCCCGTGACATCGATCGAAGGGCCGCTTCCTTCGACTCTAAGGCGCAGACGATACCAGGTATTAGGCAGCCTTAGCGCCAGGTGCATGTCGTTGGCGACGATCGCAGAACCGCTATCGGTATGCTTTCCAGACACTGCCCAGCCATTGCTGTTCCCGCCGACAATTTCCAGGGATTCCTCAGTCGTGTGGGTGGGGCCGAAGAGGGCGCCTGCCAGTTTTCGGAGGTCGTAAATCGTAGGGTCGGGTTGGGGTGTCGAGGTGACCAGTCCTCCGTCCACGGGCGCTGCCCAGGATGCATCGGCCGAGGTCAGAAAATCGGCAGCCTGGGTGGGGAGGCAGTCTCTCAAGAAGGCCCGTCGCGATTCGAGTGTTGCCTCCTCGTCGTTGAGTTCCAGGTACATCGAGTGCACCACCAGAATGCTGTCCTCAAGCCTCCAGGGCTCAGGCGAAGCAGAAATGATCCAGTACTCGGGCGGTCTCGACGGTAGTTGTTGCAAGCCTTCGTTGACACCCTCCGCGTAAGCGGTGAGCAGCTCTTGGTGTTTTGGTGTGAGGCCTTCAACCACCTTGACCGCAGTCGCGCGAAGTCGGTGCAGCCGATGCCGTAGGTCCAATGACAAGGTGGTCTCGCCGAACAGGGCGGAGAGCTCGCCAGCCGATCTCCGGCGCATGAGGTCCATCTGAAAGAATCGATCCTGGGCGTGTAGGAAGCCGGTCGCGCGTGCCACGTCCATCCGGCTGCTTCCCTTTATCGTCGGTACGCCGAGATCATCTCGATCAACGCTTACCTCCTCAGTCAGGCCCTTCAGCACGAGTCGTCCCTCGAGCCAGGGGAGGCTTGCACTGGCCAACGCGTAAACGAGAATTGCGCAAAGAACGACGAGCAAACCGGCGACGTAGAAGAGTCGCTTCATGGGTTCAGGACACCGTTTCTGTGGGTGAGGACAAGGGCGTCACAGAAAGTACTATGCAGCAGCCCGTTGGGTTTGGCAAATAACTTCCAGGTTCCATTCCGGAAACGTTGGGCGCTGTTGATCGGGATCTCGGCCAGGATTGGTCTATTACGCTTCGCGCCAGACTGCTGAAGTAGGTTCTGAGAGCGGACAGATGTCCAGACTAAACGAATGCTGCGAGCTGGATCATTCGAGAGAGAGTTGGCATCCGAAGCGAGGTTTCGACGCGATCGCCTAGCAACCCTGATTGAAGCGCCTGGGGGGTATGGTCCCTGTCGGGCCCCGTTCCCCGACAGTCACGGCTCTGTTACTAGTGGAGGTTCTTCGTTTCCTCGTGGGTGAAGTTTCAGCTTAGTCCCGCCCCCGCTGCGCTGCCCCATTCGGGAAGGAAACTTCGGCTAATCTCCACGGGACATCTCCTGCGCCGCAGGCGTAGGAGATGTCTCGTTCACCGCGCCGTTCGGCAGGTAGAGACGTGCGCCGTTCAGACGTTCAGACGATTCTTTGAAGTTTCAGGTCAGTGGTTGAAGGTGAGAGTTTTCGTTGTTGACGGTCTGTTTTGACTTCGGCTCGCTTCAGAATTGCTCACCGATCATTAATTCTTAGTCGGTACCAGCGACTCATTTGAGCAATTCAAGGATCTCGGTCTTTCCTTGTTGGGAAGCGAGATCCTGGGCCGTCTCTCCTTGCTGGTTCTTGGCCTTGAGGTCGGCACCCGCTGCCAGCAGGGCCTCTACCGCTTCTTTGTGGCCCCTGGCGGTTGCGTACATCAGGGCTGTCCAGCCCTGTTGGTCCTGAGCGTTGACTTCAGCTCCCTCACCCACCAGAGCCTCGATCGTCTCCGAGTGTCCCTCCTCCGCGGCACAGACCAGGGCTGTTTTGCCGTCACCGTCCATTCCCTCCAGGTCAGCAAAGTTTTCCAGGAGCGCCTTTAGCGTCTCGGTCTGTCCCAGCCGGGCAGCAACCAGTAGGGCCGGCGAACCATCAACGGTCATCGAGTTAGCTTCTGCACCTTGCTCCAAGAGGGTTGCTGCTGTTTCGGTGTGCCCCGCACTCAAGGCCATGATCAGGGCAGTGCCACCGCTGCGATCAGCAGCATCCACTTCTGCTCCTTTGGCCAGAAGAGCCTTGACCACCGCCGTGTGTCCCTTCGCCGCTGCCCAGAGGAAAGCTGTCCGACCTCGATTATCCTCAACGTTAAAGTCCGCTTTCTCGTCTAGCAGCATCTCTGCGATTTCGGTATGACCGTTGTCCGCGGCGTGCATCAAGGGGGTCTTCCCTTCGCGGTCTTTGATATTCACCTCGGCAGCTCCCGTGAGGAGGGCTTTTACTACTTCGGCATGGGCGTTGGTAGCGGCTACAATTAGGGGAATTTCACCCTTCTGGCTGGTCGTATTGGCATCCGCGCCCTCAGAGAGCAGCGTCTGGACGGCGAGGGCGTCACCCTTTTTCGCTGCTGAGATGAGTTCCTCGTTTACGTCACCACCGCATCCGATGAGGGCAATCGGAAACGCGGAAATGAGTGGCAACAGTCTTTGTACGGATAGCATGAGCAAGCTCCTTTTCAGCCCGTACCCACAAGTGTGACAGGTGGGGATCCGACATACCCGGGTCGTTCGTGACACCCTGCATACTGGCATTTCGAGGATGTTCCAAGCTGTCTGGAACTCTATCAGTCGGAAGCGGGTAGCACAAGGTCGACCCTCCGCAAGCCCAAAGAGGCTGCGGTTCAGGTCTCGCCTGCAGTCCGTACTCGGGCCCGGGATTTCGTCTTCGCCGGATGTGTTATATCCTATGCAGTCTGAGTACCTGTTTTCTTGAGTTTCAGTCGCTTTGAGGACGCTTGCCGAGGCGGTCAAGACGCTCGCATGGGTGGGACCGCCCAGGGTACAGTGATCAGTTCTGGAGACAAGGTTATACTTTGGGCTGGTGTAATCACATGCCCATCAGAGAAGTGAGAAAAGGAGACTACACATGGCAGACACTCGGGAGATGCTCGAAGAGCTTAAGAATTTCGATACTCCATCCATAACCAATGTCGTTGCAACCTACTCCCAAAGCCCGGAGTGTTTGGGTCTCTATAATCCCTGGAGCGAGAACTGGTATACCGACCACAGTGTCCGTTGTATGTATCCAGAACTGGGAAGAAGGGTGGGGTATGCCGTCACCGCTGTCTATGGCCTACCTGATCCGAACTTCGATCGCCTGAGCTTTGCGGATGCCATTGATGCTATGGAGCAGTCGCAGCAACCCACGATTTTTGTCTTCCAGCAGAAGTTTCCTCCCGCGATCGCTGGTAAGGTAGGCCTGGCAGGTGGAAACATGACGGCGGCGATGAAGGCGGTGGGTTGTGTTGGGGCGATCTCCAACGGTCCTTCGCGGGACTTCGATGAGATACGGTCCATGGATTTCCAGTATCTGCTGAGCGGTGCGACACCGGGCCACGGGAACATGGCCATCTATTCCATCAACGTTCCCGTAAGTGTAGCCGGAATGGATGTCAGCCCGGGGGAGATCATTCACATGGATGAGAACGGTGCCTGCAAGTTTCCAGCAGACAAACTGGAAGCTGTGCTTACAAGAGCACGCGACCTGGGCAGAGAAGAGGATGTCATGCAAGAGAGGTTTAGCCAGGCCAGATCGGCAGCCGACGTCCGTAAGGTTCTAATGGGATCCGCCTACGGGTCCAAGGAGGAGTAAGTCCCTCACAGATCGGCGAAGACCGGGTGGCTAAGATACCTCTCGCCCAGGTCGCAGACCATTGCGACCACGCGGCGGCCTTTCCCCAGTCTCTGGGCCAGTTGTAGTGCGGCCCAGCAGATGCTGCCGGACGAGATTCCTGTGAAGATCCCCTCTTGGCGAGCCAGCAGTCGAGTAATACGCTGCGCGTCTTGGAACTCGACACAGACGACTTCGTCGATGATGTCCCGGTTGAGCACGGGAGGGACGAATCCGGCGCCAATGCCCTGAAGTTCGTGGGGCCCGGCTGCACCACCCGACAGAACAGGGGAATCAGCGGGCTCGACAGCTACGATCAATACCTTGTCCAGCTTCTCTTTGAGGACCTCGCCCACTCCGGTGATTGTTCCTCCGGTCCCAACACCTGCGACGAAGCAATCAAGTCGACCTTCGGTCGCTTCCAGGATCTCGATGGCGGTAGTGGTGCGGTGAATGGCTGGGTTGGCGGGGTTTTTGAATTGCTGCGGCATGAACCCGTCGGGAAGTTGAGCTACCAGTTCCTCGGCCTTTTCGATGGCCGCGCCCATGCCCTGGACTTCGGGAGTAAGGATGAGTTCGGCGCCCATCGCCGTTAGGACGCGTCGCCGCTCCAGGGACATGGTATCCGGCATCGTCAAAATCAGGCGGTAGCCCATGACCGCGGAGGCCATCGCCAGACCGATTCCGGTATTCCCGCTCGTAGGCTCGATGATCACCGTTTTCTCAGGTCGTATTCTTCCCTCCTCTTCTGCTTTCTTGAGCATGGCATAGGCAATTCGGTCTTTCACACTGAACATGGGGTTCAGCGACTCCAGTTTGAGGAGAACCTCGGCCGAGGGTTGCTTGTTCAGACGGTTGACCCGGACCAGGGGAGTGTTACCTATAAGGTCAAGGACACTGTTGGCGATCAAGGGGCGTTGGCATGACATGCGTCCGTAGTGGCAGTCTAGCATCGGCGCCCAGGGCGAGCAACCGACTCGCCGCGTCGCGGTGCCGCTTTAGCCCGGATGATTCACAAGTTTTCTACTGCGTCGCCGCCATCATCCGCCCTGGCTGCGTTTCGCTCGGTCGGCCTCCTCGACGTACTGCACGAGTACGACTGCGGAGGCTCGCCACGAGTGGTCTCGGTCGCAAGCCTTGCCGGGGCGGCGCTGACACCGCCTCGCTACGAAAACTTATGAATAATCCGGGCTAGGAGCCTGCGCGGTAGAAATTGATCTACTGCGAAAACGGTAGAATCGGCCCATATTCCCCCGATTTTTCGACGAATAGAACAACTATGCGCCTCGAAATCGAGAAAATCTGTCCTCGATTACCCGCTTTCTCGCTACGATCATTTCTACCGCGCAGACTCCTAGTCAAACAGACGGTATCGAAAGAGGGCCCAGATCGCCTTGAATCCGTCCCTCCATGTAATTTTCTTGCCGTCTTCGTAGGAGCGCCCGCTGTAGGAAATTGGGGTCTCGTAGACCCGATATCCCTTCTTGGCCACCTTCGCCGTGATTTCTGGCTCGAAGTCGAAGCGATTGGACTTGATTGCGATCTCTTCGAAGATCTCTCGCCGAAAGACCTTGTAACAAGTTTCCATGTCCGACAGATTCAAGTTAGTGAGCATGTTGGATAGGAGGGTAAGAAATCGATTGCCGGCGTAGTGCCAGAAATAGATTGCCCGGTGGGTTCCACCCAGGAAGCGGCTGCCGTAGACTACGTCGGCCCGTCCGTCGAGAATGGGTTGCAGCAGCTGGGGATAGTCTGCGGGATCGTACTCCAGATCGGCATCCTGAATGAGAATGATCTCCCCATGAGCTTCGCCGATGCCCTTACGGACCGCCGACCCTTTCCCTTGGTTGGGCTGCTGGAAGAAGACTCGGAGCTGGGCGATGGAGTCCGGGTCTCGCTCGAGGTTCAGCAGGATGTCTCGAGTCCCATCGGTCGAACCGTCATCGACGACAATAATTTCCTTGTTGAAGGGCGCCACATCGACTCTTCGAAGGGTCTTCTCGATGGTGGCACTCTCGTTGTAGGCGGGAACGATGACACTCAACAGGAGGGAGCCGGTCATGAAAGAAGGACTACTTGACCCGGCGAAGTAAAGTGCGCCGCTGGACCTTGATCAGCTTCGACTCATAGTGATGAATCTGCCCAAGGATCTGCTCTCGGCGTTCTTCCAAGCGGGCCAGGTCGCCTTCGATTCTCTCCAACTCGGACTCGAGAATACAAAGCTGGAGCTGGAGCGGCAGTCCTTTTTCCGAATCTACATTTCCCTGATTCATGAGCTCGATACTGGAGCATAATACCCTTCGCGGTGATTCAACTTCAACCCACGTCCTTTTACCCTGACTTCGACGGACCGAAAGGAACCGTCTCTTTTCTTGTTGGAAGGGACGTATCCGAGGCTGTACTGGTTCTTGATCTCCTTGCTGATTTGAGAAAAGGCATCGCGCAATCGTTTGAGGTCTGCCTTCGAGTTGTAGAAGCGACCCCCAGTTGCCCTGGAGAATTTCTTCAACTGCCCAAAGTCGGAATCGAAGCGCCGGCTCTTGACTCCGATCCCATAGATCACAACGTCGTTGATCTGTGAGGCTTGGATCGCGTCGTCCGCCTCGATCGTGCTCTGGGTGTCGGCACCGTCGGAAAGGATGACGAGCACTCTTCGTCCCACTTCTTCACTGAGCAAATCCTTGACGCCGACCCATACGGCATCGTACAACTTGGTCGCTCCACCGGCCCTTATTTCTTGAAGCGCTTCTTCCAGCAGCGGGATGTCGAAGGTGAAGTCCTGTACCAGATTGATGTCGCTGTCGAACTGGACAATGGCTGCCATGTCCTTGTTTTGAGCCAGGGTCTGGCGGAGGAATTCGCTGGCTGCCTTCTGCTCGAAGTGCAGTTTATCTTTCACGCTGCCGCTGGTATCGACCAACATCAAGACGGATAGAGGACGAGCCTTTTCGCCGATTTCATGGTGGAAGAAATCGATGTTCTGTTTGACCCCGTCCTCGTAAACCTCGAAGTCGTCTCGAGTCAGGTTGTTTATATACCGCTGACGACGATCTTGAACCGTACACAAGACATCCACTACGTCAACATTGGTGCGGATGGAAGGTCTATCTTGGATGGTTCCGGCGCCTATGATAGGACTCCAAAGAAGAGCCACGATCAGGCCCCAACGGAGTGTGTGCATGTTGCTTGCTCCCATTCCCTTGCCCTTGCCTTCCGCCTTTGCCCTAATGCGACCGGAAGATAAGGCAAAGGCAAAGGCGGAAGGCAAGGGCAATAAGCAGGTATTTCCGTGTGCTAAGGGCCCGCGCAGAAACAACTTGGCATTTTGGCATCTCGGATTCACACCATCTTCGGCCGCTCCTCAATCGCGAAAGCCCCAACGTAGACCAGGCTACGCCTGCAGTTTCGCTCAATCGTTCGCGACCAAATCTGGTGCAAATCTGAGCGCCAATTCTACCAAGTTATGCTTGCGCAGACCCTAAGTTTCCTCTACACACTTCGTAGTTGCCATATAAGTATAGATTGCGGTGGTGGTCAGACTGATCAATTCCGGAAAAGGGATTGCCAATCCGGTTATAGCCACACCGAGCTCGATGACCAGGGCCGGCGTCAGGCTGAAGATGGCAATGGTGAGATAGAAGCGGAAGGGGAAGCGCACCTTGTAGCGGGACGTTACTGACATAGACAGCAGTGAGAACATTAGCGCCATGATGAGCTTCAGTGTGAAGGTGGTAAGGAGCATGGTAGAGCAAGCGATGGGAAAGTAAGCCCATTTGACCAGTGCGATCCAGTCGCTGAGCTGCCGTCTCCCGACCTCAAAGGAAGTGTAATCAGCCCAGAAAAGCGTCTGGGTGATGCCACCCTGCCGCAACAAGAGTGCGTCTTTGGTGAGCAAAACTGAGGGATCGCCGAAGTCGTCCAGGTCGCGGTGGGTACCGGTGGTATCGAAGACGAACGTAACAGCGGTTTCGCCCCAATACGTCCTGATTAGAGGCTGCTCCCCCTCGATCCTGAGTTCACCGTTTCCCACCACCAGGGGGGGGATATTTTCTTCGAGCCAGAGAGAGAAGTCCTGGAATGTCGATGCATAGTGCAAGGCATAGCTGAGGGTCAGGACGACTGCAGCGTGGGCGCTGAGGTAGAGCAGATAGAGGAGTGTTCGGTAGAGGGGCTGTTCCAGAACCGTCCGATAGAAGGGGAATTCGGTGACCGCCCAGTATGCCTTGCGGTAAAAGCCCAAGATCCCTGACGTCGGGGGGCTCGGGTCGCCATCTGGAGATTCGAGCATGTTCAGCCTGGATTCCTCCTGCCCAGTCTACTCCGATTACGGCGCCGCCTCGCTACGACCGGCCATAAGGAACCCCGGCCAGGTCGAGCAGCTTTTCGGCACCCTGATGCGGGGCGGAATTAAGGGTCTGCGCGAAAATAAATTGGCATTTTCGCATCTCATCTTCACACCATCTTTGTCCGCTCCTCAATCGCGAAATCCTCAATGTAGACCGGGCTAAGCCTGCGGTTTCGCTCAATCGTTCGCGGCCAAATCTGAGCGCCAATTCTACCAAGTTATTCTTGCGCAGACCCTAAGCCCAGAGACTCAAGGGCCAGCGTAGTAGAGTATCCGGTTGCAGCTTTCACAGGTGACGATGCTCTGGCTGGCCTTTACTTCTGTAACAAGTTGGGGCCGCAAACGAACATTGCAGGCTTGACAAGATTGATCCGTCACTCCTACCAGAGCCACTCCGTCCCGTGCGGAGGCGATTCTGCGGTACTGTTTCAGCAGCGACTCAGAAATTTCCTTTTCCAGCAGGTTTCGCTGGTTTTCGAAGTCGGCAACTTCACGCTCCGATCGAGAGACGAAGGACTCCAATTCCTGCCTTCTCGCCGACACGTGAGCCGTTTTTTCCTTCAGCTGTTTTCGTGCCTGTTCGGCCTGCTGCTCCAGGTCATCCATCCCCATCATGTGTTCGAGGATCTCACCCTCCTTGGCAGAAATAGCTCCCTCAGTATTGGAGATTTCCTGCAGCATCGCCTGGTACTCGCGGTTGGTCTTTACCTGCATGAGCTGATCCTTGTACTTGGACAGCTGGTCTCGCAGCAACTCGACGGCACCCTCGAGCTGTCTACAGTCTTTGGCGGCTTGATCGATGCGCTGCTGGATCTGCTCCAGGTTGCTGGTGATCTCTTCGAGAGTGTAGCTGGCACTTTCAATCTCACCGGGAATTTCTTCCACTCTTTGCCGGATCTGACCAATCTTGATGTCCAGTTCCTGTAGCCCGACTAGTCCCTGCAGTTCAGAATTCACCCTAGTTGCTCCCACCAAATCCTAATGCCGGGCAGAATTGCTTGGTCGATTGGTATTCCAAGAATCGGTGATTGGGCCCAGTAGGACTCGAACCTACGACCCTCTGATTATGAGTCAGACGCTCTAACCAACTGAGCTATGGGCCCATGGTTTACTACCGGACGCGCGCAACACGCGACCGCAGTTAGTCAACGTCGGGTATCTTGTCCGTTGACGCCTTCTCTGGAGATTTCAGCGAACTTCCCCTCCCCAAAAAAAAAAGGGCGTTTTGAGAACGCCCTGTGTCATGCTCCTTCCCTTCCATTGGTTTCAAGGAAGTTCTTTAACTTCCGACTACGGGATGGGTGTCGCAGTTTGCGTAGGGCTTTTGCCTCGATCTGACGAATGCGTTCCCGGGTGACACAGAAGCGACGGCCTACTTCTTCTAGAGTGTGTTCGCTGCCGTCTCCGATTCCAAACCTCATCCGGATCACCTGCTCCTCCCTCGGAGTGAGAGTTTTCAGGACGGAAGCAGTTTGCTCTTTCAGGTTCAGATTGATGACCGCCTCAGCCGGTGAGGTTACCCCTCGATCTTCTATAAAATCGCCCAGATGACTGTCCTCTTCCTCCCCGATTGGGGTTTCCAGCGAGATGGGCTCCTGGGCGATTTTCAGAATTTTTCTTACTTTCCCGACCGCGATCTCCATCTTTTCGGCGATTTCTTCGCAAGTAGGCTCCCGCCCGTACTCCTGCACCAAGGCACGCGAGGTCCGGATCAGCTTGTTGATCGTCTCGATCATGTGGACCGGGATTCTGATAGTTCGGGCCTGGTCGGCTATGGCTCGTGTAATCGCCTGTCGAATCCACCAAGTCGCATAAGTTGAGAACTTGTACCCCCGGCGATACTCGAACTTATCGACAGCCTTCATGAGACCGATGTTGCCTTCCTGGATCAGATCCAGGAATTGCAGGCCGCGGTTGGTATACTTCTTGGCAATTGAAACCACCAAGCGCAGATTAGCTTCGACCAGTTCCTTCTTCGCGATGTCGGCTTCCAACTCACCTTGCTTGATCGTGGCTAAGGTCCGTTTCAACTCGGTGGGTCCCGCCAGGACTTCGTCTTCGATTACCCGCATGTCTTTGTCTATTTCGCGAAGTCGAAGTTTTACCTTTTTGGCATCATCGAGCTTGAGAGGCGATTCTTGAAGCTTCTTGAGCTTCCTGCCCTCATAATCCAGTGCCACGATGCGGTCCACGGCATTCTTTATGACATCGACCAGCCGCTCGTAGGTCTGAACGTTCAATTCGAGTTTTTGGATGTGGCGGGCAATCGGAATACGGTAACGGGCAAGTTGGGAAAGGAGTTTTTTGTATTCGGGTAAATCCTTCTTACGCTTCTTTGCGGTCTGTAGCCGCTTTCGGATCTTCCAAGCCTCTCCTTCCAGCTTGTCAATCTCGTCAACGCGTTGCAGCACTCCATCAAAGCGAGCTTTGTAGACTGCTTCGGTAATCTCGTCTTCAGTGAAAGTGACCAGCGTCTTGACGTGGAGTCCTCCTTCTCTGAGATTCTGACCGTATCTGAGAATCTCGGCTACGACCACAGGAGAACGTGACAAGGCTTTGAGGACTGTCTTCTTTCCCTTTTCTATTCGTTTGGCAATTGCGACCTCACCCTCCCGAGTCAGTAAGGGTACGGTGCCCATTTCCCGCAGGTACATGCGCACCGGGTCGTTCGTCTTTTCCAGATGCGCTTCCGAGGGTTCAGCCCCTTGCTCTTCCCCCCCGGCCTTGGGTCGAATCCGCTTCTGGACTGCTTCGAAATCCTCTTCGGAATCAATGACCTCGATTCCAGCGTCACCGAAGAGGTAGAAGATGTTGTCCAGATCCTCCGAGGAGTGGATATCGTTGGGGAGAAGATCGTTGACTTCGTCGTAAAGGAGGTAGCCCTTCTCCTTACCCAGGGTAATGAGTTCCTTGACGCCGTCGTACTTCTCTTCTATGGAAAGTCTCTCTTCTTCGTCCCTCATGCCTCCGAATTCCCCTGCTATTATACAGAATTAACTTGCATCTTCTTTCGGATTTCCGCTTTTCTCAAAAGAAGTTCTTCCAGTGTGGCTAAATCTGCTCCGCTTTGTTCCTCGTCTCTGATTCTTTCTTGGATCTCGCGGCTCAGGTATTCGAAGTGTTTGAGCTTCAACGCCTGAATGCTGCTGGAAACGATCTCCTGAGAGAGAGGCTCATAGCGGGAGCCGAAAGCCACCTTCTCTACTTGAGCCATCTCTGCTTCGTCCAGAAGAGGTCTGAGCTTGGCGACGGAGATCTCATCCTCTTCCGCTCTCAACCTGAAGATGGCCTCGAAGACCTTTCGTGTCTGCATACCCTTGAACCAGTCCGGTTCCACGCTCTGAAAGACAAGGTGAGAGTAGTCCTCCTCTAGCGATGCCCATATCAATGTCTTTTCGGCTGGCGTCAAGGGCTCCGAATCGGAGGACTGTAGTGAAGGCAGAACCTGGTCTCTGGTTCGAGGTCGGGTCCTTCGCATCTCCGACAGAATCAGATTCTCATCGAGACGCAGTCTAGAAGCCACCCGGGCTACGTACTCAGCGCGCTCGATCTGATTGGGTAGTCGCATCAGGTGAGGAAGGATCTGCCGAACAATCTCGTGTTTGCCCTGAGGACTAGAAGGGTCCGCCTGCTGCCCGCTGAGGTAGGACAATATGAAGTCGAGATAGGGTATCGCCGAATCCAGTTTTTCCTGGTACGCCTCCGCCCCCTCGTTTCGAAGGAAGCTGTCTGGGTCCTGCCCACTGGAGAGTTGAACAATCCTTACATCGAAACCTTGATCCAGAAAAAGGTCTATGGACCGCATTGTGGCACTCATCCCAGCGGAATCAGGGTCGTAGCTCACGACTACTTTGCGGGTGTAGTGCCCCAGCAGTTTCACCTGGCCCGCTGTGAGACTTGTGCCCAGCGAAGCCACTACGTTCCGAAAGCCAAACTGAAAGGGAACGACACAGTCAAAGTAACCCTCGACCAGGATGGCACAACTCTCTCTCCGGATCTCCATCCGAGTTGCATCCAGAGCATAAAGGTTGCTGCCCTTGCTGTAAAGGATCGTCTCGGGGGAGTTCAGGTACTTGGGGACCCCGTCGCCCAGGATTCTTCCTCCAAACGCTATGGTTCTCCCGCTCAAGTCACGAATGGGAAAGATGATGCGTTGGCGGAAACGCTCATAGTGCTGTCCGCCCTGACCTTCTTTGGTCAGGCCGCAGGCAAGGACCTCTTTTTGCTTGAAGCCCAGGTCGTTGAGATGCCGTCCCAATTGTCCCCCGCCAGGAGCATAGCCGAGGTGGAACTGCTCCTGGGTAGACGGATCGATTTGCCGTTTCTGCAGGTAGAGACGAGCTTCTCTTGCCGCCGGTGAATTCTGTAGACAGCGTGAGAAGAACTCAGATGCGGCTTCCATGATCTTGCGATGTTGTTTTCGCTGCGTGGCTTCGGCATTCTCGCTCTCCCCTCGCCGGGGTAACGTGACTCCAGTTCGGTCAGCCAGAAACTCGATCGATTCGAAGAACCCGATATTTTCGATGAGCATCACAAACTTGAAGACGTCCCCACCCGCGCCACAGCCAAAACACTTGAAGATCTGCTTGCTCTCGCTGACCAGGAAAGAAGGTGTCTTCTCGTGGTGAAAGGGACACAGACCAGCGTGGTTGGTGCCACTTTTTCTTAGCTGAACGTATCCGCCTACCAGGTCAATGATGCTAAGGCTGTTGCGGATTTGTTCAAGTATCTGGTCATCGAATCTCATGACGCTCTTTCCTGCCCGGTGGATTCAAATCAGCTCGACTACCGTTACCCCACCCTCTACGCGAGACTTCTGAACCTGAGGGTGTTCTCCTAGAAACTCTGCGAGAGCTGCTTTGAGTTTCCCTGTGCCGAAACCGTGAATGATGTGCACCGCCGACAGCTGGGAAAGGAAAGCCCGATCGAGGAACTTGTCTGTCTTTGTCAGCGCCTCCTCCACCCTGAATCCGATCAAGTTCAATTCTAATTGCACCTCTTCTACCACATCCAAGGTCACGTTGGGGGGAAGTGCCCTCAATTCTTGTCGAGGAGGTCCTTCGAGCTGGTCCAGGGAAGTGGAAATGAGCTTTCCCTCGATATCAATCACGACTTCTCCGCTCTTGAGCGTCACCACGACGCCAGGCTTCCGGAAGAAAGTATGGAAAACACGATCTCCCTTGGATAGCTTCAGAGGAGTCCTGGCCGGTTCGGGTCCCCTGGTCTGGTTCGCCATCTCTTGACGAAACGCTTCTCTCAACCGAGCCTGTTTGCTTTGCGCTTCCCGCCTGAGACGTCGAGCCTCGGTCTGATCCTGCAGCTTTCTAATGAACTTCCCAGTTTCCTGCTGGAACTGGTTTGCCCATTCCCCCAGCAAACGGTCAAGGTCGTTCTGCCGCTTCTGCTCGTTCCTTTCAAAGGCTTGGCCGAGCTCTTTCTCCTTCCTTTGCAACGAGGTCGATTGACGACGCAGTTCCTCCGTGGCCTCCCGCTTCCGGGCCAATTCGGCTCGTAGATGTTCCAGATATCGTTCTGTCCGAAGCTCGGTCGGATCGAGCAACTGGCGGGCCCGATCGACCAACTCTAGCGGGAGTCCAAACTGCCCGGCGATCTCCAGACCACTGCTTTCACCGGCGAGGCCGAATTCCAGCTCATAGGTTGGTTTCAAGTCTGCTGGGTCGAGCAGAACACTCGCGTTCACGATTCCGGGAGTAGTCGAAGCGAATTGCTTGACGGCTGAATGGTGAGTGGTAGCGACTACCAGGCTGGAGCGTTTCGAGAAGAACTCGACGATGGCGATACTCAAAGCGGAACCGTGAACCGGATCGGTCCCCGTGCCCAGTTCGTCCAGGAGAATCAGGCTGGAAGGTCCCACCCGCTCAATGATGTTGCGCAATCGCAAGATATGAGCCGAGAAAGTACTCAGCTTCTGAGAAATGGACTGGTGATCTCCAATGTCTGCCAGCACCTGATCCAGAATTGGAATCTCGGCGTCCGCAGCTGGTACTGGCAGGCCCGAGAGAGCCATCACTGCCAGGAGCCCTATAGTTTTCAGCGCTAGGGTCTTGCCTCCAGTATTGGGTCCACTGATCACCAGGATTCTGTGGTCAGAGGTCAGCTGAAGCGAAATCGGCACCACTTCTTCGTCGCCCAGGGTCTCCAGTAAGAGGGGATGACGCGCATTCTGAAGGGTCAGCTGGTTCGACTCAGCGAATCGAGGTGCGACGCATCGGTATCTGTTGGAGAACTCGGCGATGGCGAAGGAGACATCCACCCTCGCAAGGATCCGGACGGCGGCAACAAGCACCTCTTGATGGAGTCTGAGGTCGTCGCTGAGGCGTCGCAGGATTCTACGAATGATTTCCTGTTCCTGTTCTTGGTAGTAGATGCACTGGTTGTTGAGGGCTATCTCGGGCAGGGGTTCGATGAACAGCGTCGCTCCAGAGGAGCTGGTAGCATGGACGACACCGGGGAACTCCTTCTGGTTTTCGCTTCTTACCGGCAAGACAAAGCGGTGGTTTCTCAGGGTGAGAAAAGGCTCGTCAATCAGATACTTCGCCTTGGGCCCACTCAAGTAGCGATTGAGCTGTTGCTGGACCTTTTTTCGAGCCTCAGCCTGCTTTTTGCGAGCGTTTTCAAGTTGAGGGTCCGCCGTGTCACGCACCTCCCCTTTAGGAGTCAGGACCCGCTCAATCCTGTCGACCAGGACCCCGAGATCGGGAATTGGATCCAGCATTCGGCTGAGCTGGGGCCAGCGATCCCTCTTCAGAGCCTTCCTTAAACCCTGACCTGTCTTCAGTATCTCTAGTATTTCCAGAAGCTCGCCGGGGTCCAGGAATTGGCCCTGAACGGCGAGGTTGGCAAGTAGAGGTCGGGAATCCGGCAGGGTGCGGAGGCCGGGCCGCCCAACCTCAGCTGTATAGGCTGTGCACTCTGCGATTGTCTCGAGCCTGTCCTCGATTTCGGGGCGGTTAGTTGAAGGCCTGATGCGAGAGACGGCCGTCCTGCCCTCAGGGCTGTGGGCGAACCTCTCAAGAATGCTCAGGACGGAGGGAAACTCGAGCAGCGAAAGAGTTTCTTGGTCCATGCGGTCCTTGCGCCCGAACGGTCTACAGGTTACAAGTTGTGGTTACTCGCTAGATCGTTCCAGAAAAAAACTTCGCCACCGGCCGCGTTGGATGATTCAGCTGAAAGCGCCAGTTACGCGTACTCCTCGAAACTGGGAGTGTTATTGCTGACATTCGGCCCCATGCGCGGCTGTGTTTTGCTTCTACATCTTTCTACATCATAAATATCTTTCATCAGCATAAATATCTTTCATCAGCGACCCGCGACTCTTTCCCGGTTGATCAGGCTCGCAACATAACCAGCGCCGAAACCGTTATCGATGTTGACCACGGCCACACTGCTGGCACAGCTGTTGAGCATGCTCAAGAGGGCAGCGAGTCCACCAAAAGAGGCGCCGTAGCCCACGCTGGTGGGCACCGCGATGATGGGTAGATCTACGAGTCCACCGACCACGCTGGGGAGGGCTCCTTCCATGCCTGCAACCACAATGGCGACGGTGCAGGAGTCCAGGAGCTTTCTCTGACTCAGGACGCGGTGTAGGCCAGCCACCCCGACGTCATAACAGGGTATTGCCTCGTTGCCCATGATCCGGGCAGTCACGAGCGCCTCCTCGGCCACGGGAATATCCGCAGTGCCAGCGGCTAGAACTGCAATGTTGCCTCGTCCCAAGGAGTATTGTTCGCCGACTACAGTCAGTGCCTTGCTGTCGGGATAGTAGGTCACGTCACCGTAGGCCTGCTTCAACAGTGCAGCCACTTCTTCGCTGGCTGACGTGATCAGCAGATTCGGATGCTTTTTCAGGATGGCTGCGGCAATTCCACGAACCTGTTCCGTGGTCTTGCCTCGGCCGAAGATTACCTCGGGAAAGCCGTGGCGCAGACCACGGTGATGGTCCACCTTGGCGAACTCAAGGTCCTCGTAGGGAAGGTCGTGAAGCAGTTCAAGGACTGCTTCTTCATCGACTGCACCCTCCTTGAAATCGCGGAGAGCCTTACGGAGGACGTGGGCCGTCGTCATTGTTGCTGTTCCTGTTCCCGCAACACGGCACGGCGGCTCAGCCGGATTTTTCCCTGGTCGTCGACGTTGAGTACCTTGACCAGCATCTTGTCCTTTTCTTGGATTTCCTGTCGGATATCCTCGATCCGGTGGTTGGCGACCTCGGAGATGTGCAACAGCCCTTCGGTGCCCGGCAGGATTTCGACAAAGGCGCCGAAGTCCACTACCTTCATGACCGTGCCCATATAGGTTTTTCCTATCTCGGCGGTAGCGGTGATTGCCTCGACCCTCTCGATCGCCCTCTGTGTCGCTTCGCTGCTGGTGGAGGCGATGCGGACGGTCCCGTCGTCCTCGATATCCATCTTGACTCCAGTTTCTTCGACGATGCTCCGGATCATCTTGCCGCCCGGGCCAATCACTGCGCCGATTTTCTTCACCGGGATCTGGATCGTCACTATCCTGGGAGCCAGTTGAGAAACGCTTTCTCGAGGTGCGGACAGCGTCTCCTGCATCCTGTCGAGGATATGGAAACGACCCTCCCTGGCCTGGAGCAGGGCCTCGCTCAGGATCTGGCGAGTTACTGAGGGAATCTTGATATCCATCTGCAACGCGGTGATCCCGTCGCGGCTACCTGCCACCTTGAAGTCCATGTCTCCGTAGTGATCCTCGAATCCGGCGATGTCGGAAAGGACGGCGTACTTGTCTCCTTCCTGGACCAGACCCATGGCCACACCGGCGATTTGGGTACGGATGGGAACGCCTGCGTCCTGCAGGGCCATGATGCCACCACAGACCGTTGCCATTGACGAAGAACCGTTGGATTCAAGAATATCCGAGACGACTCGAATGGTGTATGGGAAGTCTTCGTCTGAGGGTAAGACCGGCAGGATGGCGCGTTCGGCCAGAGCACCGTGTCCGATTTCGCGACGACCGGGGCCCCTCATGAAGGACACCTCTCCCACGCTGAAGGGTGGAAAGTTGTAGTGCATCAGAAAGCGCCTGGAACTTGCCCCCATCAAATTGTCGAGCCTCTGGGCGTCCTCTCCCGTTCCTAGAGTGACGGTTGCCAGAGCCTGGGTTTCCCCCCGTGTGAAGAGGGCTGACCCATGGGTGCGGGGAAGCAGGCCGACCTCTGTGGTGATGGGACGAATCTCATTGAAGGAGCGGCCATCGGGACGCCGCTGGTTTTCCAGAAGTTCGGTTCGAAAGATCTTTTCTTTGAGTTTGTCGAAGATGATTTTGGCTTCGGCACGCTTATCAGGGTCGTCCTCCGGAAAGGACTCCACGATCTCTTTCTTGTAAGCGGACATGCGGTCTTCACTGATCAGCTTGCCAGGAGTCTGCATAGCCTCCAGAATCTTTTCTCTGGCCAAACCCTCGATGATCCTTTCCAACTCGGCGTCGACGGGGGCCGTCTCCACGCTGCGCTTTTCGATGTTGAAGCGGCCGGCCAACTCCTCGATGGCATTGACGATGGGCAGAATACCGTTTCGATGCCCGTACTCGATGGCATCGATGACTTTCTCCTCGGGGAGCTCAGATACTTTTGCCTCGACCATCACGATCCCGTTTCTGGTCCCGACCACGATCAGGTTCAGAAGGCTTTCGTCCATCTGGGCGGCCGTTGGGTTGAGAATGAAGCGATCATCTACCAGGCCCACCCTGACCGCTCCCACGGTATGCTGGAATGGAATGTCCGAGAGTACCAGTGCGGCAGAGGCGCCATTGATCGCCAGCACATCCGGTTCTGCGTCGGGCTCCGCCGAAAGAACCATCGCTATGATCTGGGTTTCGCAGCGGTAGCCGGCAGGGAAAAGGGGACGAATGGGCCGATCGATCAGCCTACACGTCAGAACTTCTCGCTCACCAGGCCGCCCCTCTCGCTTGAAGAAGCCTCCCGGGATCTTTCCGGCCGCGTAGGTGTACTCTCGATAGTCACACGTCAGAGGAAAGAAGCTGATGCCTTCTCTCGGCTCTTTTTTCCCGCACGCGGTTACGAGGACAACACTCTCGCCGAAGCGAACTACCACGGACCCATCGGCCTGCTTGGCCATTTTCCCGGTTTCAATAGATAAAGGACGGTCGCCCAACTGTACACTTACTGTCTCTGCCATTTTCGCTGTTCCTTTGGGTTGTGCCTTTCCTGTCCCAGATGGTCTGCGCGCTGGTACAGGAGAAGAGAGAATCGATTTAGCACGGTCTCAACGGGGAGCCCGACAATGGTCGGGTCGAGCGGGGGGCCTGACAATCAGGTTACGGGGTGAGCCGATGGCTCACTTCCGAATTCCTAACCGATCGATAATTTCCTTATATCGATTGAAGTCCAGTCGTTTGAGGTAGTCCAGGAGACGCCGGCGTTGACTCACGAGTTTCAGGAGTCCACGCCGCGAATGATGATCCTTTGCGTGGGTTTTGAAATGCTCGGTGAGGTAACTGATTCGGTGACTCAGGAGGGCAACCTGGACCTCAGGCGAGCCCGTGTCGGTTCCGTGCAGTTGGTAATCCTTGATCAATCCGTCTTTTAGCTCTTTTGTATACATCTAAATCGGAACCAATTTAGCAGAAAAGAGGTGGGGAAGTAAACCGAAGCGAAAAGCCCACCTGTTCGAAGGGTATCTGCGATCGGGATGGGGCGCCGGCCGGAACCCCGACTAAGATCTGGATTCGTCGTCCCTTGCCGATCCCGAAAGCGCCCGCGGATGTCTGGCGGGTGAAAGGTTCAAAGCCATCAAGTCGGATACCACCGGCTTCCCCGCGATCCGCCTCTTGTAGTTCCGGTAAAGGCGAGCTGCCTGTATTACGCCTAAGCAGATTGGCACGAGACTGTGAAGGAAAAGGACGGGAGTTGGGACTCGATAAGTATCATTGATCAGCACCAGGACTTGAAACAGTAAGATGCTGCTCAAGACGCCGAGAGGCATGGATCTTACCAGGGCCTCTTTCAAAGGGAACGCGTCCGTCTTATCTAGGTTGAAAAAATCCCACCATCTCCACCAGATCAACGAGATGGCCACAACGGTCAGAGAGAGAAGGGCAGCTGCAAGAGATCTCCTCCCCGGGGTGTAGGATCAACGCCCCCGAGTCTCGTGTTCGCGTTCGTGCCGACGGTCGAGGCAGTAAAAACTATTCTATATTAAGGATCCCGAGGGATTTCTTATCTATGGGCTCAAATCTCGTTCCTGCTTCTAAGGCTGGCTTGGTCAAGGGGCGAAACTCTGCCGCGATCTTTGGACGCGGGCAACAAAGCGGCGTGCTCTGCCTACCAGGAGTTTCTCTATGGTGAAATCTGCAACAGGTAGCCACTACCGTACACGGTTACACGTTTCTGGTCGGCACCCTAGGTACACAGGAAGTGCGCTGCCCTGCGGGACGCCATCACTCATTCGAAGGAGGTGATTTAGATGGTACAGGGCTGTAGTAGGCAGCTCAGTCCAACGGGCCTCAGTCCAGCACCGGATCCTTGAACACCAACTGTCCGCCCAGCGAGATGACGAAGCCGTAGATAGCCACGGCGGCAAAGAGCAGCATACTCACCACCGCATACGGGAAGTACCAGGACGTCGGGTCCAGTGTGAGTGGGAGGTTATCCCACTCCGAGAACCCGATCGAGATCAGCATTGCGAAAAGGCCGAGTCTCGTCAGGATGAGGACGCCCAGGGCTTTGATGAGGATGGTTGCCAGCTTGATAGGCAAAGAGATCGGGAGGAGGGATACAAAGACGACGACAATGCCGAGAAACACCAGGTATGCGCGCCACGGCCTCCTGAGGATCACCCGAAGGAGCAGGACGACCAGCAGGGTCAAGACTGGGGTGGAGAGCGATTGCCTCGCGATGCCGAAGTAGACCGAGACGGTGTGGCTGAACTCGCCCAAGGCGACGAGCTCGCCGCCGCCGCCAAACGGCTCCGGCGGCGGTAGGCCCAACCACGGGGCAGCACTCGGCAGAAACTGGAGTGCCGAGACCCCCATGCCGGCCAGGGCCCCGAACAGGAGGTGTCGGCCGACCATTGGATCCCGCAGCCTGCCCTCTAGCATTCGGCTCCAGGCGATGAGGCTGTCAGGCCACAGGCGGCGGACGTACGGCTCGATGGCCATATAGAAGAGCCATACGCCAGCGGCACCGAGAGTTCTCATCGCCAGGTTGTTGAAGAACACACCAATAAAGTTACTCGCGGAATTCGATGTGATCAGGATGTCTTGTGCCGTCCCCAGGACCGCGACGAGGATCGCGAGACGCATCGCTCCACGTGGGTCGCCGCAACGCAATCGGAAGTTGCGGCGGGCGAGCAGGCCAGCACCAAGGAGGATGCAGAGCGCCAAGCCGAATCCGATGATCCCTGTGACAGATTGACCGATGGTCGGGCGCGCGGGCACGCCGTCGTCGACTGGCCTCCAGGCTGGTATGACCTCGAACCAGACGGGCCGTCCTCTGAACGCTGCCGCCTCAATTCGAACCTCTCCCATGTCACTGTTGAGCCACGCCCGCTGTGTGTCGCTCGCCGCCGGCGGGGCCCAGATCGGGTCGGTTGACTCGAACTCTGCGATATCGAGGTTGGTCAGCGTAAACAGCTGACGCCAATCCGGTTCAAGGACACCGGGGGCACCGGGCTCTCGCGGTACCAGAAGAAGCCTGGCGGCGGGACGGCTCTGGATATTTCGTCCCACCACGATTGGCCGAGGCTGGTGATGTGTTTGACGTACTCAGTGCTCCATCCGAACCCGGAGGCCGTGTCGACGGGCGGCTCTGAGTAGCCGATCTCGGCGAGAGCGGAGCGCGCGGCCACTCTCAGTTCGACCGGCGACAGCGGTAACGGCACGTGTCGGAATCTCGATGTCTGTGCCTGAAAGAACCAGACTCCAACCAAGCCTGCCAGGATCGCTACCAGGCAGGCCGAGGCGACGGCCGGACGAAGGGTGCCGCTGCCGCCGGCACCCGCCACCATCTTGGGCGACGGGGTTTCACCCGCGGCCACCGCGATCGTGAGGGGATCGCCACCCGGCAGCGAGGCTGCGAGCGCCGCGGCTGATGGCGGCCGGTTCGCCGGAACCGGCTCCAAACAGCGAAGGATCGCGCGCTCGATGGCTGGGTCGATCCCGCTGATATGCGTCGATGGGCTGCTCGGCGTCGACTGCTGTAGCTGGGCCAGCTCGTCGAGACTGTTGGCCTCAAGCGCACGCTTGCCCGTGAAGAGCTCGTAGAGCACGAGGCCGAGCGAGTACAGGTCGGTCTGTTGCGACAGCATCCCGCCCGTGGCTTGCTCTGGCGCCATGTATTGGAGCGTGCCCGCGCGTCAGCTCCAGTGATGCCCTCGGTCGCGCCCGCGAAGCCGAAGTCCGTGATCTTCGCACGGCCCCGGCCGTCGATTATGACGTTGGCCGGCTTTAAGTCGCGGTGCAGCACGCCTTCCTCATGCGCCGCCTGCAAGCCCGCGCAGAGTTGCCGCGCGATCTCGACCGCTTTGTCTTCGGGCAACCGTCCGATGCGTCGGAGCAAGGATGCGAGATCTTCGCCGTCGACGTACTCCATCGACAGGAAGTGCCGGCCGTCGGCCTGAGCGATGTCATGGACGCGACAGACGTTGGGGTGTGTGACCTTGAGCGGCAGGCGCGCTTCGGTGAGGAAACGCTCGAGTTGCCTGGGGTCGCGCTCGACGTCGCGAGGCAGGAACTTCAGGGCAACTGGCTGACCGAGCTTGAGGTCGTCAGCCCTGTACACCTCGCTCATGCCACCTCGGCCCAGCAGACCGACCATGCGGTAGCGGCCCGCCAAAACGTTCCCGGGCAAGAAGCGACCGCCGTCGCTGGTCTGGCGGTTAGACGGCGGCACGCGAGCGGTGGGTGCCTCGGGTGGCAGGGGACTCGTCATCTCGGCGGACGTGTCCATCGGCGCGCCGCAGTGTCCACAGAACCGCTGCGACGTGTCCTGGTCCGCGCCGCATGAAAAGGGCAGCGCGTCATGGGTGGGAGTATCTTTGTTCCACGATCAACTCAGTTTAGGGGGACGAACTTCGGTACGATGCCGTCCTCCTTGTTCGAGAGAAACGCCTCGCCCTCGGGCTCCGAACGAAAGCGGTAGATCCGCGCAGCCTGCGTCGATGTTCTCGAGGATGAGCCCCCAGCGGCAGCTTTGTTAAGCTAATTAGCTCTCGTCCGGTCGATTGTAAGTGATTGGAAATAAAAGAGAAAGAAGAGCTCTGGGAGCTTCGGTTTTGTCAGCTCCTCTTGCTAGAATAAGTTTGACAACTAATTCAAAGAAAAGGACTTACGACAAAACTGGAGCCCCAACGATGAGAAAGAACGGCGAATCACAGAGGCCGCTCGCCCTGTGTGGCCCAATCAGAAGGCGCGACAAAGAAATCGGCGCGTCCCGCTGGCCACAAACGTTGCCGTATTTACGTTCCAGTGTACTAAGCTAGACTCGACCTGAGGAGGATCATGATTCGAATCAAGCCGGTCCGCTCACTTCGCGGAGAGGTCCAGATACCCGGTGACAAGAGCATCTCTCACCGCTATGCCATGCTGGGAGCGATGGCTCAGGGCGTCACCCGAATCGACAATTTTGCGACGAGCCGTGACTGTCAGGCCACTCTCAACTGCGTGGGCGCCCTGGGTGTCGAAGTCAAGCAGTCACAGACGACCGTAGAGATTTCCAGCCATGGCTGGGACAACTTCGTGCAGCCCGATCGGGTGCTGGACGCCGAGAATAGCGGGACCACGATTCGTCTCCTCTCTTCCTTGTTGGCTTCGAGGGAGTTCACTTCCTCCATACAAGGGGACCAATCCCTCAACCGCCGTCCCATGGGACGCATCATAAACCCTTTGGCTCTGATGGGGGCCGAGATCGAGGCGCGGGAGGGTCGGTACCCGCCGCTCACCATCCGCGGCGGGCGGCTTCAAGGGATCCGTTACCCCTTACCGGTAGCCAGTGCCCAAGTCAAATCTTGCGTGCTCCTGGCCGGCCTCACCGCCCAAGAAGGAACCACGGTAGTCGAGCTCACACCATCACGGGACCACACCGAGCGCGCGCTGCCCTTCTTCGGAGCCTGCCTCGAGCGGCGCCAGCATGAGGATGGCGGTCGCTGCGAAATCAGCGTCGGCGGGAAGGCCAATCTACAGGCAACCAGCATGGACATTCCTGGAGACTTCTCGTCTGCGGTGTACTTTATTCTGGGTGCTGTTCTCGCCCCTGGAAGCGAAGTGGTGCTCAGGAATGTCGGTGTGAATCCGACGCGTACCGGGTTTCTCAGTCTCTTGGAGAAAGCAGGAGCAGACATTGCGAAATCCAATTACCGGGAAGTCAACGGCGAGCCGGTATGCGATCTTCAGATTGGCTCGACGGACTCGGTATGGGAGCGGTTCCCCAAAGAGATCAAGGGCAGTTGGATACCCAATCTCATCGATGAGATTCCGGCCCTTGCCATTCTGGCGATCCGTCTGAAACACGGTCTTGTAGTGCGCGATGCTGAGGAGCTGAGAAAGAAGGAATCGGACCGCATTCAGGCCGTTGTCTCCAATTTGCGACAGCTGGGAGTGGAAGTCGAGGAACTTCCGGACGGATTCGTGGTGCCTCCTGGGCAGCGTGTTCGGGGGGGCAAGGTCGAGACCTTCGGCGACCATAGGATTGCCATGGCGTTCGCGCTGACTGCCCTGATCGCCGCCGATCCGGTGGAGCTGGACGAGCCTGAGTGTGTGGACATTTCCTTTCCCGGCTTTTTCGATCGGTTCCGTTCTCTCTGTAGTTAGGCAGCTCAGTGACCCAACACATTTACCTCGTAGGGTTCATGGGAAGCGGTAAATCTACTATCGGGAAAGCTCTCTCCAAGGAGCTGGGACGAGTCTGCCTCGACCTCGACGAAATGATCGAAGAGCGCGCAGGAATGACCATTCCGGAGATCTTCGATCTTCAGGGGGAACCTGGCTTCCGAGAAATCGAAACCCGCTTGCTGCTAGAGATCCTGGACTTGCCGCCCGCTGTAGTTGCCGTGGGCGGAGGAGCCTTCATCCAGGATTACAACCGAAGTCTGATTCTGGAGAAGGGTTTCGCTGTCTGGCTCAACATTCCGGTCGACCTGGCCTGGGAGCGCTCCCGTCGGGCAGACAATCGTCCCCTGGGTCGAAACCGAGAATCCTTCGAGTCCCTCTTCTTCGAGCGGGAAGCGCTTTATCGGATGTCTCACCTGATCGTCGACATCGAAGGAAAATCGCCAGAGACGATCTGCGACGAAATCCTCGAGAAGCTAAGCTGAAACTTCAATCACGAGGAAGCGAAGCAGCCTTCGCCAGATGACAGAGCCGTGACTGTCAAAGGGTGTCGCAAAAGTCCGTTTTAGAGTCCGGACAAAGCCCTGCTGGTC
>Ga0310345_10001393_pt1 | contig 27054 bp, 26 predicted proteins | sample HC15DNA20500_MG_FD_204667 | JGI IMG/M metagenome (GOLD analysis project Ga0310345, IMG submission 204667) | Marine microbial communities from station ALOHA, North Pacific Subtropical Gyre - HC15-DNA-20-500_MG | ecosystem: Environmental > Aquatic > Marine > Oceanic | place: Pacific Ocean: North... | reverse complement strand
CGACCGGGCTGCGCCCGGCCGCGGATGCGCCGCGTCGGGCGTGGCGCCGCAGGGGGAGGCTCCGCCCGCGGCGCGGCGGCGCGCGGCGCGCCGGGGGGCGGCCGGGAGCGCGGGGGGGGCGGTCCGACGCGGTTCGGCGCGCGGGGCGCCGAGGGGCGAGGGGGGAGAGGGCCCGACCCGGGTCGGGGTCAGGCGGCGCGGGCGGCGGCGGAGACGGCGGCGCAGATGTCGTCGACCACGGCCTCGACCAGGAGGGGGTCCTCGCCCTCGGCCATCACCCGGATCAGGGGCTCGGTGCCCGATTTGCGGATCAGGACCCGGCCGGCGCCGTTCAGGCGGGCCTCGCCGGCGGCGATGGCGGCCTGCACGGGGGCGGCCTCCAGCGGGGCCTCTCCGGCGGCGTAGCGCACGTTCTTCAGCACCTGGGGCAGGGGCTGGAAGCGGGCGCAGGCCTCCGAGGCGCGCGAGCCGTCCTCGACCAGCGCGGCCAGCACCTGCAGCCCCGCCAGCAGCCCGTCGCCGGTGGTGGCGTGGTCGGACATCACGATATGCCCCGACTGCTCGCCGCCCAGGTTGTAGCCGCCGCGGCGCATCTCCTCGACCACGTAGCGGTCGCCGACCTTGGTGCGCAGCAGCTTCACCCCCTGGGTCGCGAGGCGCCGCTCCAGCCCCAGATTGGACATCACCGTCGCCACCAGCGCGTCGCCCTTCAGATGCCCGTCGCGCATCCAGCGCTCGGCGATCAGGCACATGATCTGGTCGCCGTCGACGACCTCTCCGCGCTCGTCCACCAGGATCAGCCGGTCGGCGTCGCCGTCGAGCGCCAGCCCGAGGTCCGCGCCATGGGCCAGCACCGTCTCGCGGCAGGTCATCGGCGCGGTGGAGCCCACCCGGTCGTTGATGTTGCGCCCGTTGGGGGAGACGCCGACCTCGATCACCTCGGCGCCCAGCTCCCACAGCACCGTGGGCGCGGTGCGGTAGGCGGCGCCGTTGGCGCAGTCCACCACCACCTTCAGCCCGTCGAGGCGCAGGTCCCGCGGGAAGGTGGCCTTGGCGGCCTCGATGTAGCGGCCCAGCCCGTCGTCGATGCGCTTGGCGCGGCCCAGGGTCTCGGCGTCCTCGAGCAGGGGGGCGGCCTCGACCATCGCCTCGATCTCGGCCTCCTGCTCGTCCGAGAGCTTGAAGCCGTCGGGGCCGAACAGCTTGATGCCGTTGTCCTGGTAGGGGTTGTGGGAGGCGGAGATCATCACGCCGGCGTCGGCCCGCAGGCTCTTGGTCAGCATGCCGACGCCGGGGGTGGGGATCGGGCCCAGCAGGAACACGTCGACGCCGACCGAGAGGAACCCCGCGGTCATCGCCTGCTCCAGCATGTAGCCCGACAGGCGCGTGTCCTTGCCGATCACCACCCGGTGGCGGTGGGGGCCGCGGCGGAACCGCCGCCCGGCCGCCTGGCCCAGCTTCAGCGCCACCTCGGCGGTCATCGGATGCACGTTGGCGCGCCCGCGCACGCCGTCGGTCCCGAAAAGCGTCCGCGTCATCGGCCGATCCCCTTCTCCATTCCCCCTCCGGCGATAGACCGGGCGGGGCGCGAGGTCCACGGGGGAGGGCCCGCGCCACGATAAAACTTTCCTTTGGTGTGAAATAAAGCGTGTTGGCGAAAGCCTGTGTGAATTATTGCATCCCACACCGGCGGCCCTTACCTTGCGATGCAACGAAACCTCCGTCACGGGGATTCCATCATGGCCAAGACGTTCAAGCCCGTGGTCCTCACCGCGAACGCCCTCGAAGGGGGCGAGGCCGTCTGGTGGACCGGCGCCGGCTGGTCCCCGCGGTTCGCCGAGGCCTGTCCGGCCCGCTCCGCCGAGGAGGCGGCCCTGTTCGAGACGCTGGCCGCCGCCCCGATGTTCGAGCGGATGGTGGTGGGCCCCTACCTCGCCGAGGTCGAGGTGACCGAGCAGGGCCTGAACCCCGGCTCCCGCCGCGAGGCGATCCGCGCCGACGCGGCGCCGACCTTCGACTATCTCGTGGGCGCGGGGGCGCGCGAGCAGGCCGCCTGAGGCCTCTCGCCCCCGACGTCCGACACGCCTCGCCGGCCGCGGCCCCTCCTGACCGGGGGCGCCGCGCGGCCCGCGACGTCCAGCGGAGACGCGGAATGTATCGCTACGACGAATTCGACGCGCAGATCGTGAACGAGCGCGTGGCCCAGTTCCGGGGCCAGGTGGCGCGCCGCCTGTCCGGGGCGCTGAAGGAGGACGAGTTCCGTCCCCTGCGCCTGATGAACGGCCTCTACCTGCAGCTTCACGCCTACATGCTGCGGGTCGCGATCCCTTACGGCACGCTCAGCGCGGACCAGATGCGCCAGCTGGCGATGATCGCCGAGCGCTACGACCGCGGCTACGGCCACTTCACCACCCGCCAGAACATCCAGTACAACTGGCCGAAGCTCGCCGACGTGCCCGACATCCTCCAGCACCTGGCGGACGTCGAGATGCACGCCATCCAGACGTCGGGCAACTGCATCCGCAACACCACCTCCGACCCGTTCGCCGGCGCCGCCGCGGACGAGATCGAGGACCCGCGCCCCACCTGCGAGCTGATCCGCCAGTGGTCGACGCTGCACCCGGAATTCACCTTCCTGGGCCGCAAGTTCAAGATCGCCGTGACGGGCGCCGAGACCGACCGCGCCGCCATCCGCGTGCACGACATCGGCATCCAGATCGTCAAGAACGAGCAGGGCGAGATCGGCTACCGCATGTTCGTCGGCGGCGGCCAGGGCCGCACCCCGATGATCGCGCCGGTGATCCGCGACTTCCTCCCCCGCCGGGACCTGCTGCCCTGGCTGGAGGCGGCGCTGCGCGTCTACAACCTCCACGGCCGCCGGGACAACAAGTACAAGGCCCGCATCAAGATCCTGGTCCACGAGATGGGCGCCGAGGCCTACGCCAAGGAGGTCGAGGAGGAGTTCGCCCGCATGGACCGCGAGGTGATCGCCCCCGACCAGGAGGAGATCGACCGCATCGCCGCCTACTTCGCCCCGCCCCAGTGGCAGGCGCTGCCCGAGGACTCCAAGCGGCTCGAGGCCGGCAAGAAGGCCGACCCCGACTTCGCCCGCTGGGCCGAGACCAACACCCACGCCCACAAGGCGCCCGGCTACGCCTCGGTGGTGATCTCGCTCAAGCCCGTCGGCGGCGCCCCCGGCGACGCGACGGCCGAGCAGATGCGCCTGATGGCGGCGGCGGCGGACAAGTTCTCGCTGGGGGAGCTGCGCATCACCCACGAGCAGAACGTGGTGCTGGCGCATGTGAAGAAGGACGACCTGCCGTCCCTCTACAACATGCTCAAGACCCAGGGCCTGCACGCGGCCAACCTCGGGCTGGTGACCGACATCATCGCCTGCCCGGGGCTCGACTACTGCGCGCTCGCCACCGCCCGCTCGATCCCGGTCGCCCAGGCGATCTCGGAGCGCTTCGCGGACGAGGAGCGCCAGCGCGAGATCGGGCCGCTGGCGATCAAGATCTCCGGCTGCATCAACGCCTGCGGCCACCACCACGTCGGCCATATCGGGATCCTGGGTCTCGATAAGGCGGGGGTGGAATCCTACCAGATCACGCTGGGCGGCGCGCCCGGCGAGGACGCGGCCATCGGCACGCGCACCGGCCCCGGCTTCGCCTTCGAGGAGGTGCCGGACGTGATCGAGAAGCTGGTGGACCGCTACCTGGCGATCCGCGAGCCGGGGGAGACCTTCCTCCAGACCTACCGCCGCGCCGGGATGCCGGCTTTCAAGGAGGCGATCTATGCCGCTGCGTGACGCGAACGGTCTGACGCCGGACCTGTGGGTGCGCCTGTCCGACGGACAGGTGGCCCCGAAGGGCGCCAAGGTGATCGTCCCCCTCGCCCGCCTGCGCGAGGAAGGCTTCCCGGAGGGCGCCGGCGCCGTGGGCGTGCATGTGCCCAACGACACCGACGCGCGGACGCTCGGCAACTGGCTGCCGCGGCTGAGCCTGGTGTCGGTCGCCTTCCCCTCCTTCGCGGACGGGCGCGGCTTCTCCATAGCGCGCCGGCTGCGCGGCTTCGGCTTCCGGGGCGAGCTGCGCGCCGCCGGCCCGGTGATCGCCGACCAGTACCCGATGCTGCTCGCCGTGGGCTTCGACACGATCGAGATCCCCGAGGCGATGGCCGAGCGTCAGAAGGACGACGACTGGCAGGAGGCCCGCGACAGCGTCTCCCTGACCTACCAGTCCGGCCTGCGCCGCGGCGCCGTCTCGATCTTCGAGGCCCGCCGGGCCGCGCGGGGCGAGAGCCGCCGCCGCGACGGCGTCGCCGAGACGCCCGAGCAGATGGCCGCCCGCCTCAACGCCAAGTACCGCGGCGCCGAGGCGCAGGACGTGCTCTGGGCCGCCGCCCACAAGGAGTTCCCGGGCGGGCTGGCGCTGGTCTCCTCCTTTGGCGCGGAGTCGGCGACGCTCCTGCACCTGGTCAGCCAGGTCGACAAGGCCCTGCCGGTCCTGTTCCTCGAGACCGGGATGCTGTTCCCCGCCACGCTCGCCTATCAGCAGAGCCTGTCGGAGCAGCTGGGCCTGACCGGCGTGCGCCTGGTGCGCCCCGACGGGGCCGAGGTGAAGGCCGAGGACCCGGAGGGCACGCTCCACGGTCCCGACGCCGACGCCTGCTGCGACCTGCGCAAGACCCGGCCGCTGGAGCGGGCGCTCGCCCCCTTCCAGGCCTGGGTCACCGGCCGCAAGCGGTTCCAGACCGCCGACCGCGCCAACCTCGAGCTGTTCGAGGTCGACGCCGCCGGCCGGATCAAGCTGAACCCGCTGGCCGACTGGGACGCGAAGCGCATCTCGGAATACATGGACGCCCACGACCTGCCGCGTCACCCGATGGTGGCCGAGGGCTTCCCCTCGCTCGGCTGCGCCCCCTGCACCACCAAGGTGCGCCCGGGCGAGGATCCGCGGGCCGGCCGCTGGCGCGGCTCGGACAAGACCGAGTGCGGGATTCACATCGTCGACGGCAAGATCGTCCGCGGGAATCCCCAGGCGGCCTGAGCCTTCGGCCCGCGGCGTCGCCCCGGGCCGGCATACCGATCTTTCTGAAACCCGTGAGGGGGCGGCGGCGCGGAAGGCCCGCCGCCCCTTCGGACTCCCCAGCCGTCGAAGGGGGGCGGACCCGCGATCCGACCCGGAGCGCTCACCCCATGGAGCCGCTTCGGAGATCGCTGCGCAGAGGGCGGCGCGGCTGGCGCAGCCAGCCCGTCCGCGACGCGACGAAGGCTCCCCACGAGCGTCCGTCAGCGCGCGTTTCCCATCCGGTCCAACTGTGGCGAGAATGCGGCGGAAACGCCGGATTCACGCGCGCGTCAGGCGACTGCGACGAATTTCCACAAACCATATTCGTGGTTCTGATTATAATGATCAACCGTTTCCGTCGCGGACCAGGTCGAAGCCCTCGTCCAGCCACCCCGTGACCCCGCCGATCATCCGCTTCACCGGCCGCCCCAGCCGGGCCAGCCGCGCCGCGGCCCTGTCGGCGCCGTTGCAATGCGGGCCGGCGCAGTAGACCACGAACAGGGTCCCCTCCGGCCACTCCGCCATCCGGCGCTCGGTGATCTTGCCATGGGGCAGGTTCAGCGCGCCGGGCACGTGGCCGGCGGCGAAGAGCTCTGGCCCCCGCACGTCCAGCAGCACGAAGTCCCGCGCCCCCGCGGCCTGCGAGGCGTGCACGTCCCAGCAGTCGGTCTCGAAGGCCAGCAGCGCCTCGAAATGCGCCAGCGCCTGCGCGGAGGGGGCGGCGGGCACGGCGACGACGGGGGATGGGGAGCTCATGGTCGGGATCCTGTCCAGCGGCCGCAGGGCGCGGCCGTCGCAGGCGTTCTCGCCTGCCGCCGCGCAGAACGGAACTGGCGGAACCGCCAGGGTCCGGGCATTATCCGCCAATGCCTCTCGATCCCGACGACCTCGTGGCCGTCCTCGTCTACGACGGCCTCTGCACCTTCGAATTCGGCCTGGCGGTCGAGGTCTTCGCCCTCGACCGGCCGGAGTTCGCGTTTCCCTGGTACGCCTTCGCCGTCGCCTCCTGCGACGGCCCGCGGGTGCGCGCCACGGGCGGGATCGCGGTGGAGGCGGACGGCGACCTCTCCGTCCTCGCCCGCGCCCGCACCATCGTCCTGCCCGGCTGGCGCGACCGCGAGGAACGCCCGCCCGAGGCGCTGCTGCAGGCCCTGCGCGAGGCCCATGCCCGCGGCGCGCGCCTGGTCTCGATCTGCTCCGGCGTCTTCATCCTCGCCGCCGCCGGCCTGCTCGACGGCCGCCGGGCCACCACCCACTGGCGCCACCTGCCGACGCTGCGCCGTCTCTATCCGGACGTGATCGCCGAGGCGGACGTGCTCTATGTCGACGAGGGGGAGATCATCTCCTCGGCCGGCTCCTCCGCCGGGATCGACGCCTGCCTGCACCTGGTGCGCCGGGACCACGGCGGGGCGGTCGCCAACGCCGTCGCCCGCCGGCTGGTGGCCCCGCCCCACCGCCAGGGCGGCCAGGCGCAATACGTCCCCGCCCCGATCCCCGTCCGCCCCGGGCGCGGCGTGGCGCGCGCCATGGACTGGGCGCGCGAGAACCTCTCCCGCCCCCTCACCATCGCCGATCTCGCCCGCGAGGCGGCGATGTCCGAACGCACCTTCCTGCGCCGCTTCCGCGACGGCGCGGGCCTCAGTCCGCGAGACTGGCTGGCGGCCGAGCGCGTCGCCCGCGCCCGCGACCTGCTGGAGGCGACCGACCTCCCCCTCGACGCCGTCGCCGAGCGCTGCGGCTACGCCTCGCCCGAGACCTTCCGCGCCGCCTTCCGCCGCGCCGTGGGCGCGCCGCCCGCCGCCTGGCGGGCCCGGTTCAGCCGCCGCGCCGGCTGAACCGGGCCCCCCGCTGCGCCTGCGAAAGGCCCGCCCCTTGCCGGAGGCGTTTCGCAACGCATTTCACAAAAAATGTGTGGCGCCGCGGAATCGATTGCTCCACCATATCTCGTAGGGACGCTGCAAAGGCTCCCAACAACGACGCATCCTCTCAGCCCCTAGCGGGGGCCACCTCGCAGGGGCTCTAACGAACGGAGGGGCCAGAGGCATGGACGCGCTCGAGCACGATCTATCCACCGAAGACCTGCACCCGATCGACCTGGTCGAGACGCTCGCCGAGCGTCGCGACTGGGAATTCGACCGCGTGGGGCACGACCAGATCGCCATGGCCGTCGAGGGCGCCTGGCGAACCTACTCGGTGAGCCTGGCCTGGTCGGCCTACGACGACATGCTGCGGCTGGTGTCGACCTTCGACATGGACCCGCCGAAAGACCGCCTGCCCGAGCTCTACAAGGCGCTGGACAAGGCCAACGACCAGATGTGGGGCGGGGCGTTCAGCCTGTGGCCCGAGCACAAGCTGATGGTCTATCGCTACGGCCTGGTGATGGCCGGCGGCGGCTGCGCCACCGGCGGGCAGGTCGACGCGATGATGCGGGCGGCGATCGAGAACTCGGAGCGGTTCTACCCCGCCTTCCAGCTGGTCTGCTGGGGCGGCGCGGAGGCGGACGAGGCTCTGGAAATCGCCATCTCCGGAAACTACGGTCGCGCCTGATCCCGCGCGCCGAGCCTTCCCGGCCGGCGCCCCGCGGGGCCCCGGCCGGAGAGGGAGAGACCAATGACCGACGCCGCCGACCTGACCTCGCTGGCGCCCCGCGGCGTGACCCTGCTGGGCTGCGGCAAGATGGGGGGCGCGATGCTGGAGGGCTGGCTCGCCTCCGGCCTGCCGCCCGCTTCGGTCACCGTGATCGACCCCAAGCCGTCTGAAAGGCTCGAGGCGCTGGCCGCCGAGGGCCTGAAGCTGAACCCCGACACGCTGGGCGAGGCCGACGTCTGCATCCTCGCGGTGAAGCCGCAGATGATGGGCGAGGCGGCCCCGAAGGTCGCGGGCCTCGCCGCGGGCGGGACGCTTTATGTGTCGATCGCCGCCGGCACTCCCATCTCGGCCTTCGAGAAGCTGTTCGGCGAGGGCGCCGCCATCGTGCGCGCCATGCCCAACACCCCCGCCGCCGTCGGCCGCGGGATCACCGCGCTGATCGGCAATGCAAAAGTCTCCGAGGCGCAGATGGCGGCGGCGGAGACGCTGCTCGCCGCCGTCGGCGAGACGGTGCGGCTGGAGGACGAATCGCAGATGGACGCGGTGACGGCCCTCTCGGGCTCCGGCCCCGCCTATGTCTTCCACCTGATCGAGGCGATGGAGGCCGCGGGCGTCGCCGCGGGCCTGCCGCAGGCGCTCGCCGCCCGGCTGGCGCGGGTCACCGTGCAGGGCGCGGGGGAGCTCGCGCGGCTCTCGCCCGAGAGCCCGGCGCAGCTCCGCGTCAACGTCACCTCGCCCGGCGGCACCACCGCCGCGGCCCTCTCGGTGCTGATGGCCGAGGAGGAGGGGCTGACCGAGCTCGCCACCCGCGCCGTCGCCGCCGCCGCCGCCCGCTCGCGCGAGCTGGCGGGCTGACGCGGGGGCCCGATTCCGCGGCGCCGCCGCGCCGCGGCTGCGGCTGACCCTGCGGCGCCGCGGCGCATCCCCCGGCCGGCCGGCCCCGCGCCGGCCCCGCTCCGCCGGCGGGGCCGCGCCGGCCCGCTCCGCGCGCCGCCCGCAAATCTTTGAGTTTCCTTCATCATGATCCGGTCAGGCCGGGGCCTGGCGCGTGGCGCGGACCGCCTGGATCCGGCCTCGCGCGCGCCCCTCGGGTCCGATTGTGCAGTGCACAACAACCTTGACTTGTTTTGTGCGTTGCACCATATGGGGGTCATGCAAGGGGCGCGAGCACAGCGCCCAGACGCGCAGGAAACCGCGAAGGAGCGACCCCGATGTTCGACAAGTTCTATGGCTTCGACGCCGAGAAGATGTCCGAGATGTTCAAGACCCAGGACTTCACCAAGTTCTTCGAGACGGCGCGCATGCCGATGATCGACCTGCAGGCCCTCTCGGCCGTGCAGCAGAAGAACATGGAAGCCCTGGTCGAGGCCAACAAGGCCGCCGCCGCCGGCTACCAGGAGATCTTCAAGCGCCAGGTCGCGCTGTTCGAGGAGACCATGGGCTCGCTGCAGCTGCAGGCCTCCGAGATGAAGATGGACCAGCTCTCGGCCGAGGGCGCCCAGCGCCAGGTCGAGCTGATGAAGGCCGGCTACGAGAAGGCGCTCGCCTCGCTCAACGAGCTGGCCGAGACCGCCCAGAAGGCCAACACCGAGGCTTTCGAGATCCTCCGCGCCCGCATCGAGGCGTCGATCGAGGAGCTCAAGGCGATGTCGGCCACCAAGGCCTGATCGCCAAGGCATTCGACGGGCGGCGACCGTCCCTCCCTGAGCCGCCGCCCGCAGCCTGGCCGCCCGCAGATCCCTGCGGGCGGCTTTTTCGTGCCCGCGAGCCGCGCCCGCCGGCTTGAGCCCCCGGCGCGGGCCTGCGACAACGGCCCTCCAGATCCGGAGGCCCGCCCATGTCGACCCGACCCGACCCGCTCTCCCCCGAAATCGGCTTCGACGACTTCCTGAAGGTCGACATCCGCGCCGGCCGCATCGTGCGCGCCGAGCCGTTCCCGGAGGCGCGCAAGCCCGCCATCAAGCTCTGGGTCGACTTCGGCCCGGAGATCGGCGAGCGCCGGAGCTCCGCCCAGCTCACCGTCCACTACACGCCCGAGAGCCTTCTGGGCCGGATGGTGATGGGGGTGGTGAATTTTCCGCCGCGCCAGATCGGGCCGGTGCGCTCGGAGGTGCTGGTGCTCGGCGCCTACGACGAGACCGGCGTGGTGCTGATCGCCCCCGACAAGGACGTGCCGCCGGGCGCGCGGATGTGCTGACCCTCCCGCGGCCCGCCCCGGAGGCGGACGTGGGCGCGGGCGCCCCAGCGCGTCCGCTGCGCGGCCGCGGCTGGCCCGCCCTGCGCCCCCTCTGAAGCCCCGGACGGATCCCGACCGCCTCGACGGGGACGGAGGGCGGGGCGGATGCGGCCGCGCAGCGGACGCGACGGGCCGCCCCCGTCCCGGGCGGACCCTCGCCCGTCCGCGCCAACAGCATACAATTGCATACAGACGTTGCATTGCGGGGCGAATGCGCGTATGGCTTCCCCCACCAAGCCGGATTGCCAGGCCCCGGCTGCGCGCGACCGAGTCCCCGACGGGCCAGCCGCCCGCCAGGGGAGACGTCTCTGCGCGCAGCCCGCGTCAAAGGAGACGAACGTGCCGATCATCGTCGGACAGGACACCGCGGGCGCCCGCCGCGAACTCGAGGTCGACGGCCAGACCATCGCCTACTACTCGATTCCCGCCGCCACCGAGGCGGGCCTCGGCGACTTCTCGAAGCTCCCCGCCGCCCTGAAGGTGGTGCTCGAGAACATGCTGCGCTTCGAGGACGGCAAGACGGTCTCGGTCGACGACATCAAGGCCTTCGCCGAGTGGGCCGAGAAGGGCGGCAAGAACCCGCGCGAGATCGCCTACCGTCCCGCCCGCGTGCTGATGCAGGACTTCACCGGCGTGCCTGCGGTCGTGGACCTCGCGGCCATGCGCGACGCCGTGGTGGCGCTCGGCGGCAAGGCCGAGGCGATCAACCCGCTGAACCCGGTGGACCTGGTCATCGACCACTCGGTGATGGTCGACGAGTTCGGCAACCCCCGCGCCTTCCAGCTCAACGTCGACCGCGAGTACGAGCGCAACGGCGAGCGCTACGAGTTCCTCAAATGGGGCCAGGGCGCCTTCGACAATTTTCGGGTTGTCCCGCCGGGGACCGGCATCTGCCACCAGGTGAACCTCGAGTACCTGGCCCAGACCGTCTGGACCGACAAGGACCAGGCCGGCAAGGAAGTGGCCTATCCCGACACGCTCGTCGGCACCGACAGCCACACCACCATGGTCAACGGCCTCGCCGTGCTCGGCTGGGGCGTGGGCGGCATCGAGGCCGAGGCCGCGATGCTCGGCCAGCCCGTATCGATGCTGATCCCCGAGGTCGTCGGCTTCAAGCTGACCGGCAAGCTCAAGGAAGGCGTCACCGCCACCGACCTGGTGCTGACCGTCACCCAGATGCTGCGCAAGCACGGCGTGGTGAACAAGTTCGTCGAGTTCTATGGGCATGGCCTCGGCCAGCTGCCGCTCGCCGACCGGGCCACCATCGCCAACATGGCCCCCGAATACGGCGCCACCTGCGGCTTCTTCCCGATCGACGAGGAGACGCTGCGCTACCTCCAGGTCTCGGGCCGCGACGAGAGCCGCATCAAGCTCGTCGAGCAGTACGCCAAGGCCAACGGCTTCTGGCGCGACGAGAGCTACGACCCGGTCTACACCTCCACCCTCGAGCTGGACCTCTCGACCGTCGAGCCCTCGCTCGCCGGGCCGAAGCGCCCGCAGGACCGGGTGCCGCTGAGCCAGGCCGCGCCGGAGTTCGACAAGGTCTCGAAGGAATACCGCGCCTCGAAGGCGCCGAAGGAGGAGACCGAGCGCTGGGCGGCCGAGGGCGGCCAGCCCAAGCCCGACCACGTCCCCGGCCACCCCGGCGCCGCCAACTGGGCGAAGGTCGAGGGCGAAGACTACGAGATCCACGACGGCTCGGTGGTGATCGCGGCGATCACGTCGTGCACCAACACCTCCAACCCCTACGTGATGATCGGGGCCGGGCTGGTGGCGAAGAAGGCCAACGAGCTGGGCCTGACCCGCAAGCCCTGGGTGAAGACCTCGCTCGCCCCCGGCTCCCAGGTCGTGTCCGAGTACCTGGAGGCCGCCGGCCTGCAGGAGCACCTCGACGCGGTCGGCTTCAACCTCGTCGGCTACGGCTGCACCACCTGCATCGGCAACTCGGGCCCGCTGCCCGAGCATATCTCGAAGACGGTGAACGAGGCGGACCTGGTGGTGGCCTCGGTGCTCTCGGGCAACCGCAACTTCGAGGGCCGGGTGAACCCCGACGTGCGGGCGAACTACCTCGCCTCGCCGCCGCTGGTGGTGGCCTATGCGCTCGCGGGCGACATGAACATCGACATCACCACCCAGCCGATCGCCCAGACGCCGGACGGCAAGGACGTGTTCCTCAAGGACATCTGGCCGACCCAGAAGGAGATCGCCGAGCTGGTCGAGAAGACCGTGACGCGCACCGCCTTCCAGTCGAAATACGCCGACGTCTTCAAGGGCGACGAGAAGTGGCGCGAGATCGACGCGCCGGAGGGCGAGACCTACTCCTGGCCCCCGCAGTCGACCTACGTGCAGAACCCGCCCTACTTCCAGGGCATGGGCATGGAGCCGGGCAAGATCGAGGACATCGAGGGCGCCCGGGTGCTGGCGGTGCTGGGCGACTCGGTGACCACCGACCACATCTCGCCGGCGGGCTCGTTCAAGTCCGAGCATCCGGCGGGCAAGTACCTGCTCGACCACCAGGTTCCGGTGCGGGACTTCAACTCCTACGGCTCGCGCCGCGGCAACCATGAAGTGATGATGCGGGGCACCTTCGCCAACATCCGCATCCGCAACGAGATGGTTCCCGGCGTCGAGGGCGGCTACACCAAGGGCCCGGACGGCGAGACCACCTCGATCTACGACGCCGCCATGGCCTGGGAGGAGAAGGGCGTGCCGCTCGTCGTCTTCGCGGGCAAGGAGTACGGCACCGGCTCGTCGCGCGACTGGGCGGCGAAGGGCACGGCCCTGCTGGGCGTGAAGGCGGTCATCGCCGAGAGCTTCGAGCGCATCCACCGCTCCAACCTCGTCGGCATGGGCGTGATCCCCTTCGAGTTCACCGGCGGCCAGACCCGCGAGACCCTGGGCCTGACCGGCGAGGAGACCGTCTCGATCCCCGGCCTGACCGCGGTGAAGCCGCGCCAGACGGTGACCGCGAAGATCGCCCGCCCCGACGGGACCACGACCGAGGTCGAGCTGCTGTGCCGGATCGATACCGAGGTCGAGATCGAGTACGTCGAGAACGGCGGCGTGCTGCACTACGTGCTGCGCAACCTGGCCCGCGCGGCCTGATCGCCGCCCGATCCGCCTGACCTCCGGGTCCGCAAGGGGCCGCCTCCGCAAGGGGGCGGCCCTTTCGCTTGCCGGCGGGCGCGGGACGCGGGCGCCCCGGCGCGTCCGCTGCGCGGCCGCGACCGCCCCGCCCTGCGTCCCCGTCGAGGCGGCCGGCGCGCGGGCGGGGCCGACGTTAGCAGGTTCTTCACCTGCGGCGGCGATGACGATGCGCAACCGTGCCGGAGACGCCGATGCCCCGAGTCGCCCCCCTGTCCGATCCCGCCTCCCGGGCCCCCGCGCCCGGCCCCGCCCGGCGCGGCCGCGTCGCAGCCCGGCTGGGGCTGGCCGGGCTGGGGCTGATCGCGGGGCTCGGCGGGCCCACCGCGGCGCTGGTGGCGGCGGGGGCGCCGGACCCGGCGTCGGCCGCGGCCCCGGTGCTGGCCGTGGCCCCGCCCTGGATCGACCTCGACGCGGCGATCGCCCGCGCGGGCGGGCGCGCCATCTCTCCGGCGCCGGCCCCGCTGGCCGCGCTCGCCGTGGGGCCCGGACCCGATTTCGCCCGTCGCCTGAAGGCGGCGGGCGCCTGGATGGTGCTCGACGGCCGGCGGCTCGCCGACCTCTGCGGAGTTTCCGGATGACTTCGATCGACCCCCCGGCGCCGCGCGCCGTCGCCTTCTCGATCCCCTTCCTCGGCGGCGAGGGCGGGCTGGACGAAAGCCGCAGCCGCATGGCGCGCGCGCTGGGCTGGTTCAACTGGCTGCACGTGCCGGTGCTGGGCGCGATCATGCTGGCCATCGGCGGCCCGGTCCTGTGGATCGTGGGCCTGTCGCTGCTCCTGTGCCTGCTGACCGAGGGCGTGAGCCGCGCCGATCCGCGGATGGGCCGCGTGGCGCTGGCGATGTCGCTGGTCGGGCAGGGGGCGCTGTTCGTGGGCGGCTTCGTCGGCCACCCCTGGCAGGTCGACACCCACATGTATTTCTTCGCGGTGCTGGCCTTCGTCGGCGCGATGACCGACCTGACCGCCCTGCTGGCCGCGGCGGCGGTCGTGGCCGTGCACCACCTGGCGCTGAACCTCGCCCTGCCGACGCTGCTGTTCCCCGGCGGCGCCGACCTCGGCCGCACCCTGTTCCACGCCTGGGTGGTGGTGCTGGAGACGGTGCTGCTGGCGGTGATGGGGCAGGAGCAGGTGCGCCTCGACATCGCCGCAGGTCACGACCAGGCCCGCGCCCGCTCCGAGGCCGAGGCCGCCCGCGCCGCCCAGGCCGAGCGCGCCCAGGCCGAGCGCGACAACGCCGAGCGGCGCGCCCGCACCGCCGAGATGATGGACCGCCTGTTCGGCGAGATGGTCGAGCAGGGGGTGAAGGGCGACTTCTCCGGCCGCATCTCCGAACAGATCGAGGAGCCGGTGCTCCAGCGCCTCGCCGACGGGCTGAACCGGCTCTACGGCGACCTCGACCAGGTCTTCGACGAGCTGGAGACGCGGCTGGGCGCCCTGGCGCGCGGCGACCTGCGCGCCACCCGCGAACAGGCGCGCGAGGGGCGCTTCGGCGTGATCCAGACCCGCCTGCGCCAGACCGCGGCGCAGCTCGCCGAACTGGCGGGGGGCATCGCCTCGGCCGTGGATCGGGCCCGCGCCGCCTCCGACGACATCGAGCGCAGCGCCGACGCGGTGGCCGGCCGGGCCGAGAGCCAGGCCGCCTCGCTGGAGGAGACCGCGGCGACGATGGAGCAGATCTCCTCGACCGTGACCTCCTCCGCCCAGCGGCTGGGGGAGGCTGAGAGCCTCGCCGCCGAGATCACCCGCCGCACCGCCACCGGCGAGGAGGCGGCGCGGGAGGCGGTCTCGGCCGTGGGCCGGATCGAGGAGAGCTCCTCGAAGATCTCCGACATCATCTCGGTGATCGATTCGATCGCTTTCCAGACCAACCTTCTTGCCCTGAACGCCGCCGTCGAGGCGGCCCGCGCCGGCGAGGCCGGCAAGGGCTTCGCCGTGGTCGCGGCCGAGGTGCGGACGCTCGCCCAGCGCTCCTCCGACGCCGCCAAGGACATCGCCGGCCTGATCCAGGAGAGCGCGGGCCATGTCGGCGAGGGCGTGCGCCTGGTGCAGCGCACCGGCGAGTCGCTGAACCGGATCACCGGCGGCATCGACGAGCTGGCCCGGGCGATCGGCGACATCGCCACCGCCGGGCGCGAGCAGTCGCAGGGCGTCTCCGAGGTCAACGACGCCGTCGCCCAGCTCGACGGCGCCACCCAGGAGAACGCCGCCGCCGCCGAACGCGCCGCCGCCGCCGTGCGCGAGCTGCGCGGCGAGATCGCCGAGCTCTCCGACCTCGTCGGCCGCTTCGTCTTCGAGGCCGACCGCAGCCGCCGCGCCGCCTGACCCGGCCCCCTCGGGGCCGCGCCGCCTGAACGAGCCCGCGCCGCGCCGCCTGAGCCGGCCGCTCCGGGCCACGTCGCTGGGCAGGGGGTGCGCCGCCTGAGCCGGTCCCCCGGGGTCGCGCGACGTGAGCCGGCCGCCCGGGGCGTCGCCTGATCCGCCCCCCGGGCCGCGTCGCCTGAGCCGGTCCCCCCGGGGCCGCGCAGCCCGGGCCGGGCCCTCGGGGCCGTGCCGCCTGGATCCGGCGGCGCCGGCGGCGGCCCTTGGGGCCCGCCGCCGGGCGCCGCCCCGCAGGAACGTCCTCCGCCCTCCGGGGCGGACCCGACCGTCGCGCGCCCCGCGCGGGCGCCGCCCGGCGCAAGTCGCGAGAATCCGCTGGATCGCGCGCCGGGGTCGGTGACAGGATGACGACACCGCCCCCTCCGGGCCCGTGCCGCGACGCACGCCGGAGCCCTGGCGCAAGTCGCTGAAGGAGACGCCGACGCAGGAGCCCAGATGACGCCAAAGGTCGACCCCGACTTCCGCCGCCAGCTCGAAGGCTGGTCGCTCGCCACCGCCGAGATCTACTACCGCATGCCCGACGCGCGGTCCCTGATCCAGACCTACCTCTGGCAGGATTACGATCTCGCCCCCGACTTCCCGCGCCTGAGGGAGTTCCTCGACTTCTGGACGCGGGAGCTGGACGGACCCCTCCACTCCGTCCGCCTGTCTCACGCCCGCCTGCTCGGCCCGCGCGAGGTCCGCTACCGAAACCACGAGTTCGTGCTGCACTGACGCCGCGCCGGCGCGCCGCCGGGTCCGGACGGCGCGCCCGGACCCCGCCCGACCCCGAGCCGGAGGCGCGCCGGCGCCTCCGATCCGCTCTCGCGGGCCCTCTCGCAGGGTTGACTCGCCGGCCCTCGCCGGCAGGGCTACGGTCTCGTCCGTATCCCACCGGAGGTTCCGAATGCGCGTCCGATCCCGCCGTCCCGACCGTCCCGAGGCCGCCCCCGGCGCGGCGCCCGGCGGGGTCCTGCGGGCGATCCGCCGCGCCGCCGGGGCGGCGCTCGCCTGCGCGCTCGCCTCCGCCCTCGTCGTCGCCGCCGTCGCCGCCCTCGCCCCCGGCCGGGCGGAGGAACGCGCCGCCCCCCTGACGGTGGTCGAGCTGTTCACCTCGCAGGGCTGCTCCTCCTGCCCGCCGGCGGACGAGCTGCTGGCCGAGCTCGCCCAGCGCGCCGACGTGCTCGCCCTGTCGCTGCATGTCGACTACTGGGACTACCTCGGCTGGAAGGACGCCTTCGCCATGCCCGCCTTCACCAAGCGCCAGGTGGCCTATGGCGAGGCGGCGGGCGCGCGCTCGGTCTACACGCCGCAGATCATCGTGCAGGGCGACGCGCGCATGGTCGGCTCGCACCGCGACAAGGTCCTGGCCGCCGTCGCCGCCGCCGCCGCCCAGCCGCGCCCGGCCGAGATCTCGATCCGCGAGACCGACGAGGGGCTCGAGGTCCGCGTCCGCCCCCTGGTCGAGAGCGCCCCCGGCGGGGTCCTGTGGTTCGTGACCTTCCACACTCCCGAGCCGGTGCTGATCCCCAAGGGCGAGAACGCCGGCCGCGAGGTGCAGTACCGCAACGTCGCCCGCTCCTGGATGAAGCTCGGCCGCTGGGACGGCGCCGCGGAGACGGTCTACGCCGCCCCCGCCCCCTCGGGCGAGGCGCCCGGCGCCGGCGTCGCGGTGATCCTCCAGCAGGGCTACGTCGGCCCCGTGCTCGCCGCCGCCCGCCTCGGGCGCTGAGCGGCGCTGCCCGCGCCCCCTCCCCGCCGGCGCGACGGACAAGCCCGCCCGCAGGGCGCCTGCGGGCCCGGGTACCCCTCCCTCGCCGGATCGCGCCGACCCCCGGCCCGCAAGCGCTCTGCGTGTGGGTCTGGCGGGGTCCGCCGCCGGGCGAGGCGCGCGCTCCCCGCGTCTCGCGCCGAGCCGTCCCGGAGTCGCCCCGAAGCCAGAGAGGGCGAGGCAGGATTGTCCGGTTCGAGGAAAAGGTTTCGGCCCCGAAATCCGAGACTTGTCGCCCGCGCCGCGCGCCCGCGCCCTCAGTCGACCTTGCCGCGGGCGGCGCGGATGCGGGCGCCGCGCGGGCGGGTCTTCCAGCGGCGGTGCAGCCAGAACCACTGCTCGGGCCAGGCCGCGACCCAGGCGCCGATGCGGGCGTTGACCTCGGCCATCATCGTCTCGGCGTCGGAGCGGGGGATCTCCGTCTCGAAGCGCACCGAGAAGCGGCCGTCCTCCAGCCGCAGGCCCCGCGCGGGGATCAGCGCACAGTCGAAGCGCAGCGCCAGCTCGGCGGCGGCGAGCGCCGTCTCCGCCTCCCGCCCCAGGAACGGGATCAGCGGCGAGCCGGTCTGCCGCTGGTCCACCAGGATCAGCGCCACGCCCTTGCGCGCCACATGGCGCAGCAGCGCCCGGGTGCCCTCGCGCCCCTTGTGCAGCACCGGGACGCCGGCGTGGGCGATCATCGTCTGCGACCAGGCGTCGAACCGCGGGTTGTTGAAGGCCCGGCGGACCAGGGCGCAGTCGCGGCCCTCGCCGGCCTCGGCGGTGGCGCGGCGCACGGCGAGGCGCACCGCCTCCCAGCTGCCGAAATGGGCGGTGACCAGCACCACCCCGCGGCCGGCCTGCAGGGCCTCCAGCAGCGGGGCCGCGTCCTCGACGATCACCCGGTCGGGGTCGGCGGCGATGCGCTCGAGGTTCAGGTACTCCACCGCGGCGCGGGCGAACTGGCCGCAGACGCCGGCGGCCAGGGCGCGGGCCTCGGCCCGGCTCGCCCCGGGGCGCACCAGCGCGAGATTGTCCGCCACGCGCTTCACCAGCCCCGGCCACAGCGGCCCGATCACCGCCCCCGCGGACTGCGCCCAGGCCTCGCCCGGGAGGGCCAGCGAGATCGCCTGCACCAGCCGCGCGGCCCCCATCTCGATCCGGTCGAGGAGCCGGCGGTGAAGGGGCCGCGGCCCGCTCATCCGCCCTGCTCCGCGCGCACCCGCTCGCGCCACCACACGTAGAGGCCGGCGCCGACCACCACCGCCGCCCCGACCACGGTCCAGCCGTCGGGGAAGTCGCCGAAGATCACCAGCCCCCAGATCGCCGAGAACACCAGGCCGAGGTAGCTGATCGGCGCCACGGTCGAGGCCGAGGCGCTGCGCAGCGCCAGGATCATCAGCATCTGTCCCGCTCCTCCGATCACGCCGAAGCCCGCCATCACCAGCCCGTCCTGCCACGAGGGCGTGGACCAGTGGAAGGGCACGACCAGCGTGGCGCAGACCGCCCCGCCCAGCGCGGTGTAGAAGAACGGCGTCCAGGGGCTTTCCTCGTCCCCCAGCCAGCGGGTGGCGATGGCGTAGGAGGCGTAGAAGAAGGCGGCGGCCATCGGCAGGATCATCGCCGGGGTGAACACGTCCGTTCCGGGGCGGATGATGATCATCGCGCCGAGGAAGCCGATGGCGACCCCGGTCCAGCGGCGGGGTCCGACGCGCTCCTTCAGCACGAAATAGGCGAGGATGGTGATGAACAGCGGCGCCACCTCGAAGACCGCCACCGCCTCGGCGATCTGCATGGTCTGCAGGGCCGAGAAGAAGCACAGCGTGGCTCCGAAGGGCAGGATCGCGCGGACCGCGTGCAGGCCGGGCCGGTTGGTGCGCGCGATCGTGCCCAGCCGCGGGGCCAGCAGCAGGAAGGCCCAGAACGCCTGGCTGGCGTAGCGGGCCCAGACCACCATCACCGGGTCGTGCCGCTCGACCAGCCATTTCGCCACCACGTCCATGGTGGTGAAGAAGACGAGGGCCCCGACGTAGAGGAGGATCCCGCGCAGCTCCGAGGCCCGCGCGTCGGCCCCCGGAGCGGCTGGCGTGGTCATGGCTGGGCGCAGGTCCGGCGCAGGGGGCGGCCGGGCGGCCGGCGACGGGCCGCAGGCGGGATCGCGGTCGGGCAGGTCATCCGGCGGCGGCCGCCTCGGTCCCGCCCGGCAGGCGGGGCACCGCCACGCCGATCATCGAGTCGCGGTCGACGAGGGCCGCGAGCCGCTCCTCCGACCAGCCCTCGGTCCCCTGGGGCCGTGCCGGCAGCACCAGGTAGCGCATGTCGGCGGTGGAGTCGTGGACCCGCACCGTGACCTCCTCGGGCAGGTCGAGGCCGAATTCCGAGAGCACGCGCCGCGGCTCGATCACCACGCGGGAGCGGTAGGCGCGCTGCTTGTACCAGTCCGGCGGCAGGCCCAGCAGGGTGCGCGGGTAGCAGGAGCAGAGCGTGCAGACGATGACGTTGTGGGTGCTCGCGTCGTTCTCGACCACTACCAGCTTCAGCGCGTCGATGTCGGCGCCGAGCTCGCGCGAGGCGGCCGAGCCGTCGGCGAGCAGGCGGGCCTTGTACTCCGGATCGACCCAGGCGCGGGCCACCACCTTCGCCCCCATGGCGGGCGAGCGGGCGTCCATCTTCGCGATCGCCTCGGCGATCTGGGCTTCGGTGAAGATCCCCTTCTCGACCAGCAGCTCGCGCACCGCGATCTCCAGCGCCTGGGCGTCGGTGAGGGGCGCGTCCTGGTCGGCGCGGTAGGGATGGCCGGAGGGGCTCATCCCCTCGTGGGAATGCTCCGGGTGGTCGTGCCCGTGGTCGTGATCGTGGTGGTCATGGGGCATCGGGGGTCTCCGCGTCCGCGACCGGCTCCAGCCAGTGGGCGTAGATCTCGGCGTCGAGCGTGTCGTCGGGGCGCTCGGCGGCCTCGCCCCAGAGCTCGCGCATGGTGAAGCGGACCCGCAGCAGGGGTTTCGTCTCCGCCGGCAGGCCGTAGGCGAGCTGCTCGGGGTTGCCGAACTCCCCCAGCCGCCGCTCGATCACGCCGGTTTTCCCGCGCAGGTACCAGGGCGTGCGCAGGTGGAACCCCTTGGGGCGCCAGTCTTTCACGCGGACCCGCTCAGGCATCGGGGGACCCCAGCGAGGCCTCGCCATAGGTGGTTCCGCGGGCCTTCACTTCGGCGAGCTTCTCGGCGAGCTCGGCGGGGGTGAAGGCGCCAGCCTCGACCAGGTTGCGGGTCACCGATTCGATCCAGCGCTCGTAGTAGCTCATCGTCTCGAAGGCCTCGGGGCCCATGTCCTCGAGCACCCGGCGCAGGCCGTCGACGGTGAACATGCCTTTGGTGGTGGCGAGCACCATCAGAGCGTCGACGCGCTTCTCCCACAGGGCGAAGTCGTGCTGGGAGAAGTCCATCTCCCCGGCGGGCAGGCCGCCCATGTCGTGCCAGGATCGTTCGGTCATGGGGGCGAGGCTACGCCCGCCCGCGCCCGGCGCCAAGGGGGATGGCGGGGGGCGACGGCAGGGAGGGGAGCGGCGAGGGGCGGGCCCCCGGGCCCGGAGGCGCCCTGCGGGCGGGCTTGGGCCCGTGGCGCGGCGCGCGCCCGGAGGCCCGGGCGGTGCGCCGGAGGCGCCGCCGCGCCGCCCCCGGCCCGCCTCCCGCCCGCCCACCCCGGCGGTCCGGGGGCGGCGCGGCGGCCGGGGGCGCCCGTCCACGCAGGACAGGGCTCGAGGCCCGCGGGGGAGAGGCCCCGGGTCGAGCCCGGGGCGCGCCTGGCCTCGCGGCCCGGCCTGGGCCCGGCGGGGGGGATGCGCTCAGCGCTGGAAGACCAGGGCGAGGTTGTTCGCCGGCATCGCGATGCGCCGCTCCAGCGCCAGCCCGTGGAGGGCGGCGAGCGCCACCACGTCGGCGAGCGGGCGCACGCCCCAGTCGGGGTCGCGCTCCTGCAGGCTGCGGTGGAAGGCGAGGTTGGAGGGGGCGGTGCCCTCCGCCTCCAGGAAGGGCCCGTAGAGGATCAGCCGCCCGCTCGCGGCCAGCGCCCGGGCGGCGCCGGCGAAGAGGCCCTCGGCCACCCGCCAGGGGGCGATGTGGATCACGTTGGCGCAGAAGACCGCGCGCAGCGGCCCGTGGGTCAGCGCGGTCGCCGCGGCCCAGTCGTCGGTGGCGTCGAGGCGCATCGGCTCGGCCAGGTTGGGCAGGGCCGCATGGGCGCGCCAGGCGCGGATCGACTTCAGGTGCAGCGGGTCGGGGTCGGACGGGATCCAGGTCATCCGGGGCAGGGCCTGCGCCCCCGCCACGGCGTGCTGGCCGGAGCCGGCGCCGATCTCCAGCAGGGGGCCGGCCTCGTCGGCCAGCGCCTCCGCCAGCATCCCCGCGATGGCCTCGGCGTTGCGCTGGGCCGCGGGGGCGACGAGGCGGTCGGACTCGGGGTCCTCGTAGCCGGGGCGGGATTTCGAATGGTCCTGGGGGGCGGGGTCGGTCATGGCAGCCTCCGTTCGCGGGGGAGGGAACGCCTCGCGGCGGTTGCGGTCAAGGGGGGCGACGGCGCTTCCCTTGCCATGGGGGCGGGGGCGCCTATGCTCGCGGGCGTTTCCCGGACCGGAGTTCCCATGCCCTCCATGCCCGCCTTCGAGCTGGTCAATCCCGACGGCGATCCCTCGGCGCTGCTGCTGTGCGACCACGCCGCGAACACGGTGCCGGCGGAGGTGAACGGCGGCGACCTGGGGCTGCCGGCCGAGGACATGGCCCGCCACATCGCCTATGACGTGGGCGCGCGCGGGCTGACGCTGCGGCTGGCGGAGCGGCTGGGGTTCCCGGCGGTGCTCTCCACCTTCTCGCGGCTGGTGATCGACCCCAACCGGGGCGAGGACGATCCGACGCTGATCATGAAGCTCAACGACGGCTCGGTGATCCCGGCGAACCGTGGGGTGGGGCCGGAGGAGACGCAGGCGCGGCTGGACGCTTGGCACCGGCCCTATCACGCCGCGATCCGGGCGCAGATCGACCGGGCGGAGGCGCAGGGCGTGCGGCCGGCGCTGATCTCGATGCACTCCTTCACGAAGCAGTTCCGCGGGCGGCCGCCGCGGCCCTGGCATGTGGGCGTGCTGTGGGATCGCGACGGGCGCCTGCCGCTGCCGCTGATGGAGATCCTGCGCGAGGAGCCGGACCTGGTGATCGGCGACAACGAGCCCTACACCGGCGCGCTCGCCGGCGACTGCATGTGGACGCACGGGACCTCCCGCGGCCTGCCGAATGCGCTGATCGAGGTGCGCAACGACCTGATCGCCGACGCCCAGGGCGAGGCGATCTGGGCGGAGCGGCTGGCGCCGATCCTGACGCGGGCGCTGGACCGGATGCGCGCGGGCGCCTAGATCGGGGTCAGCCCCGCGGAGCCCCAGGAGGATCCCATGGACGACGCCACCCGGCCCGACCTTCAGACCGAGCTCGAAGCCGCCGCCTTCCGCCGCCTGCGCGACCACCTGCGCGCGCGGACGGACGTGCAGAACATCGACCTGATGAACCTCGCCGGCTTCTGCCGCAACTGCCTCAGCCGCTGGTACCAGGAGGCCGCCGCCGAGCGGGGGCTGGAGATGAGCAAGGACGAGGGCCGCGAGATCGTCTACGGCATGCCCTACGAGGACTGGCGCGCGCAGCACCAGACCGAGGCCTCGCCCGACCAGCAGGCCGCCTTCGAGAAATCCCGCCCCGACCACTGACGCCTGCGCCTGACCCCTGCGCCGGGCGCCCTCCGGGCGATGCCGCTGCGCGGGCGCCGCGTCGGGCGGAGCGCCTGCGGCAAGGTCCCGCCCGCGGCGCGCGGCGGGCCCTGCGCATGCGGCGCGGGCCGCCGGGGGCGAGGGCGTCGCGATGCCCTTCGGGCCGGGATCGCCGGGCGGGCGGGAGCGCCGCGTCTTCCGGAGCGCCTGCGGGGATCGAGCGCCCGCGGCGCGCGGCGGGCGGCGCCGATCGTGGCGGGCGTCGCCTTGGGGCGGGCGGCGGCGAGGGAAGCGGCCCTGCGGGCCGGCCGGCTGCGCCGGCGCCGCGTCGGGGGCGGCGCCGGCGGCAGGCGCCCGGCGCGCGGCGGAGGGGCGACGGCGCCGCCGGGGCCCCTCGCCCCCGGCACGGACCGCGGTTTCCGCCGCGGGCGGGACCGGGCCACGCAGCGCCGCCGTCGTCGCGGCGGACCCGGCCGAAGGCCGGGCCCGGCTCAGGCCGTGAGGCGCCGCCAGGCCTTGAAGTAGAGCTGGTTGGGCAGCCGGTTCAGGATCCGCAGGAACCAGGCGAAGCGGCGGGGGAACGTGATCTCGAACCCCGGGCGGGCGAGCCCGTCGGCGATCCGCGTCGCCGCCTCCTGCGGCTGCATCAGGAACGGCATCTCGAAGTCGTTCACCGCCGTCGCCTCGGTGTCCACGAAGCCCGGGTTGATCACCGAGATCCGCACGCCGAGGTCCATCAGGTCCAGCGCCAGGCTCTCGGCCATCGCGATCAGCCCGGCCTTGGTCGCCGAGTAGGCCGCCGCCTGCGGCAACCCCCCGAACCCGGCCACCGAGGCGGTGATCGCGAGATGCCCCGAGCCGCGGGCGATCATCGCCTTCATCGCCGGGTCCAGCGCATTGACCACGCCGCCCAGGTTCACGTCGAAGGTCTTGCGGGCCTTCTCCGCCTCGAACTCCTGCGCGCGCATCGGCAGGTAGACGCCGGCGTTGAGGATCGCCAGCGCCAGCGGCCCCTCGGCCTCGATCTCCGCCACCAGCCGGACCATCGCCTCCGGGTCGGTCACGTCGGCGGGGCGGGGGATCACCCGGCCAGGCCCCGCCCCCGCGGCCTGGGCCAGCGCCTCGAGCTTCTCGGCGGAGCGGGCGGTGGCGTGCACCGTCCAGCCGCGGCGCACGAGCTCCAGGCTCAGCGCCCGGCCGATGCCGCCCGAGGCGCCGGTGATCCAGACCGAGCCGTCCTCGGGCCGCTTCACCTGGTCGAAGACGTTCATCGCCTCAGCCCTCCAGCCCTCGGCCCCACACCCCTCATCCCCACAGCGGCGCCAGCGCCGGCGCCGCGCTCAGCGCCCGGAACCGCGCCGTCTCGCCGCCCGCGTCGAAGGCGCTGCCCATCCACTCGCCGCGGTCGTCGTAGAAGAGCGCGAGGTCGATGTCGCCCGAGACCTGCCAGCGCCGCGCGGTCAGCGGCCCGTCGGGGCCCGGGATCTCGGCCGAGCCCGCCTGCGCGACCGAGACCGCCAGCGGCCGCCCGGTCTGGGTGCTGATCCAGGTCCCCCGCTCCAGGAACTCGGGCGTCCAGTAGGTGGTGGTGGCGGCGCCCTCCGGGATCTCCCCCGACCAGGAGCCGGAGGAGACCAGCCGCCCCCCCTCGCGCCGCACGCGCGCCACCTGCCGCTCGCCGTCGTCGTTGGTCTCGCCGTCGAGCGAGACCAGGGCCCCGCCCTCCCACCGCTCCCGGCTGTCGAGCTCGTAGCGGTAGGCGCCGATGCCCAGAACCTTGACCAGGATGCGCACGCGCACGCTCACCTCCAGCGCCTCGCCGTCGCGGGCGACCGAGGTGACCTGCTCGCCGATCGGATCGCCGTCGCGCAGCACCTCGAAGCGGCGCTCGCCGCCGGCGGCGAGCGCCCTCCGCGGCAGGGCGGCGACGAGCCCGCCGGCAAGCCCGCCCGCCAGCACGGCGCGGCGCGGCAGGGCGCAGGGGATCGGCGCGCGGCCCGGGCCGCGCGGGAGGGTTCGGCGGGTCATGGCGACCTCCGGATCGGTGGAAGATCGGCGGGGCGCGGACGCCCCGGCCTCGGGCTGTCGTCGTCTCAGGACAGGTAGTTCAGCACCCGCGACAGGCGACCGGTGAAGCGCATTTCGCCGGTCATCACCACCAGGCAGATGCAGGTCTCGTCGCCCACGATCCGCGGGCGGTGGTCGTCGTGATCGGTGGCGATCGCCACGTCGCCGCGCCCCAGCGTGCGGCCGCGGTCCTGCATCAGACCGCACAGCACCAGCGTCGTCTCGACCCCGGTGTGGGTGTGGGCGAAGATCGGGGCGCCGGGCTTCGCGCGCAGCAGCGAGACCTCCTCGTGCTCGTCCCCGAAGCCCTCGATGATATGCTCCGACAGCCCCGGCAGCAGGCGCTTCCAGGCGACGCCGTCGGGGGTGGCGCCCGGCCCCTCGCCCAACACCGCCCTCAGCGGCGCGGGGAACGGGTTGCCCGGTTCCGGCGCGGGGGCGGCGGGGGCGGGAAGGCGCGGCCCCTCGGCCCGCGGCCCCTCCCGGTCGAGCCGCGCCAGCATGGCCTCGAGCGAGGGCGGCGTCTCGGGCGCGGGATCGGCGGCCAGCAGGGCGCCGCCCAGCCGTTCCAGCTCGGCCACCCGTCGGCGGCCCTCGGGGTTGAAGGTCAGCTGGGAGGCGACCAGCAGGGACAGCCCCGCCGGCAGGGAACCGGCGGCGTATTCGGCCAGCAGCGCGTCGTCGGGCAGGCTTCGCATCATCGCATCGTCCGTCCGCGAGGCGCGCGCCCCGAAGGACGCCGCCCCGTCGTCAAATCCTCTTCACCGCGCCGCCGCCCCGGGATCGGGGCGCGCGCGGCGCCGCAGCGTCCGTGCCGTCGCGAAACCGACTCCTGCCACGCCCGACGCCCCCTTTGAAGGCCCCGGCCTGCGACAGGAGCCCGCTCCGTCCCCGGCGCGGCCTGCATTCCTGTTCGCCCTGTGTTACGTGCCCCCGCGCGGTCCGGTTCACCGCGATGCATCATTTTCCGCGCGTCCCGCCTGGCGGGAGGCGCAGGCGCAGGGCGGGGCGCAGGCCCCGGGGCAGGGACGGAGGGCGGCGATGGCCGGCAGGGCGGTGTTCTTCTACGGGTCTCTCCGCGACCCCGAGCTGCTGTCGGTGGTGCTCGGCCGCCCCCGGTCGCGCATCGCCCTGACCCCCGCCCGCCTGCCCGACCACGCCCTGCGCCAGGTAGCGGGCGAGAATTTCCCCTGCGTGGTCGAAGCCCCCGGCGAGGCCGCCCCCGGCGACCTCGCCCGCGACCTGACCGAGGCCGAGGTCGCCCGCGTCCTGTTCTTCGAGGACGACGAGGAATACGCGCTGCGCCCCCTGAGCGTGCTCGCCCCGGACGGCCCGGTCGAGGCGCTGGTCTGCTTCCCCAAGGGCCCCACCACCCCCGCCGGCCCCTGGCGGTTCGAGGACTGGCCCGGCGCCGACCGCGAGCTGCTGATCGAATGCGCGCACGAGATCATGCAGCTCCACGCGCAGGGGACGGACTGGTCCGACCTCAGCCTCTGGCCCGGCCTCAAGGCCCGCGCCGCCGCCCGCGCCCGCGCCGGCCGGGCGCCCTCCGCCGCCTTTCCCGGCGTCGACTTCGCCCGCGACGGGGTGCGGACCGAGAAGCTCGCCCGCCCCTACGCCTCCTTCTTCGGGGTGGAGGAGCATTTCATCTCCTTCCCCACCTCCGACGGCGGCCGGTCACCGGTGGTGCGCCGGGCGGTCTGGGCCTCGGGCGACGCCGCCACCGTGCTGCCCTACGATCCCCGCGCCGACCGGGTCCTGCTGGCGACCCAGTGGCGCGCCGGCCCCCACGCCCGCGGCGACGCCCGCCCCTGGCCGTGGGAGGTGATCGCCGGCCGCCTCGACGCGACCGAAGCCCCCGAGGACGCCGCCCGCCGCGAGGCGCAGGAGGAGGCGGGCGTCGAGATCGGGCGCATCGAACAGGCCGGCGCCTACTACACCTCCCCCGGCACGCTGGCCGAGTTCGTCACCTCCTTCGTGGGCGAGGCCGACCTCTCCGCCGCCGGCGGCGCCGGGGGTCTGGCGGAGGAGGCGGAGGACGTGATCTCCGCCGTGCTCGACTTCGACGCGGCGATGGCGGCGGTGGACCGCGGCGAG
>Ga0310345_10001392_pt1 | contig 27059 bp, 22 predicted proteins | sample HC15DNA20500_MG_FD_204667 | JGI IMG/M metagenome (GOLD analysis project Ga0310345, IMG submission 204667) | Marine microbial communities from station ALOHA, North Pacific Subtropical Gyre - HC15-DNA-20-500_MG | ecosystem: Environmental > Aquatic > Marine > Oceanic | place: Pacific Ocean: North... | reverse complement strand
GTCCCGTGGGCGACGCCGGCCGCAGCTACGATCGCACCCACATCTGCGGCGGCGATGCCGGACCTCTTGAATTCGGCCACCGCAGCGCCCATCAGGCGCTCGCGGGTCTGGAGTCGCTTGGTCTCTCGGGCTGAAGGCTTGTCCGACACGGCCATCCGACAACAATAGCCGCGCTGCTGTACCGCCGGGGCAGTCGATCGTCATTGACTTGAGTCAAGTGCAGCCGTTGAATGGGCAGCACCTCGACGGAACGGAGGCCCGTCAATGCGCAGAGTGGTGCAGTTCTCCACCGGCAATGTCGGTGTCCATTCGCTGCGGGCCATCATCGGCCGCCCCGACCTCGAGCTGGTCGGCGTACACGCAGCGACCCCGGCCAAGGTCGGGCGCGACGCCGCCGAGCTGTGCGGGTTGGGGGAACCGACCGGTATCACCGCCACCGCAGACATCAACGCGCTGATCGCGCTGCGGCCCGACTGCGTCGTCTACACGGCCCTCGGGGAGACCCGTCCGATCGAGGCAATCGAGGAGATGTCGACCTTCCTGAGGGCGGGCATCAACGTCGTCGGGACCTCGATGGTGTGGCTGGTGGTGCCCCGGCAGTCTGACGACTGGTTGCGCACGCCATTGGAGCAGGCCTGTGCCGCCGGAGGTGCCTCCCTGTACGTCAACGGAATCGACCCCGGGTACTCCGCGGACACTGCCGTGCACTCGGCACTGAGCCTGGTCGCCCGCGCACGGTCGGTGACCGTGCAGGAGATCTTCGACTACGGAAATTACGACGACTACGAGTACACCGGGACCGCGATGGGGTTCGGCCGTACCTGCGAGGACGACGTGCCCATGGCGTTCCAACCTGGCGTGATCACGTCCCTGTTCGGCGGATTGGTGCGAAACCTCGCCCGGCAGCTCGACGTCGAACTCGACGACGTCCGCGAGCGATACGAAGCCTGGTATGCCACCGAACGCATCACGTGCAGGATGACGACGGTCGAAGCGGGCGGGGTCGCCGCGGTGCGGTTCGCCGTGGAAGGTGTCCGGGCGGATGCTCCGGTGCTCACCGTCGAGCACGTCAACCGACTGACCCCCGCTGCCGCGCCGTCATGGCCGTACCCGCCCGGGGGCGCGCTCGGCGTGCACAAGGTGGTGGTCGAGGGGGAGCCGCGGGTGGAAGTCAACACCCACCTTTCACATTCGACTCTCGATGTCACCGACGCCGGCTGTGTGTCCACCGCCGCGCGAGCGGTCAACGCCATCGACTGGGTGTGCCGCGCCCCGGCCGGCCTGATCGGGCTCGAGGACATCCCGCCGGCCGAGATGATCCGCGGCCTGATGTGGTAGCTGTCCGCCCCGGTTCGGCCGATCGCGCTCCGCGATGCTGTGCGATCGCTTAGCATGGCGTCGGCGATGGCTACCGAAGCCACGTCTCAGCCCTCCGGAAGTGCGGACTCCATGCCACAACCGACCACTCATCCTGGTATCTGCCGAATCTGCTCGGCACACTGCGGTGTCCTGGCCACCGTCACCGACGGGAGATTGACCAAGGTCGCAGGTGATCCGGACAACCCGATGTTCCAGGGCTACACCTGCGCGAAGGGTCGGGCATTGCCCGAGATCCACAACAACCCGCAGCGGCTGCTGCACAGCCGCAAGCGCCAACCCGACGGCACCCACACGCAGATCGGATCCGAGCAGGCGATGGACGAGATCGCCGCCAAGCTGCAGGAGTTGATCTCCGGGTACGGACCGCGGTCGGTGGCGATGTACCTCGGCACCAACGGCCTGCCGTATCCGGCGTCGGCATTGATGGGCAACGCGTTCATGCGGGGCATCGAGTCACCGATGTTCTTCACGGCCAACACGATCGATCAACCCGGCAAGCAGATTGCGTTGGCCGCCCACGGCCACTGGCTGGGCGGCGACGTCGACTTCCATGAGGCCGACAGCTGGATGCTGATCGGGACGAATCCCCTGGTCTCCAAAGCTATCGGAATCCCCGGTCAGAATCCTTCCCGGAGTCTACGAGCGGCCACCGAACGCGGCATGAAGCTGATCGTCGTCGACCCGCGCCGCCCCGGCGAAGACGTGACGATCCTGGCGGGAATCATCAACATCATCATCGCCAACGGATGGCACGATGCGGCGTTCGTCGACGAGAACGTGTCCGGCTTCGACGACCTGGCCCGCGCTGTCTCTGGCTTCACTCCGGCATACGTGGCCGAGCGGGCGGACCTCCCTGAAGCCCAGCTGCTCTCCGCGGCAGAGCTGTTCGCCACGCACGGAACGAAGCGGGGGATGGTCAACGCCGGCACCGGCGCGAACTTCGCCATGCACGGGAACCTGGTCGAGTACCTGTGCCTGTGCCTGACGACCATCTGCGGGCGCTGGCAACGAGCCGGTGAGAAGGTGACCCGCCCGAATGCGCTGTTGCCGGCGTTCACCGCCAAAGCGCAGGCTCACCCTCCGTACGAGGGATGGGGCTACGGCGAGAGGTTGCGCGTACGCGGCCTGACCGACGCCGTGTGCGGGATGCCGACCGCCGCACTGGCCGACGAGATCCTGCTCGAGGGCGATGGTCAGGTCAAGGCGTTGATCTGCATCGGCGGCAATCCGATGGCGGCCTGGCCCGACCAGCGCAAGACCCACCGGGCGCTACAGAGCCTCGAACTGCTGGTCACCCTCGACACCGAGATGTCACTGACCTCGCGGCTGGCCGACTACGTCATCGCCCCGATGATGCAGATGGAGACCCCGGCCATGACGATGGGCAGCGAGCTGATCAAGTACTACACCAGCGGCACCGGAATCCCTGCCGCCTACGCGCAGTACACCCCGCGACTGGTCGACCCGCCGCCCGGCTCCGACCTGATCGAGGAATGGAAGTTCTTCCTCGGGTTGACCAAACGGATGGATCTCGAGCTGTGGTTCGTCAACTTCTTCGGCGGTGGCGGTGGCAAGTTCATGGAGTCACCGCCGATCGTGCTGCAGATGACCGGTGACACCGAGCTGAGCACCGAAGAGCTCTTCGAGCAGATGTGTGCGACGTCGCGGATCCCCTTGGACGAGGTTCGGCGGCACCCGCACGGCGCGATCTTCGATGTCGACGCGGTGGTGCAGGAACGTGATGCCGACAGCACCGCGAGGCTCGACGTCGGGAACGGGTACATGCTGGCCGCACTGGAAACTGTTCTGGACGAGGAGGCCGAGGGCGCGAGAGGCGATGCGGCGTTTCCGTTTCGGCTCATCCCGCGTCGTCACCCCAACTTCATGAACTCTTCCGGCACTGCGCTGGCCGCCTTGAATCGCGGTAAGCCCTACAACCCGGTGTACATGCACCCCGACTCCGCGGCGGAGCTCGGCCTGCGGCCTGGAAGTTCGGTCCTGGTCACCTCCCGGCACGACTGCGTGCCGGCCGTGCTGGAAGCCGACGACTCGGTGCGGCTCGACGTCGTGGCGATGCACCACGCCTTCGGTGGCCTGCCGGATGAGGACGACGAGTTCCGCGCGCACGGAACCAACGTCGGCCGGTTGGTGTCCACCGAGGTCGACTACGACCCGATCACCGGTCTGCCTCGGCAGGGCAACATCGCTGTGCGTATCGCGCCCTTGGGGCAGGGCTGAGTTCGCCGAAACGAGGCCGCCGAGCGAAGTGGTCGTGGCAGCATCGGAGAAGACTTTGGAATCGCGCTCTTTCTGGAGACAGCATGCTTCGTAACCTGGTCGCGGCTGCGACGATGACGCTCGCTGCCGGTGCGTGCCTGCCGGCGCCGCTGGCGGCCGCGGCGGGCGGCGACCAACTCGTCGTCGTCCAGGACGGACGGCTGCAGTGCCTGATCAGCGCGCAGTTCGGGGCCAGCGGCCGACCCATGGCGATCTGCGGGCTCTCCGACGGGGCCCCGTTCGGCGCATCGCCCAACTCCACCGGGACCTCGACTCCGCTGAATCTCGCGGTGATGACCGGCAACGCCGAGTCCTACTGGGCTGCGGGGGCGATGCCGCCGGCGGTGGACAGGGTGTTCTTGGGGGTCGGTCAATCTCATCAGGCCAACGGCTGGACGGTCACGGACGAGCCCGGCCGGGCGCGGGTCAAAAACGACGACAGCGGTCACGGTCTGATACTGAACGTGGTGAACTGGCGGGCGTTCTGAGCGTCGGGCGTGGTGGGCTCAGCCGCCTAGCGCCGGCCCGGAGGTCGTGGCTTGATGTCTTATCGACTCCGCCACGTCTTCCCGGCTCTGCGGACGGCCGAAATGATAACCCTGGGCCATCGTGAAGCCCATGTCGCGCAGCACCGCTGCCTGGCGGGCGGTCTCGACACCTTCGACCACGATAGGCAGATGAAGGGCATCGGCGAGTCCGGCGACCGCCTGCAGCAGGCGCGGAACAGACGGCGAGATGATCGACGAAACGAAAGAGCCGTCGAGTTTGAGGAGGTCGGTCGGCAGCGTGTGTAGCCGGCTCAACGACGAGTATCCGGTGCCGAAGTCGTCGATGGCGACACGGATTCCGTGGCGGCGGAGCTCGTGCAGTGCGTTGATCGACGAGGGCCGGTCCACGTCGAGGACCGTCTCGGTGACCTCCAGCACGAGTTGGTCGGCGGGCCAGCCGGTGGTGCGCAGCGTGTCCACGACCCGGGCGGCATAGCCCTGCTTGACCAGTTCGAGGCCGGACACGTTGACGCTCAACATCAGTGGCAGGCCGGGGAATCGGCCCTGCACCCAGCCGGCGTCCAGGCACGCCCGGCGCAGCACGAACTGATCGAGGGCTGCGATCAGATCGTGGTCCTCGGCGACCCTGATCACCTCACCGGCGTTCAGGTCGGGCCCCAGCGCGGGCGACCACCGCAGCAGCGCCTCGACCCCGATCACGACATCGGGGTCATCGAGGCGCATCACCGGCTGGTAGCAGACCCCGATGTCTTCGGCGGCAAGTGCGTCGCTGAGCTGAACGGCCAGCGGCGGCAGCTCGGAGGACTCGAGCATCGTGCGGTTTCGTCCGATGGATTGCGCGCGCCGAAGCGCCGCATCGGCGCGCTCGAGGACCGGGGTGGAGGATTCACCGGCCGCCCAGGCGCTGACCCCGGCCGAGAATTCTCTGGTGGCTTCCTGCCGGAGCCGCTGGGTCAGTGCGAAGGCGTCGTGCTCGGTGGTCGCCGGCAGCATCAACGCGAGTTCACCGTCACTGCGCCGCGCCAGCACGTGGCCGCGGGCCCAGCACGGCGAGCCAGGTTGACGTCAGCTGCTGCATCAACGCGTCCGCGGCCCGGTCGCCGAACTCCTGCTGCACCGCCGCGCGTGCGTCCACGCAGATCAGAACCACAGCCGGCCCGGTCTTCTCCCATGACGCCCTGCTGACCTCGGCGCTGAGGATCCGATCGAACCCGCGCCGGTTGGGCAGACCGGTCACCTCGTCGAGTTCTGCCTTCGCCACCACCTGGCCGAGGGCGAGGATGATCACTCCGACCGCGGCCGTGGTCGCGGCCGTGACGAGACCCGTCCACCACGGCACGGACCCGGTCACCGCCAGCGCAGTGGTCGAACACAGCATGGCGAGGCCCAGATAGAGCACCGCGGTGGGCCACGCCACGAAAAACGCGGCGCAGCCGACGAACACGTACAGCGTCGCGAAGGACACCGCCGCAGCGCCGGTCGCGAACGTGACCGAGAGCGTGATCAGCAGGATCGCCGTGACCACCAGCAGATGAAATTGCACCAGCGTGACGCGCCGCCCCGTGAGCAGGACCGCGATCCCGATCGACATGGCCACCGCGGCGTTGGCGTACTGCAGGACGGCGTGATCGAACGAGGTCGGGGTCAGCGCGGTGATCAGCGCCACCAGCACGCCGCCGAACACGAAACTGGACCCGGCGGTGCGCGCCCACAGCGCCGGCTGGGCAATGCCCGGCCACTTCTGCGCGCGTGTGATCGCGGCCCGAACGGCCGACACCCTCCCCACCTCGAACATGTTAGCTGCGGACCAGTCGTCGGAGGGTCGCTACCGGCGTTTCGGTCGGCCCTCGGTCAGATCACGTGAGTTGCGCTCAGCTCAGTTGTTCCCGCAGCTGACGCTTGAGCACTTTGCCGTAGCTGTTCTTGGGCAGTTCGTCGACGAACGCGTAGCGTTTCGGACGCTTGAACCGGGCTATTCGCTGCAACAGCAGTTTGTCCAGGTCCTCGGGTGTGGCGTCGCCGACGATGAACGCGACCACGACCTCGCCCCATTCCTCATCCGGCGCGCCGACGACGCCCGCTTCGACCACACCGGGGTGTTCGAGCAGCACCTCCTCGATCTCGCGCGGGTAGATGTTGCTGCCTCCACTGATCACCACGTCCTTGGACCGGTCCCGAAGCGTCAGCAACCCGTTGCCGTCGAAGGAGCCCAGGTCCCCGGTGTGCAACCAACCGTCGCGCAGCGTCGCCAACGTCGCCGCCGGATTGTTCCAGTAGCCGGACATCACCACGTCGCCGCGGCAGACGATCTCACCGATCTCACCGACGGCTGCCGGCGTCCCGCCCGGCCCCAGGACCGCGACGTCGGCGCCCGAACGGGCGTACCCGACCGAGCCGAGCACCTCGTCGGGCGCCCACCCGGCTCCGTCGGCCTGGGTGGCGACGTGGTCGGCGCGGCGCAGGCCGGTGATCGTCATCGGCGCCTCGCCCTGACCGTAGAGCTGCACGAAGATCGGGCCGAACGCGGCCAGCGCCTTCTTCAGGCTGTCGACATACATCGGTCCGCCCCCGTAGACGATCGTCGCGAGGTTGGCCGGCCGGTCCCGATCCGTCTGGACGAGCCGGGACACCATCGTCGGCGCCAGGAATGCGCTGCACCGGGGATGCAGGTCGCACAGGTCGAGGAACTCGTCCGGGTCGAACGCCCCGGATGCCGGCACCACCTGTCGTGCGCCGCGCAGGACGTACGGCGGCACGTAGAGGCCCGAGCCGTGTGACATCGGGGCCCCGTGGATCAGGCTCGAGTTCTCGTCGGGGGAGTCGAAGTCGGCCAGGTGCGACACCGTCATCGCCAGTAGGTTGCGATGGGACAGCATCGCCCCCTTCGAGCGACCCGTGGTCCCGCTGGTGTAGAACAGCCAGGCCAGCTCCGCCGGATCGGTGACGCGGGGGACGGCTGCCATCTCTGCGGTGCAACGCTTTTGGTACTCGACCGCCCCGATGGTTTCCACCGGTGCCGGCGTGACACCCGACAGCGCGGCGCCGATCTTCGCCGACGCGAACACCTGTGCGGCGCCGGCATCGTCGAGGATCTGGCCCATCTCACGTGGATGCAGCTTGTAGTTGAGCGGGACGAACACACACTCGGCCGCCCAGATCGCGAACATCAGCTCCACGATCTGTGGGCTGTTCTCGCTGGCAACCGCGATCCGGGCACCCGGTCCGAACTTCTGCAGTGATCCGGCCAACCGCAACGCCCGCTCCCGCAGCGCAGCCCAGGTGTGAACCTGCTGATCACCGTGGTACACCGCGCCGCGGTCACCGTGGCGCGCGGCGGCCTGGTCGAGCAGCGTGAACAGGTTCACCGGGCGGACTCCCGAGGCACCCACTCGGAGGTGAGGGCGAAGTCGGACAGGTACTTCGTCGAGCTCCACCCACCGTCGACGACGATCGTCTGGCCGTTGATGAAACTGCCACCCTCCGAACACAGGAAAGCCACGGTCGAGGCGATGTCCTCGACGCGGCCGAGGCGCTGGTGCGGGGTCATCTCGGTGTTGATCTTGCGGAACCGCTCGTCCTCCAGCCGGTGGGCCACCATCGGAGTGAGGGTCACGCCGGGAGCCACGGCGTTGCAGCGGATGCCGAGCGGGCCGTACTGGCAGGCGATGTGGGTGGTCAGCGCGGTCAGCCCGCCCTTGGCCGCAGAGTAGGCGCCGCCGCGCAGCCCGCCGACGACTGCGAACGTCGACGTGACGTTGATGATCGCCGAGCCGGGCTGCATGTGCCCGATGACGTCGCGGGCCAGCCGGAACGGTGCCCGCAGCATGATGCCGAGGAAATGGTCGAGCGTCTCGTCGTCGGTTTCGTGCAACGGCTTCGGGCTGCCGATGCCGGCGTTGTTGACGAGGAAGTCGATGCGGCCCCACCGGTCCAGGGCCGCGGTGACGATGCGTTGCGGGGCGTCGTCGCCGGTCAGGTCCACCGACAGCGTCGCGATCTCGCCGGGCCCCGCGTCCGCGTTCTCGAGGTCGTCCAATCGGTCGGGGTCCCTGCCGACCCCCAACACGGCCATTCCCTGCGCGGCCAACGTTGTGGCGCAGCCGAATCCGATGCCGCTGCTGGCGCCGGTGACGATCGCTACCTGCATGTCATGACTCCTTGATCAGCTCAGCTCTCAGGACGTGCTTGAGCACCTTGCCCGCGTCGTTCTTCGGCAGCGCGTCGACGAACCGCACCTGCTCGGGCACCTTGAACTTGGCCACGCCGTGCGCCACCAGGAACTCGTGCAGGTCGGAGACCTCGGGCCCCCCGCCGCCGGCGGCGACAATGGTCGCGCAGGCGCGCTCCCCGGTGCGGGAATCGGGGACCCCGACGATCGCGATCTCCGCGATCTGTGGATGCGTGACGAGGATGTCTTCGACTTCCTTGGGCGAGATGTTCTCTCCGTTGCGGATGATGATGTCCTTGGCGCGGCCTGTCACGACGAGGTGCCCGTCGTCGGTGAACCGGCCCAGGTCGCCGGTGCGGAAATAGCCGGACTCGTCGAAGGCCCCGGCGCTATCCTCGGGGTGCAGGTACCCGCGGAACATCTGCGGCCCGCGGGAGCGGATCTCGCCGTCGACGATGACGACCTCGGCGACTCCGGGGCGACCGTCGGTGTCGGCGGCCCGCTCCGCGTCGTCCAGTGATCCCACCGTGGTCACCGGAACCTCCGTCGATCCGTAGACCCGGCTGACGGCCGCCTTGTCCAGGTCTTGCGTGGCGCGTCGGATCAGCGACGGCGGGACCGAGGCGCCGCCGCAGATGAACACCTTCAGGTCGGGCAGTCGGGTATCGGCCCGTTGTGCCGCCGCCAGAAGCCCATCCAGGAACGGGGTCGCACCGGCCATGTGCGTGCAGCCGTGCTCGAGCATCAGCGCGACGGCGCGGTCAGGGTCCCAGCGCTGCATCAACACTGCCTGCGTGCCCAGCAGTAATGGGCACTCGAAGGCGTAGATCGAGCCGCCGATGTGAGCGACCGGGGACGGCACCAGGAACGTGTCGCCGGGCTCGATGCGCCAGTACCGGCCGAGCTGGGTGATCAATGCATGTAGTGAATCATGGCTGTGAAGAACGCCTTTGGGCCGACCGGTGGTCCCCGAGGTGTACAGAATCAGCTGGATGTGGGACGGGTCGAGAACCGGCAGGGTGCCGGTAGTGGGTTCGCCGAGCAGGTCGGCGAACGCGGTGTGGCTGCCGGCGTCGCCACGCACCACCACCACGTCGGGCGGGTCGGGCAATCCGGCGACGACACGGTTGAGCATCGCGACGTAATCGTGCCCGCCGAAGACCTGCGGAATGAAGACTGCCCGACTGTTCGCGTCGGCGAGGATGAACGACAGTTCGTGATCGCGCAGCGACGGCAGGATCGGGTTGGCGATCATGCCGGCCAGTGTTGTTCCCAGATAGATGATCGCCGCCTCGTGCCAGTTGGGCAGCGTGAAGGACACGATGCTGCCGGCAGGCATTCGCCGCGTCAAGGCGTGCGCCAGGACGGTTGCCCGGTCCAGCAGTTGAGCAGCCGTCACAACACTGTCATCGTCTCGCACCAGGATCCGATCCGGTGCGTCACGCGCGCTGGCGCGCAGCGCATCGGCCAGTGTGGCGTTCACCCGTTGTCCCGGACTCGGCGCATGGTCATCGAATGCCGGAAGCGCGACGAGGGGTGGGTGTTGACGGTGACCTGGGCGACCTCGCCGTCGGACGTGGTGTAGGTGCGCCGCATCTGCAGCGCGGCAGTCCCGCGCCCGACCTCGAGATGCTCGGCGAGTTCGGACTCCAGCACGACCGCCGAGATCTCCTGGTGTACCTCACTGACGCTGACTCCGAAGAGGTCCTCGACCAACGGGAAGATCGGCCCGCTGTGACGCTGCAGGAGCCGGCCGACGGCGGCGAAGTGGCGGTTGATGTAGTACTCGGTGCGACATGCCGGCGGGGTGCGCTCGTCGATGCGCCGATATCCGGCGACTCCGAGCCATTCGGTGCCGGGTGCGAGTCCGGTGCGTTCGGCCAGCGCCGCGTCCACCGTGACCATGGCGTTGGAGTCGATGGCGAACCGCGCGCCCTGGGCGAAGGCGAGCAGGTCCTCGATCGAGACGACGTCCTGGGTGTAGGAGTTGTTCGTCGGCCGGGGGACCACCAGTGTGCCCGCGCGAGGTCTGGAGGTGACCAGGTTGTCGTCGCGCAGCCGCCGCAGCGCCTCGCGCACGGTGTAGCGGCTGACGGCGAACCGCTCGCAGAGCTCGTGTTCGGTGGGCAGTTGGGAGCCGACCGGGTAGACGCCGTCGACGATCTCCTTGCGCAGCGTGCGCGCGACCTGGAGGTAGCGGTGATCGCCGGCGGTCGTCGTCATCGCCGGCCGATCGCCAGGACGCTGCCGTCGGAGTCCGCGGACACATAGAGAGTGCCGTCCGGCGCGGAGGTCACCCCGGCGAAGGGCCCCTGCGGGCCCGAGAACGGCGGCATGCCTTTCAGCGGTTTCGGCTCGACACCGGGCGGAGCGCCGACGGGCAGTCCGCTGGCGATCGTGGTGCGCGCCTTGCTGCCCAGGTCGAACTCGATGAGTTCCTTGGCGCCTGCGTCCACGATGTAGAGCCGGCCGTCGCGGACATGGATGCCCTGCGGGCACTGCAGTCCGTCCAACACGGTGTCCGGACCCGCCGATCCGAGCCGAACCACCCGCCCGGCGCCGGATTCGGCCACCAGTGTCGCGCCGTCATCGTCGAAGGTGACGCCGACTGGCTCGTGCAGACCCGAGCAGATCGTCTCGACCCGCCCCGACTGCAGGCAGTGCACCTTTCCGGTTCCGAGCTCGGCGAACACGATCGCACCGTGGGCGGCGGCGACACCGTAGAGCTGGTCGAAATCGGTTGCGAGGAAATCGGTTTCGCCGGAGCCCGGTCGGTAGCGCGCCACCTGGCCACCCGACGTCGTGACGACGAACTCGTCGGCGCCGACCGCGTCGACACCGCGCAGGAAGCCCGGATAGCCGGGCGAGAAGAGCATGCCCACCGTCTCGAGGGCGCCGTTCGCACCGAGTCGGTAGAAGTATGTGCCGTCGGCGATGTGCAGTGTGCCTGCTGCGATGGTGAGATCCAAGGGCCAGTTCAGCCCGCCCGGCAGCACCGTCGATGTCTGCCCGTCAGGCCCGATCTCGGTGATCTCGCCGGTGAAGTTCGACGCGAGCAACCGGTCACCGACGAAGGTGAGGTTGTCCAGTCCCGGATTCAACTGTGCCAGCGCCGTTTTGTCGCCCGACCGCGGATCGATGCGCAGCACCTGGCCGCTGGCGACCTGTGTCGAGACCAGGTATCCGGCCGAGTCGAACTTGACCGCGTCGGGCACACCGAGCTCGGTGGCGACGCGCTGCGGCTCGCCGCCGTTCGGGTCGATGCGCCAGATCTCGTTGGCGGTCATCAACGGGTAGTACAGCAACCCGTCGGGGCCCACTTCCATGGCGTTCGGGGACGGCAGGTTGTCGAGCAGGACGCGCGGCTCGCCCCCGTCGAGTGGTAGCTCCATCAGGCGTCCGCCGTCGCGGCACTCGCCGACGAACAGCCGCCCGTCGTGCACGGTGATGCCGTTGGCGCACGGCAGGTCGTCGCGCAGCACCCGGGTGCGACCCGCAGTGTCGCGGGCGCTGACCCGTCCGTCCATCACCTCGGTCGCGTAGAGGGTGCCGTCGGTGCCGAACGCGACGTCATCGGGAGCGATGATGTCGCCGCCCTTCGGGCTGACGACCTCCAGTGTCCCGGAGTCGAGGTCGAGCGCGCTGATCTGGCTGCCGGTCACCTGGGCGACGTAGACGCGGCCGTCGGGGCCGGTACGAAGCCCGTTGGCGCCGAACAGCCGGCTCGGACCGGTCACCGTCTGCAGCTGCCAACCCTCGGCGGTGACGGGATTCGGCGCGGCGTACCGGGGCTTCATGGGTACGGACGTTAGCAAGGCCCATTTGGTCCAGACAATAGGCGCACTGGTGCGAAGTAGAGCCTTGACGCCCGCATAACGCCTGCGGAATAGTGTTCTTCGTTATGCAGAGTCATATTTTTTGTCCGGACAAGCCGCGTGATCGCTGAGGCGGGCTTGAGGCTGGACGGCCGGATAGTGGTGGTGTCCGGCGCAGGCGGCGGTGGTATCGGAACGACGGTGACGCGGATGGCCGCCGAGGCCGGCGCCACCGTCGTCGCGGTCAGTCGCTCGAAGGCCAATCTCGACGAACACGTCGGGCCGTTGGCAGAGCGGGGGCTGTCCGTCGTCTCCGTGTCCGCCGACGCGTCCACCGACGACGGCATCGCCACCGTGCTCGATCAGGTGCGCACCGTCGCCGCGAACACCGGTGCCCGGCTCTACGGTCTGGTCAATGTCGCGGGCGGCGCCGCGCCGGCCACCTGGATGCCGTCCACCCGGGTCACCCGCGAGGACTGGCGGGCACTGTTCGCGGCAAACCTGGAGACGGCATTCTTCATGAGCCAGGCGGTCGCAGCCGAGATCCGGAACAACGGCGGCCCCGGTTCTCTGGTGTCGATCTCGTCGATCAGCGGGATGAACACCGCGCCGTACCACATCGCCTACGGCACGGCCAAGGCCGCCGTGGTCGCCATGACGCGCACCATGGCGGTGGAACTCGCACTCGACGGCATCAGGGTCAACGCGGTCGCGCCCGGCGTCACCGAGACCGCCGCCTCGGCGACCTATGTCGACGCCGACCCCGAACGCGACCGCACCGCCATCGCGATGGGACGCCGCGGCACCCCGGAGGAACAAGCCGGCGCGATCCTGTTCCTGCTGTCCGATCTGTCCGGCTACATCACCGGGCAGACCCTGCTCGTCGACGGCGGCCTGAACTTGAAGTGGACCCACCTCGGCGCGGACAACACGTCCTTGTTCCTCAAGGACGAGTCGTTCCGCAGCACCATCAGCCGGTTCTGAAAGGAAGATGACGTGACGCACACCGAATCCGACCTCGACGCCGCAATCGAAAGCGAAGCGCCCGCCGATGATTCGACGGGTCAGATCGCCGAGGACCTGTCCGAGGCGACGACGATCTCCGTCGACGCCTACATCTCCGAAGACTACGCGCGCGCCGAACGCGACAAGTTGTGGCGCAAGGTGTGGCAGCAGGTCGGGCGGGTCGAGGAGATCCCCGAGGTCGGCAGCTACCTGACCTACGACATCCTCGACGACTCGATCATCGTCGTCCGGACAGGCCCCAACGAGTTTGCCGCACACCACAACGTGTGCATGCACCGCGGCCGCAAACTCGTCGACACCCCCGACGGGGCGAAGAACGCCGTCGGGCGGGCACGCAAGTCGTTCGTCTGCGGATTCCACGGCTGGACCTACGGCCTCGACGGATCCTGCACCCACATCCGCGAGCAGGACGACTGGGCAGGCAAGCTGACGCGGGAGAACACCCACCTCGCCCCGGTTCAGGTCGACACCTGGGGCGGGTGGTTGTTCGTCAACATGGACCCCGAGTGCGAATCGCTCGCCGACTACCTGTTCCCGGCCAACAAGATCCTCGATCCGTTCGGTCTGGAGAACATGCGCTACAAGTGGCGCAAATGGCTGTACTTCGACTGCAACTGGAAAGTCGCGATGGAGGCGTTCAACGAGACCTACCACGTGTTCACCACCCACCCGGAGTTCAACAAGTTCGGTGAGTTCAAGGGCTGGGCCAAGGCGCAGGGCCGCCACAGCAACATCGGCTACGACGCACCGAAAGGCATGGACGAGACCAAGTCCAAGATCCGTCTCGGCACCGGCGATCCGCGTATCTCCACCGCGGAGATGCAGGTGTACACGATGGAGGAGACCAACGCGACCACCACGCAGACGCTGGTGAACGCCGCCAAGCGACTGGTCGACGAACTGCCCGAGGGCACCCCCGCCGATCAGGTCCTGCAGCACTGGCTGGCCTCGGCGCGCCGCGACGACGAGGCCCGCGGCGTCATCTGGCCGACGATCCCGCCCGACATCCTCGGGCAGAGCGGCACCGCCTGGCAGATCTTCCCGAACTTCCAGGTGGGCCAGGGGCTGACCAGCGCGCTGTGCTACAGCGCCCGCCCTGATCCGAGCTACAACCCGGACAAGTGCATCTTCGAGGTCGCGGTGTTCGAGCTGTATCCGAAAGGCCAAGAGCCGCACACCGAGTGGACCTACACCCCGAAGGACTCCCCGAATTGGCTGTCGGTGCTACCGCAGGACTTCTCCAACATGGCTGCTGTGCAGCAGGGGATGAAGTCGGCCGGCTTCCCGGGCACACTGCCCAATCCGTACCGGGAGCGCAGCACGGTCAACCTGCACCACCAACTGTCCAAGTACATGGGCGTCGGCGAGCCCCGCGAGATCTGACGAATCCGGCGCGCGCACGCCCTCTGCCTGACGCTTTGCGCGCCGAATTCCCACGAGGAGACACATGACCGAGACCTGCGGGCCGACCGACACCCCGGCCGACATCGACATCGACGCGCTGCGCGAGAAGTACGCGCAGGAACGCGCCAAGCGGCTACGGCCGGAAGGGGCGGACCAGTATCTGGAACTCGAGGGCGAGTTCGCCGAGTTCTACGAGGTCGATCCCTACACCACGGTGACCGCGCGCGACCCGATCGTCGAGAACGCCGAGGTCGTCATCCTCGGCGGCGGATTCGCCGGTCTGCTCGCCGGGGCCCACCTCAAGAAGGCCGGGGTCCAGGGCATCCGCGTCATCGAGATGGCCGGCGACTTCGGCGGCGTCTGGTACTGGAACAGGTTTCCCGGCATCCAGTGCGACAACGACGCCTACTGCTACATCCCGATGCTCGAAGAACTCGGATTCATACCGTCGAAGAAGTTCGCCGACGGCGCCGAGATCTTCCAGCACTGCCGCAACATGGGCAAGCATTTCGGTCTGTACGACGGTGCGCTGTTCTCGACCCAGGTTCGTGAGCTGCTCTGGGACGACTCGGCGAAGCGCTGGCGCATCAGCACCGACCGCGGCGACGAGATCGCGGCCCGGTTCGTGGTGATGGCGCAGGGCTCCTACAACCGGCCGAAGCTGCCCGGTATCCCCGGTATCCAGGAGTACCGGGAGGCCGGCGGTCACGTGTTCCACTCCGCGCGCTGGGATTACGACTACACCGGTGGCGACGCCAACGGCGGGTTGGACAAGCTCGCCGACAAGCGGGTCGCACTCGTCGGTACCGGTGCGACCGGCATCCAGCTGGTGCCGCACCTGGGCCGCGACGCCAAGGAGCTGTTCGTATTCCAGCGCACCCCGTCGTCGGTGGACGAACGGGCCAACACTCCTACCGACCCGGACTGGGCAGCCGCGCTGCAGCCGGGCTGGCAGGAGGAACGCAAGCGCAACTTCCACAACTGGTCACCGTTCGTCGGCGTGGTGTTCGGTGAGCCGGATCTGGTGTGCGACTTCTGGACCGAGCTGGGCCGAAACCTCACCGCCCGTATCGCGGGTAGCGCCGATCCCACCGCGGTGACCATCGAGCAGATCATGGCCTTCCGCGAAGAGGAGGACTACAAGATCATGGAGCGGCTGCGCCGCCGCATCGAGGCCATCGTCGACGATCCCGGCACTGCCGAGGCGCTCAAGCCCTACTACCGGTTCATGTGTAAGCGCCCCTGTTCGAGCGAGCAGTACCTGGCCACATTCAACCGGCCCAACGTGACACTGGTCGACGTGTCGGAATGCAAAGGCGTGGAACGACTGACTCCCAGCGGCATCGTCGCCAACGGTATCGAGTACGACGTCGACTGCGTGATCTTCGCCAGTGGCTTCGAGATCTCCACCGAGATCAGCCGCCGGTATGCGATCGACCGCATCGTCGGCCGCGACGGGTTGTCGCTGTTCGAGTACTGGAAAGACAAGTATCAGACGCTGCACGGGATGACGAGCCGCGGGTTCCCGAACCAGTTCTTCATGGGTTTCATCCAGGGCGGTGTATCGGCCAACACCACAGCGATGTTCGAACAGCAGGCGCAGCACATCGCCTACATCGTCGCCGAGGCGCAGAACCGGGGTGCCACCACGGTCGAACCCAGCAAGGAAGGTCAGGACGCCTGGGTGGCGACGGTGCGCGAACTGGCGATCGACAACTCTGCCTTCGAACTGTCCTGTACGCCCGGCTATTACAACAACGAGGGCCGCGGCGGCGCGGTGGGCAACGGATCCTTTCTCGGTGACTTCTACTCGCCGGGGTTCTACGCCTTCGACGAGCTGATCGCCGAGTGGCGCGCCAAGGGTGACCTGGACGGATTGGAGCTGGCACCATGACCACTTCGACGGCGTTGACCACCTGCGATATCAGCCCGCGCATCGGCACCGAGATCCGCGCCGACAAGGCCGATCTGCTGTCCGGCGACCACGCCGGCGCCCTGCGCGAACTACTGGAACTGCGCGGCGTGCTGGTATTCCCGCAGATCGGCTTCACCGACGAGGAACAGGTCGCCTTCACCGAGACGCTCGGTACGCTGGCCACCGAACGCAAGGGCGAGAAGGTCTACAACGTCACGCTCGACACCACCGTCAACAAGCAAGCCGACTATCTGAAGGGCTCGCTGTATTGGCACCTCGACGGCACGATGAACGAGGTACCGATCCTGGCGTCGCTGTTGTCGAGCAAGGTGCTGCCCAGCGACGGCGGCGGAGACACCGAGTTCTGCAACACCTACGCCGCCTACGACGATCTCTCCGACGAGGACAAGGCCGCGATCGACGATCTGCGGGTCGTGCATTCGACGTGGACGACGCTGATGTACTACGAGCCCGAGCCGGATCTGAAGACGCTGCAGGCGATGATGGCCATCGGGGAACGCGAACTGCCGCTGGTGTGGCGGCACCGCTCGGGCCGCAAGTCACTGGTGCTGGGCTGCACCGCAGGCCACGTCGTCGGGATGGACCGTCGGGCCGGGACCGAATTGTTGGTGCGGTTGCGGGAGCACTGCACCCAGCCCCAGTTCGTCTACCGCCATCAGTGGTCGGTCGGCGACCTGGTGATCTGGGACAACACCGGAACCCTGCACCGTGCGCGGCCTTACAACGCGGATTCCGGCCGGCTGCTCAACCGCACCAAACTCCAGGGCGAGGAGCCGTTCGCTTGAGCAGGGTTTCTTCGACAACGGTGATCTCGCGAACGACGGTGATTTCGTGAACGACGGTGATTTCGCGAACGACGGTGATCTCGTGAACGATCGTCGGTTCGACGGCCGCGTCGCCGTGGTCACCGGTGCCGGTCGCGGCCTCGGCCGCGAGTACGCGATGATGTTGGCTGCTCTCGGGGCCAAGGTCGTGGTCAACGACCCCGGTGGTTCGCTCGACGGAGTAGGCGGTGACACCGGGCCCGCGCACGACGTGGTGCGCGAGATCCTCGACGCCGGGGGACAAGCCGTCGTCAGCACCGACTCGGTGAGCACACCGAACGGCGGACGGGCGATCATCGACACCGCGCAGCAGAACTTCGGCGGCGTCGACATCGTCGTGCACAACGCCGGCATCGTGCGCCGGGCCTCGCTGCAGGACATGACCTACGACGACTTCGACGCGGTCCTCGACGTGCACCTGCGCGGCGCCTTCCACGTTGTGCGGCCGGCGTTCCCGGTGATGTGTGCGGCCGGTTACGGGCGCATCGTGCTCACCTCGTCGATCGGCGGGCTGTACGGCAACCACGATGTGGCCAACTACGCCGTCGCCAAGGCCGGCGTCATCGGGCTGTCCAACGTCGCGGCGTTGGAGGGCGCGGCGCACGGCGTGAAGAGCAACGTCATCGTCCCCGCAGCGGTGACCCGCATGGCCGAGGGCATCGACACCTCGGCGTACCCGCCCATGGGCCCGGAACTGGTCGCTCCCGCGGTGGGCTACCTGGCCCACGAAAGCTGCGCTGTGACAGGGGAGATGTTCATCGCGCTGGCCGGGAGGGTGGCGACGGCCACGGTGACCGAATCTCCGGGTGTGTACCGCCCGTCCTGGACCATCGCCGAGGTCGCTGAGAACCTGGGCGCGATCCGCGACCGGAGCGAGCCCCTGACTTTCCCGGTGGTGCCGGACGGTCACAACGACCACATCCGGTACAGCTTCGCGATGGCGGCACAAAACCAGGGAGCGGCTCATGCCTGACGCCGGACCGCTGGCGGGTATCCGCGTCGTCGACCTCACCGCCATGGTGATGGGTCCCTACTGCACCCAGATCATGGCCGACATGGGTGCCGAGGTCGTCAAAGTCGAACCCCCTCAGGGGGACAACACCCGATTCATCTCGGTGGGCCCGGTGTCCGGGATGAGCGGCGTGTTCGTCAACGTCAACCGCGGCAAGCGCAGCGTGGTGTTGGATCTGCGCTCCGAGGACGGCAGGGCCGCGATGCGTGCGCTGATCGAGCGGGCCGACGTGTTCATCCACTCCATGCGGTCCAAGGCGATCGCCAAGCTGGGGTTCGGCTACGACGACGTCGCGGCGATCAATCCGTCGATCGTCTACACCAACTGTTACGGGTACGGCAGGCGCGGCCCCGATCGCGACCGGCCGGCGTATGACGACACCATCCAGGCCGAATGCGGGTTGCCCGCGGTGCAGAAGCAGCTGACCGGCGAGGCCGACTACGTCGGCACCATCATGGCCGACAAGGTCGCGGGTCTCACCGCGCTGTACGCCACGACGATGGCGCTCTTCCACCGCGAACGCACCGGCGAGGGTCAGGAGGTCGAGGTCGCGATGTTCGAGACCATGGCCTCTTTCATGCTGGTCGAGCATGCCAACGGTGCCATGTTCGACCCCCCGCTCGGCCCGGCTGTCTACCCGCGGACCGTTGCGCCCAACCGCCGCCCGTACCAGACGAAGGACGGGTACATCGCCGCGTTGATCTACAACGACAAACACTGGAGCGCGTTCGTCGACGCCGTCGCGCCGCCGTGGGCCACCGACGTGTATGCCACGCTGGAATCGCGGGCCAACGAAATCGACACCGTCTACGGCTTGGTGGCGCAAACGATGGCCGAGCGCACCACCGACGAATGGCTGAAACTGTTCCGCGAGCTGGAGATTCCGGCAGCTCCGTTGAACAACCCGGACGCCTTGTTCGACGACGAACACCTCAACGCCGTCGGCCTGTTCGAAACCGTGGACACGCCGCACGGCCCCGTGCGCTTCCCGGGTGTGCCGACGTGGTTCTCCCGCACCCCCGGCAAGGTACGCGGACCCGCACCGGAACTGGGCGCCGACACCGCCGCCGTCCTCGACGAGCTGGGTCTGGGCACGCCCGACGCGGTCGGCTCGGGATAGGGGAGCGCGATGGATTTCGACATGGGCAAGCGCGCCGGAGACCTGCGCCGCGAGCTGCGCGAGTTGGTGGCCGAGCATGTGCCGGAACACTTTCTGGGCGCCTTCACGCACGACCCGGCCGATCTCGAGACGGCGCAACGCTTCTGCCGCACGCTGGCCGAGCGCAACCTGTTGTGTCTGGCCTGGCCGCAGGAGTTCGGCGGCGGCGACGCATCGGTGTGGGAGCAGACCGTCGTGCGCGAAGAGATGTGGGCGGCCCACGAACCGCGCGGCGCGCAGTACATGGGCGTCAACTGGGTCGGGCCGATCATCATGCGTCACGGCAGCGCCGAGCAGCAGCGCAGGCATCTGCCGCCGATCGCCGCGGGCGAGGTGATCTGGTGTCAGGGGTTCTCCGAGCCCGAGGCCGGCTCGGATCTGGCGTCGCTGCGCACATTCGCCCGCCCGGACAAAGACGGCTGGCTGGTCAGCGGTCAGAAGATCTGGACCTCCTACGCGACGATGGCGCAGTGGTGTTTCCTGCTGGCCCGCACCTCCCGCATCGGAGAAGGCGCCACCACGAAGAAGCAACAGGGTCTGACGATCTTCCTCGTCCCGATGGACGATCCCGCCATCACGGTTCGCCCGATCGGCACCATGCTGGGGCCACATCACCTCAACGAGGTGTTCTTCGACGACCTGCGCGTGACCGAGGCCGACGTACTCGGCACGGTCGATGCGGGGTGGTCGATCGTGCAGGATGTGATGTCGTTCGAACGGGTCGGCATCGCCCGCTACGCGCGCTGCGAACGACTGCTGGCCGCCGCGCCCGCAGTGTTGGGTGAGCGATGGGACGAGCTGTCGGACGAGCTGCGCGGACGGTGGATACGGATGCTCATGCACTGCCGCCGGGCCCGGCTGCTGGCCTATCGGGTGGTCGCGCTGCAGGACAGCGGCCGGGTCACCCCGGGTGACGCCGCCGCCTACCGCATCGCGGTGACGAAGCTCGACCAGGACAGCGCCGAGGTGTTGATGGATGTCGCTGCCGAGGTCCGCCGCACCGACGCCCGGGCGGGGTGGTTCCTCGGTGAAGTCGAGGACCACTGGCGCTACTCACAGGCGTCCACCGTGTCGTCGGGAAGCATCGAGATGCAGCGAATCCTGTTGTCCCGGGCTATGTTGGCGGGGCGATCATGATCCTCGAACTCAGCGATGACGCACTGGAATACGGTCGGCAGGCCCGGCAAGCCTTCGACGCCGCCGGCGGTGACGAGCTCGTTCTGCAGGCCGAAAAAGCGCCCGGTGCAAGGGAATCCCTGGTGGGACCCGTGCTCGCCGGCCTCGGCGCCTGGGAACTCGACCCCCGTTCGGATGCCGACGGCGTCGAGGCCGCCGCGGCGCTGTGCCGCGCCGCCGGATACTGGGCCGTGCCGTACCCGCTGGCCGAACGCCTGGCCGCACCGACCGACCTCGACGCCGACGGTGTGATCGTCGTCGGCGGGGAACGTCCCGCGGCCGCGGTGGCCGGGCTCGATCTGCGGTGGGCGACGGTCGACGTGGCCGGAAATCGGGCCATGGTGAGCGGGCACGGTGAGATCCAGCCGGGCTTCGTCACCGAGCTGGAGCTGTCGTCGGTCGACGATGCGGGCTCCGGTGACGTAGCCCTTGCCCTGACGTTGCCGTGCTGGACGTTGCTCGGCATGCTCGACCGCGCGATCGAACTCACCGTCGCACACGTCACGCTGCGCAAGCAGTTCGGCCAGCCGCTGGCGTCGTTCCAGGGGGTGCAGTTCCAGCTGACCGACGCCGAGGTGGAGCGCAGCGGCCTGGACATCCTGGCCAAGCACGCGCTGTGGAGCGCCACCGGGAACCGTCCCGACGCCATCGCGGATGCACTGGCGCTTCGCCTGGCGGCCATCGAAGCCGCCGACGTCGTGTTCCGGGTGTGCCACCAGCTGCACGGCGCGGTCGGGTTCTGCGACGAGACGACGCTGTCGTGGCTGTCGCGGCACAGCCAGCCGCTGCGGCGGCTGCCGTTCGGGCTCTCGGCGACGCGCGAGGAGCTGGCCGACGTCGCCGGCCGCCGAGGATTGGCGGGGTTGTTCGCATGAACCCAGCCGAAGCCGAACCAGCCGAAGCTGAAGAAACGCACCACAATCCGTCGGATTCCCCGCAACAAGCCCGGTTTCGGCGCGAGGTCCGCCAGTGGTGCCGCGAACACATCCCGCGCGACTGGCGGGTGACCCAATCCGGGGTCGACGAAGCGGAATTCGTCCGGTTCCAGAAGGCGTGGTTCGCCGAACTGCACAGTGCCGGGTACGCGGTGCCGCACTGGCCTGCGGAGTGGGCCGGCGGGCCGCCCACGCGAGGAGGCGATCCGGTGATGTCGGTCGAGAACCAGGACGTGCTCTACCAGGAACTTGCGGCACACGATGCCCCGCGGCTGGTGCTGGCTTTCGTCGGCATCCATCACGCGGCTTCGACGCTGCTGGTGGCGGGCACCGAGAAGCAGCGTCGGCGGCATCTGCCGGCGATCCTCGACGGGGAGATCTGGGTCCAGGGTTTCTCCGAGCCCGAAGCCGGATCCGACCTCGCCTCGCTGCGCACCACCGCGCGCCGCACCGGCGACAGCTTCGTCGTCAACGGCCAGAAGCTCTGGGCCAGCGGCGCTCGGCACGCCGACTGGTGCCTGCTGCTGGCCCGCACCGACCCCGACGCCCCGAAACGGAAGGGAATCTCGTACTTCCTGATGGACATGTCGACACCGGGCGTCGACGTGCGGCCCATCCGCAACGCGGTCGGCGACTCCCACTTCTGTGAGATCTTCCTCGACGACGTCGTGATCCCGGCCGACAACCTGATCGGTGCGGAGAACGCGGGCTGGCAGGTGGCGCAGGCGACGCTGGGCGCCGAACGGGGGATGACGATGCTGGAACTGGCCGAGCGTCTCGCCCACGCCGGGTTCCGCCGGCTGGTGGAGACCGCGCCCGTCGACGACCCGGTCGTCGCAGACCGGTTGGCGCAGTTCGAGATCGAGATCACGGGTCTGCGCGGGATGTGCCGGCGCGTGGTCGAAGGCGCCGCCGGAGGACCGGCTGACGCGTCGATCGTCAAGCTCTACTACAGCGAGCTGCTGCAGCGTCTCACCGATTTCGCCGTCGAGATCAGCGGTCCACACGCACACACCGCGTTGACCAAGCCGATGTCCAGCGGATGGGAATCCGGCTCCTGGGTACTGGATTTCGTCGGTTCGTGGGAGTGGACGATTCCGGGTGGAGCCAGCGAGATCCAGCGCAGCATCATCGCCGAACGCGGTCTGGGTCTGCCACGGGAGCCGAGTGTGGCGTGATGGCAGACGACTTCACCGAATTCCATGACGAGCTACGCGCGGTGGCCGGCGACCTGCTCGCCAAGGACCGCGAGCCGGGGTGGCAGGAGCTTGTCGACGCCGGCTGGGTCGGCCTCGAGGTACCCGAAGGCCTCGGCGGCGCCGGGGCCTCCTTCGCCGAGACCGCGATACTGCTCGACCAGATCGGCCGCGCCGCCGGTGCCACGGGCTACCTGGGTAACGGGGTGCTGACGGTCGGCGCGTTGGCGGCGGCGGGACCCGACAGCGAGGCTCTGCTCGGCCAGGTGGCCCGGGGCGAGCAGCGGATGGCGGTGGTCTTCGGCGAGTTCGCGCTGGACGGCAGCCGACTGTCGGGACATGCCGAGTTCGTCCCGGATGCCGTCGGCGCCGACCACCTGCTCGTCCTCATCGGCAGCGCCACCGGCGCCGGTCTGGCCGTCGTGCCCAGCGGGGAGCTGACCGTCGCGGCGCAACCGGTGCTCGACGAGACGCGGCGCCTGGCCACCGTCACGGCCGACTCCGCTCCGGTGGCCACCGTGCTGGGCTTCGCCGACGATCGGGCGGCCGCCGTGCTGCTGGACCGCGCCGCCGTCGCGATCGCCTGCGACAGCCTCGGCATCGCCGAGCGGATGCTCACCGCCACGGTCGATTACGTGCGGGTGCGCCATCAGTTCGGGCGCCCCATCGGCTCGTTCCAGGCCGTCAAACACGCCTGCGCCGACATGCTCGTCGACATCGAGGTGTCCCGTCGGCTCGTCGCCGACGCGGTGGCGCTGGTGGCCGCCGGCGGGGACACCGAGATCGCGGCGGCCATGGCCAAGGCGCATGCCACGTCCACGGCCGTCGCCGTGGCCGGCAAGGCGATGCAGCTGCACGGCGGCATCGGCTACACCTGGGAAAGCGGCATCCACGCCTTCCTCAAACGCGCCGCGCTGAACCGTTCGCTGTTCGGTTCTCCTGCCGCGCACCGCAAGAAGCTCGCGAAGCGCTATTCGACCCGATGAAAAGGAATTGACGATGGGTGTACCTGTCTACAAACGCATTCTCGACCTCTTCGAGGCAGAGGGCGTGAACACGCTGTTCGGCATTCCTGACCCGAACTTCGTGCACATGTTCTCCGAGGCGCATGCGCGTGGCTGGTCCGTGGTCGCGCCGCACCACGAGCTCAGTGCCGGGTTCATGGCCGAAGCGGCCTCCCGGATCACGGGCAGGCCGGGTCTGTGCATCGGGACTCTGGGACCGGGTGTGGCCAACATCGCCGGGGCCATGATGTGCGCGTTGGTGGAGAACTCGCCGGTGATCTTCCTCGGCGGGCAGCGGGCCCGCGTCACCGAACGCCGGGTCCGCCGGGGCCGGATCCAGTTCGTGCAGCAGGAAGGCCTGTTCGCGCCGTCGGTCAAGTACAGCAGTTCCATCGAGTACGCCGACCAGACCGACGAGATCATCCACGAGGCGATTCGCAGGTCGATGTCCGGTACCCCCGGCCCGTCGTACGTCGAGTTCCCGTCGCACGTCATTCTGGAGGAGCTCGATCTCGGGGAGGCGCCCGAGCCCTCGGCCTACCGGCTGGTGAACCAGGGCGCGGGTGCCCGCGAGGTCGCCGAGGCGGCGGAGCTGATCCGGGCGGCCAAGAGCCCCGTGCTGTTGGTCGGCCACGGGGTGCACACCTCTCGCACCCAGCAGCAGGTCAAGGAACTGGCCGAGCTGATGGCCTGCCCGGTGATCCAGACCTCGGGCGGAACGTCGTTCATCCCCGGCCTGCAGGACCGCACCTTTCCCTACCTGTTCTCGCCGGCCGCCAACCAGGCGGTGGAGGAATCCGATCTGTGTGTCGCGTTGGGTACCGAACTCGGTGAACCCATGCACTACGGGCGCACCCAGCATTGGGCAGACAACGACGCGAATCGCAAATGGGTGCTGGTCGAGCAGGACCCGACGGCCATCGGTGTGAACCGCCGGATCGATGTCCCGCTGGTGGGTGATCTGCGCGGCGTCGTCCCCCAGCTCGTCGAGGCCTTGAAATCCGGCCCGCGTTCTCCCTCCGACAGCCTCGACACGTTGATCAAGGCGAACGATGCCGAGCTGGCGCGGGTCGCCGACGAGGCGCCGAGCGGACGCACGCCGGTACACCCGGCGCGCTTCGTCGTGGAGGCCACCAAGGCGTTCGACGAGTTCGCCGAGGACGGCATCATGGTGCGCGACGGGGGCGCCACGGTGATCTTCCAGTGGACCTATTCGCAGACCAAGCCGCGCGACGTGATCTGGAATCAGAATTTCGGTCACCTCGGAACCGGCCTGCCCTACGCGGTCGGCGCGTCGGTGGCCGAGGGCCGCAGCAGGCCGGTCATGTTGCTGACCAGCGACTCGGCGTTCCTGTTCCACGTGGCCGAGCTGGAAACCGCGGTGCGGGAGAAGCTTCCGTTGGTGTGCGTGGTGGGGGTGGATCATCAGTGGGGACTGGAGGTGGGCGTGTACAAACGCACCTTCGAGCAACCGTCACCGCAGCCCGGTGTGCACTGGAGCAAGGACGTCCGGATGGACAAGATCGGTGAGGGCTTCGGCTGCCACGGTGAATATGTCGAGAAGGAAGACGAGATCGGTCCGGCCATCCAGCGGGCCTACGCCAGCGGCAAGCCGGCCGTCGTGCACGTCTGCATCGACCCGAAGGCGAACTCCGAAGAGATGCCCAAATACGACCGCTTCCGGACCTGGTATGCAGAAGGCACCCAGTAACGGTTCCGACTGAGGGAGAGTGGAGTCATGCGCGAATACCTGAAGTTCTACATCGACGGCACCTGGGTCGATCCGGTGCGGCCCAACACCCTCGAGGTCGACAACCCGACCACCGAGCAGGTCTCCGGCGTCATCGCGATCGGCTCGGCCGCTGACGTCGACGTTTCGGTGCAGGCGGCCCGCAGGGCGTTCGCCTCGTGGTCGCAGAGCATCCGCGAGGAGCGCCTCGATGTGCTGCAGGCGATCCAGGCCGAGTATCAGAAACGGTCGGGCGACCTGGCGGACGCGGTGAGCGAGGAGATGGGCGCTCCGCCGTCGCTGGCGGCCGGACCTCAGGTGGCGATGGGAGCCGGTCACCTCATGACCGCCATCGACGTCCTGAAGAACTTCTCGTTCGAAGAGCAGCTCGGCAACACGCTGGTGCTCAAGGAGCCGATCGGGGTCTGCGGACTGATCACGCCGTGGAACTGGCCGATCAACCAGATCGCGTGCAAGGTGTTCCCGGCGTTGGCGACCGGGTGCACGATGGTGCTCAAGCCGTCGGAGGTCGCCCCGTACTCGGCGCAGATCTTCACCGAGATCATCGACGCCGCAGGCGTTCCCGCCGGGGTCTACAACCTGGTCTACGGCGACGGGCCGGGTGTGGGCGTGGCGCTGTCCAGCCACCCCGACGTCGACATGGTGTCGTTCACCGGATCGACGCGAGCCGGGGTGGAGGTCGCCCGCAACGCTGCGCCCACCGTCAAACGGGTCACGCAGGAGCTGGGCGGCAAGAGCCCCAACATCGTGCTCGACGACGACGCCTTCGCTGACAGCGTGACCGCCGGGGTCGCCACGATGATGCTCAACAGCGGACAGAGCTGCAACGCGCCCTCGCGGATGCTGGTGCCCAACTCGCGGATGGAGGAGGCCAAGAAGATCGCCCGCGCCGTCATCGAGGGCGTCAAGGTCGGCGACCCCTCCGACAAGAAGGCAATCGGTCCCGTGGCGTCGCAGGCGCAGTTCGAGAAGATCCAGGGGTTGCTCCAGAAGGGCATCGACGACGGCGCCACGGTCGTGGCCGGGGGCACCGGCCGGCCGGAGGGCCTGGAGACCGGCTACTATGTCAAACCGACGGTGTTCGCCGATGTCAGCAACGACATGACGATCGCGCGCGAGGAGATCTTCGGGCCGGTGCTGTGCATTCTCGGCTACGACGATCTCGACCAGGCCGTCGAGATCGCCAACGACACCGAGTACGGCCTTGCCGGCTACGTCTCGGGAGCTGATCTGGACGCGGCCCGAGCGGTGGCGCGGCGCATCCGTGCCGGTTCGGTCGCGATCAACCACGGCTTCGACCTGAACGCCCCCTTCGGTGGCTACAAACGCAGCGGAAACGGCCGCGAGTGGAGCAGCTTCGGCTTCGACGAGTATCTGGAGACGAAAGCCACGCTGGGTTACGCGCCGGCGTAGCCCACGGTTGCGGCGGCCCCGGGGCGGAAACCGCGACCCGGGGCGCCGCCACCCTTCGACGGGTCGATGAGTTTT